>Ga0070669_100003252_pt1 | contig 11674 bp, 11 predicted proteins | sample KBSS53metaG_FD_64680 | JGI IMG/M metagenome (GOLD analysis project Ga0070669, IMG submission 64680) | Switchgrass rhizosphere microbial communities from Kellogg Biological Station, Michigan, USA - KBS S5-3 metaG | ecosystem: Host-associated > Plants > Roots > Rhizosphere > Soil ... | reverse complement strand
CGGTCCGCGGGAACCCCTGCCGAGCTCGATGCGGTCGAGCTCGCGTATCGGCGTGACTTCCGCCGCGGTGCCGGTGAAGAAAGCCTCGTCGGCAATGTAGACCTCGTCGCGCGTGATGCGCTTCTGCACGAGTTCGAGCCCCAGATCCTTGCAGATGTGCAGGATGGTGTTGCGGGTGATGCCGTTGAGCGCACCGGCCGACAGGTCGGGCGTGTAGACCACGCCGTCCTTCACCACGAACACGTTCTCGCCGGCGCCTTCGGAGACGAAGCCGCTCGCGTCGAGCAGCAGGGCCTCGTCGTAGCCGTCGTCCAGCGCTTCCATGTTGGCGAGGATCGAGTTGCTGTAGTTGCTCACAGCCTTGGCCTGCGTCATCGTGATGTTCACGTGGTGGCGGGTGTAGCTCGAGGTCTTCACGCGGATGCCGCGCTTCATGCCCTCTTCGCCTAGGTAGGCGCCCCAGGCCCAGGCCGCGACCATGGCGTGGATCTTGTTGCCGCGCGGGTTCACACCCAGCTTCTCGGAGCCGATCCACACCAGCGGGCGCAGGTAGCAGCTTTCCAGCTTGTTCTCGCGCACGACCTGCTTCTGCGCCTCGTTGAGCTCTTCCCTGGTGAAGGGCAGCGTCATGCGCAGGATCTTCGCGCTGTTGAAGAGGCGGTCGGTGTGCTCCTGCAGGCGGAAGATCGCGGTGCCGTCGACCGTCTTGTACGCCCGCACGCCCTCGAAGGCGCCGCAGCCGTAGTGCAGGGTATGGCTCAGGACGTGGATCTTGGCATCGCGCCATTCGACCAGCTGGCCGTCCATCCAGATCTTGCCGTCGCGGTCGTCCAGCGAGGGGGGGAGCACGCTCATGTTGTTTGTCCTTCGGGGGAAAAGGCACCTCCGGGCGGAGATGTCGCAAAAGCTTTCGATTTTACGGCGGCGGGCGCGGCCGGGTTCCCGCGACAATGGCCGGCTTTGCCAATCCGTCCGTAAAGGGATTTCGTGTCCGTATTCAAGAACGTCATCGTCTACCGCATCGAAGGCGGCTGGTCCGCCTCGCTGACCGAGGCCGAAGCCGCGCTCGACAAGTTCCGTTTCGTGCCCTGCACCCCCTCGCAGGAGAAGTCCACCGGCTGGACCGAGCCGCGCGGGCAGGACCACGGCCCGCTGGTCGAATCCGTCGGCGGCCAGTGGGTGCTCGAATTCATGATCGAGGCCAAGACGCTGCCCGGCTCCGTGGTGCGCCGCAAGGTCGACGAGCGCTGCGCGCAGATCGAGGCCACCACCGGCCGCAAGCCGGGCAAGAAGGAAAAGCGCGACCTGAAGGAAGACATCACGCAGGAACTGCTGCCGATGGCCTTCACCCGGCATGCGCGCGTGGCCGTGTGGATCGACCCCAAGGAACACCGCCTGGTGATCAATGCCAGCAACGCGGCGCGCGCCGACGAGGTGGTGACCAGCCTGGTGAAGTCGTTCGAGGGCTTCGCCGTGACGCAGGTCAACACCCACATCGAGCCGGCCACCGCCATGTCGGGCTGGCTGTCGAGCCAGGAACCGCCGGCCGGCTTCACCATCGATCGCGAGTGCGAGCTGAAGGCCACCGACGAATCGAAGTCGGTGGTGCGCTACGCCAAGCACCCGCTCGACATCGAGGAAGTCAAGCAGCACATCGCCGCCGGCAAGCGCCCGACGCGCCTGGCCATGACTTGGGAAGACCGCGTGTCCTTCGAGCTGAGCGAGACCATGCAGCTGCGCAAGATCGTGTTCCTCGAAGGCACCGACGATGCGAAGGACGGCAAGAAGGAAGACAACTTCGACGCCGATGTGGCGATCGCCACCGGTGAGCTCGGCGAGCTGATGCCGGCACTGCTCGATGCACTCGGCGGAGAGGCCGCCTTCACGGCGGCGGTGGCCGAGCCGGCCCCGCCTGCCGCAGCCGTGGCCTCGGCGACCGCCGAAGCCGAAGAAGACGCGCCGTTCTAGGCCGCAGGCGGCGTGCCGCCTTCCTGCGGTGCGTCAGCTGCGGCGTCGGCTTCCGCCGGTGGCCGCGTCATCGTCCAGCTCTGCAGCTTGCCGTTGAGGAACACCGCCTCGACGTACGACATGCCACCGTCGGTCCAGCGGTAGGTCTCGGGCTGCTGGTCCTTCGGCGTCTTGAGTTCGCCCAGCGAGCGCGTCATGGCCACGACATGCAGCAGCGTCACGTTCGGCTTGAGCTTGGCGTTGAGCATCACCGCGCTCGCCACGTAGCCGATCGGCCGTTCGGCCGCGCGCTTGAGCACCTGCATCGTGCGGGTGAAGTGCAGCAGCAGGAACATCACGATGCCGGTGCAAGCCACGGCGACCCCGCTCCAGCCAAAGCTGCGATACGACAGGCCGAGCAGCAGCAGGCCGGTCAGCGGGACGAAGACTTTCTGAAAATTCATGGGCCGCATTGTCGCCGCGACGGCCGACCGCTCAGTCCAGCCGGCGCACGATGTCCAGGGCCTCTTCCACGCGCTCGACGGCATGGATGGTCAGCCCCTCGATCTCCTTGCTGCCCTTCTTCGGCGCGTTGGCCTTGGGCACGACGGCCACGCTGAAACCGAGCTTGGCGGCTTCCTTCAGCCGCTCCTGCCCACGCGGTGCGGGCCGCACCTCGCCGGCCAGGCCGACTTCGCCGAAGGCGATGAAGCCCTTGGGCAGCGGCTTGCCGCGCAGGCTCGAGGTGATCGACAGCATCACCGCCAGGTCAGCCGCCGGCTCGGTGATGCGCACGCCGCCCACCGCATTCACGAATACGTCCTGGTCCATGCACGCGACACCGGCATGGCGGTGCAGCACCGCCAGCAGCATCGCGAGCCGGTCGCGGTCGAGGCCGACCGACAGGCGCCGCGGACTCGGGCCGCCGTTGTCGACCAGCGCCTGGATCTCGACCAGCATCGGCCGCGTGCCTTCGAGCGTGACCATGACCACGCTGCCGGGCACCGGTTCGCTGTGCTGGCTCAGGAAGATCGCGCTGGGGTTGCTCACGCCCTTCAGGCCGCGTTCGGTCATGGCGAACACGCCGATCTCGTTGACCGCGCCGAAGCGGTTCTTGATGGCGCGCACCAGGCGGAAGCTCGAGTGCGTGTCGCCCTCGAAGTACAGCACCGTGTCGACCATGTGCTCCAGCACGCGCGGGCCGGCCAGCGCACCTTCCTTCGTGACGTGGCCGACCAGCACGATCGCGGTGCCGCTCGCCTTGGCGAAGCGCGTGAGATGCGCCGCGCATTCGCGCACCTGCGCGACCGAGCCGGGCGCCGAGGTGAGTTGGTCCGAATACACCGTCTGGATCGAGTCGATGACCGCGATGGCCGGCCGGTGCGCGTCGAGCGTGGCGATGATCTTCTCCAGCTGGATCTCGGGCAGCACCTGCACCTGCGAGCGTTCCAGGCCGAGCCGGCGTGAACGCAGCGCGACCTGCGCGCCGCTCTCCTCGCCCGACACGTAGAGCGCGTTCTGCCCCTGGCGCTGCAGCGCGTCGACCGCCTGCAGCAGCAGCGTCGACTTGCCGATGCCCGGGTCGCCGCCGATCAGCGTGACGCCGCCGGGCACGATGCCGCCGCCCAGCACGCGGTCGAGCTCGTCGATGCCGGTGGGCGTGCGGTCGACGTCGCTCGCCTCGATCTCCGACAGCACCGCCAGGTCGGCCGTGCCGCCGAGTGCGGCGAACTGCGTGCCGAAGCGGTTGTTCGCGGCGCCGCCCGCGGGCTGCGCCACCTGTTCGACGAGCGTGTTCCAGGCACCGCAGCTCGGGCACTTGCCCAGCCACTTGGCGCTGGTGCCGCCGCATTCGGTACAGACGTAGTTGGTTTTTTCCTTGGCCATCGCACGAGTGTAGGGAGCGGCGCGGCCCGCGTTGAATAATCGGCCCTCCAACAGAACGAACGGAGACCGCCGTGCCCCATCTCGTGATCCTCTGCACGCCCAACGTGGCGGCAGACACCGACATGAACGCCCTGTGCCGCACGCTGTGCGACACCCTGCTCGCCCAGCGCGACGACGCCGGCAAGCAGGTCTTCCCGACCGGCGGCACGCGCGTGCTGGCCTACCCGGCCGCGCACTACGCCGTGGCCGACGGCTCCGGCGACCACGGCTTCGTCTACCTGAACCTGCGCATGGCGGCGGGGCGATCGGACGCCACCAAGCAGCGCATCGGCGACGCTGTACTGGCCGCGGCCAAGACGCATTTCGACCCCGTCTTCGAGCGGCGGCACTTCGGCCTCACGCTGCAGATCGACGAGAACCCCGGCATGGTCTACGACGGCCGGCACAACAACCTCATGCCCCTCTTCCCAACCTGAATCCCCGCTGAAACACCATGCAGACACCACTCAACACCTTCAAGAAAGCCATGCAGGATGGCCCCGCCCAGATCGGCCTCTGGGTCGGCCTGGCCGATGGCTATGCCGCCGAGATCCTGGCCGGCGTCGGCTACGACTGGCTGCTGATCGACGGCGAGCACGCGCCCAACGACGTGCGCTCGGTGCTCGCGCAGCTGCAGGCCATCTCGAGCGCCTGGGCCGCGCTGCCGCACCGCACGCAACCGGTGGTGCGCCTGCCGGTCGGCGAAACCGCGCTGATCAAGCAGTACCTCGACATCGGCGCGCAGACGCTGCTGATCCCGATGGTCGACACCGCCGAGCAGGCCGCGCAGCTGGCGCAGGCCATGCGCTATCCGCCCGACGGCATCCGCGGCATGGGCAGCGCGCTGGCGCGTGCGTCGCGCTGGCAGGCGCACCCGAACTACATCCACGAGGCGAACGCGCAGGCCTGCCTGCTGGTGCAGGCCGAGACGGTGGAGGCGATGAAGAACCTCGACGCCATCGCCGCCACGCCCGGCGTCGACGGCGTCTTCATCGGCCCGGCCGATCTGTCGGCGTCGATGGGTTTCCCGGGGCAGCCGAACCATCCGGACGTGCAGGCGGCCATCGCTGACGGCGTGGCACGCATCCTGAAGGCCGGCAAGGCGCCGGGCATCCTGGCGACGACCGAGGAGCAGGCGCGCAAGTGGCTGGCGGCCGGCGCGCGCTTCGTGGCGGTGGGCGTCGACACCGTGGTGCTGACGTCGGCGGCCAAGGCACTGCTGGCGCGCTACAAGTCGGGCGCGGGCGCGCCGACGGCCAACGGCTACTGAAAAAAGCCCCCGGACGTGGCGTAAACGCGGGGGTGCCGAGGTCCATCCTGCTGGAAAAATATCTGGTCCTGCGCGCCCGCGTTGCGGCGCGCCGCGAACGATTCATCCATCGGAGACAGACCTCATGCACATCACCCGCCGCCACCTGCTGCAAACCACGGGCGCCTCGGCCCTGCTGGCCGGCATCGGCCAACAGGCCTTCGCCCAGGCCCAGCTCGAGACCACCACCATCGTCACCGGCTTCGCCGCCGGCGGCACGTCCGACACCATCTGCCGCCGCCTGGCGCAGAAGATCAGCCCCGAGTTCTCGAAGGTGGCCGTGGTCGAGAACCGCACCGGCGCGGGCGGCCAGATCGCCATCGGCTACATCAAGGGCCGGCCGGCCGACGGCTCGGCCATCCTGCAGACGCCGACGTCGATGCTCACCATCTACCCGCACATCTACAAGAAGCTGCCGTACGACCCGCAGACCGACCTGACGCCGGTGTCGCTGGGCTGCGTGTTCGACTTCGGCTTCGCGGTCGGGCCGTCGGTGCCAGCCAGCGTGAAGACGGTGCCTGAATTCCTCGCCTGGGCCAAGGCCAACCCGGCCGGCGCGAACTTCGGTTCGCCGGCCGCCGGCTCGACGCCCCACTTCATCGGCGCGCTGCTCGGCAAGAGCGGCGGCGTGGAGCTCAAGCACGCGGCCTACCGCGGCACGCAACCGGCCATGCTCGACTTGCTGGGCGGCAACATCTCGGCGGTGTCCGGGCCGGTCGGCGACATCACGCAGCATCTGCCCAGCGGCAAGGTGCGCATCCTGGGGGTGTCGGGCGCCAAGCGCAGCCGCTTCGCACCCGACGTGCCGACCTTCGGCGAGCAGGGCATCGCGAACATGGCGCACAGCGAGTGGTTCGCCTTCTTCCTTCCTGCCAAGGCCTCGCCCGAACTAGTCGCACGCCTGAACACGGCCATGAAGAATGCGCTGGCTTCCAAGGACGTGATCGACGGCCTGGGCACCTTCGGGCTGGAAGCCATGTCGTCGACGCCGACGGAGCTCGCCGACCTCATCAAGAAGGACACGGCCAAGTGGGGCCCGATCGTCAAGGAAGTCGGCTTCACCGCCGAAGGCTGAGAACGTGCAGATGAACCTGCTGCGCGCCCCGATCTCGCATCTGCGGTCCTCACCGCACGCGAGTGCGGCTCCGGTCCTCGACGCAAGCTCGGGGCGCTCGCGACGGTTCCTCCACACGTTCTGAGTGCGCTGTGCATCTGGCACCATCGCGACCATGAACATCTGCATCTACGGCGCCGGCGCGATCGGCGGATGGATCGGTGCTGCCTTCGCGCAGGCCGACCAGCAACTCAACGTGGTGGCCCGCGGCGCCACGCTCGACGCCTTGCGCCGCGACGGTCTGGTGCTGATGCGTGGCGAGCAGCGCACGCAGGTGCCGGTGAATGCGGTGGACGACCCGGCCGCGCTCGGCGTGCAGGACCTGGTCGTCATCGCCGTGAAGGCGCCGTCACTGGCGGCCGTGGCCGCGCGCATCGCACCGCTGATCGGCCCCGACACCCTCGTGCTCACGGCCATGAACGGCGTGCCGTGGTGGTTTCTCGACGGGGGCTTCGGCGGCGCGCTGGCCGGCACGCGCCTGCAGGCGATCGACCCCGACGGCACGATCGCGGCGGCCATCCCGGCGCGGCACGTGGTCGGCGGCGTGGTGCATGCGAGCTGCGCACTCGACGCGCCGGGCGTGGTGCGCCACCACTTCGGCAACGGGCTGATCGTGGGCACGCCCTCCGGCGAACCGAACGAGCGCGTGGACGCGCTGGTCGCGCTGCTGGTGCGCGGTGGCATCGAGGCGCGCGTCTCGCCGCAGATCCAGAAGGACGTCTGGTACAAGCTCTGGGGCAACATGACGGTCAACCCGATCAGCGCGCTGACCGGCGCCACCACCGATCGGATCCTGGCCGACGACGAGGTGCGCGGCTTCATCTCGGCGGTGATGCTCGAGGCCAAGGAGATCGGCGCGCGCATCGGCATCCCGATCGCCGAAATGCCCGAAGACCGCCATGCGGTGACGCGCAAGCTCGGCGCCTTCAAGACCTCGATGCTGCAGGATGTGGAGGCCGGCCGGCCGGTCGAACTCGATGCCTTGGTGACGGTGGTGCACGAACTCGGCCAGCGCACCGGCGTGCCGACGCCCTTCACCGCCGCCTTGCTGGGGCTGGCCCGTCTGCGCACGCGCCAGCTCGGGCTGTACTGAAGGGTTGCGCTGCTAGCGGTGCAGCAGCACCCGCACCGCCTGCGGCAGCGAGTTCACCTGCGGCATGAAGCGGTCGATGACAGCGCCGAGCAGCACGGCGCACAGCAGCGCACCCAACAGGGGCTTCCACGTGAGCTTGACTGCGACGGTGAGCCAGCCTTCGCGCGCCACGCGCACGGCGGCGCGCGCCGACACATACGAGAACGCGATCTCGACCGCCACGGCGAGCAATGCGTCCCACCCGAAGTAGAGCAACGCCAAGGCGCCCGCCCCCGTCACGAGCGCGATGCCGACCAGGAAGATGGCGACCACCGGCACCACGATGACGGCGCCCTCGTCGGCACTGGCGGCCGCTTCGAGCGCGCCACCGGCGAGGTCGCCGATCGCTGAGGCATCGCCCACCTCGACAGGCGCCGAATGGCTCGACGTGAGGTCGAGCACGTCGGGAAAGTCGGGGTCGATGTCGGTGCGCCCCTCGACCAACCGCTGCGCCCACCAGCGCAGCAGGCCGAGGTAGCCGAGGTACCCGACGCCGAGCGTGACGGCGTAGCGCAGCGCCAGTGAGTCGTTGCCGGCCCGCATCTGCAGCGCCGACACGGCCCACATCAGCAGCAGCGTGCCGGTGCCCAGCAGCAGTCCGTGCGTGCGCAGGCTGTGGCGCCGGTGCAGGTCGCGCTCGAAGGCGCTTTCCCAGAGCCGCACCGAGCGCCAGTTGGAAAGAACCTTCATGGGCGCGGTGCGCTCAGTCGCCCAGCACCACCGGCACGCGCGGCGCCACGGCGCACATCAGTTCGTAACCGACGGTGCCCGCGGCGCGCGCAACCTCGTCGATCGGCAGCAGCGCGTTGCCGTTCGACGCGTGGCCCCAGAGCGTGACCTCGCTGCCGAAGCCGACCGGGCGACCCGCCGCCTGCAGCGGCGTGAGGTCGACGGTGACCATGTCCATGCTGACGCGGCCGACCACGCGCGTGCGCACGCCGTCGACCAGCACCGGCGTGCCCGTGGGCGCGTGGCGCGGGTAGCCGTCGGCATAGCCGACCGCGGCGACGCCGATCGTCATCGCTGCCTCGGCCACGAAGTGCGAGCCGTAGCCGACGGTCGCGCCGGGCTGCAGTTCCTGCGTGCCGATGAGCCGCGTCGAGAGCGTCATGCCCGGCTGCAGCTGCCAATGCGCGCTGTCGTGCTCGGGAAAGTCGGGGACGCCACCGTAGAGGACGATGCCAGGCCGCACCCAGTCGATGCGCGTCTCGGGCGCGTGGCGCAGCACCGCGGCGCTGTTGGCGATGGAGCGCTCGCCCGGCAGGTCCTGCGTGGCGCGGTGGAAGGCGGCCAGCGCACCGGCGATGCCGCGCGGCCCATCGGCGTCGCTGAAGTGCGTCATCAGCGAGATCTCGTCGACCTGCGGCAACGCGTTGAGCCGGGTCCACGCCGCGCGATAGCGCTCGGGCGAGAAGCCCAGGCGGTTCATGCCGGAGTTCATCTTGAGGAAGACGCGGTGCGGCACCTGCGTCTTGTGGGCGGCGAGCATGTCGATCTGCGCGTCGCAATGCACCGCATGCCAGAGGCCCAGGCGCGAGCAGAGCTCCAGGTCGCGCGCTTCGAACACGCCTTCGAGCAGCAGGATCGGTCCGCGCCAGCCGAGGGCGCGCACGCGCTCGGCCTCTGCCAGGTCGAGCAGCGCGAAGCCGTCGGCCCCGCGGAACGCATCGAAGACACGCTCGATGCCGTGGCCGTAGGCATTGGCCTTGACGACGGCCCAGACGCGCGAGTCGAGCGCCGAGCGGCGCACGCGCTCCAGGTTGTGGCGCAGCGCGCCGGCATGAATGGTGGCGAGGATGGGGCGGGGCACGAAACTGGATCTCTCGGAGGATGGAAAACCCCTGGGCCCATGGGCGGCGCCGTCGTGGGGGAACGCCATTTTGGCATTGCACCCCCATGCTATAACCGCGCATTCGCCGCCGGGGCGAGGTCTTTTTTCTACCGCACCACCACATCGCCAGTCCCACCCTGGCCAGCCAGCCCATCGATGAAGCGCGGTTTCTACACCATCATGTCGGCCCAGTTCTTTTCGTCACTGGCCGACAACGCGCTCTTCGTCGCGGCCGTCGAACTGATGCGGTCCTCGGGCGCTCCCGAATGGCAGCGGGCGGCATTGGTGCCGATCTTCACGCTTTTCTATGTGGCGCTCGCCCCGCTGGTGGGCGCCTTCGCCGACGCCTACCCCAAGGGGCGCGTCATGTTCATCAGCAACTTCATCAAGGTGATCGGCTGCCTGATGATGCTGTTCGGTTCGCACCCGCTGCTGGCCTACGCCATCGTAGGCCTGGGCGCCGCCGCCTATTCGCCGGCCAAGTACGGCATCCTCACCGAGCTGCTGCCGGCGTCGCAGCTGGTCAAGGCCAACGGATGGATCGAGGGGCTGACCATCGCGTCGATCATCCTGGGCATCGTGCTGGGTGGCCAACTGGTGGGCCACATGGTGTCGAGCCACTTGCTGGCCTGGGACCTGCCAGGGCTGGACACCGGCATCGACACACCGCCCGAAGCCGCCATCGCCGCGCTGATCTTCGTCTACATGCTGGCTGCGTGGTTCAACACGCGCATTCCGCACACCGGCGTGGAGATGCGCCCGCTGCGCGCCAATCCGCAGCACGGCTTCGCGCGCAACATGGCCGCGCTGCTGCCCGATTTCTGGCACTGCAACGCGCGCCTCTGGCGCGACAAGCTCGGCCAGATCTCGCTGGCGACCACCACGCTGTTCTGGGGCGCGGGCGGCAACCTCAAGTACATCGTGCTGGCCTGGGCGTCGCTGGCGCTGGGCTACAACACGGCACAGGCGTCCTCGCTGACCGGCGTGGTCGCCATCGGCACGGCCGTCGGTGCGGTGGTCGCGTCGATGAAGATGCGGCTGGACATGGCGACGCGCGTGATTCCGCTGGGCATCAGCATGGGCCTGTTGGTGATCGGCATGAATTTCATCGGCAACATCTGGGTGGCCGTGCCCTTCCTGATCCTGCTGGGCGGGCTGGGCGGCTTCCTGGTGGTGCCCATGAACGCGCTGCTGCAGCACCGCGGCCACAACCTGATGGGCGCGGGCCGGTCGATCGCGGTGCAGAACTTCAACGAGCAGGCCTGCATCCTGATCCTGGGTGCGTTCTACAGTGCATGCACCGGCCTTGGCCTGTCGGCGTACACGGCCATCACCGCCTTCGGCGTGGTGGTCGCGGGCTTCATGTGGCTCATCAAGCGCTGGCACGAGAACAACCTGCGCAGGTACCCCGAAGAAGTCGAGCACCTGCTGTCGATCGCGCGCAGCGACAAGCACCACTGAGCGCCGCCGACGGCGCGACCTTCTTCAACCTCCGAGGAACGCCCATGGCATCGATCTACGACTTCACCGCGCAGGCCATCGATGGCCACACCATCTCGCTGGCGGACTACCGGGGCCGCGTGCTGCTCATCGTGAACACGGCCAGCCAGTGCGGGTTCACGCCGCAGTTCGCAGGGCTCGAGGAACTGCACCAGCGCTACGCCGCCGAAGGGTTGAGCGTGCTGGGCTTTCCGTCGAACCAGTTCGGCGGACAGGACCCGGGCAGCAACGACGAGATCGGCGCCTTCTGCACGAAGAACTACGGCGTCAGCTTCCAGATGATGCAGAAGGTCGACGTCAAGGGCAGCGAGGCCGTGCCGCTGTACCAATGGCTGGTGCAGGAAAAGCCCGGGTTGCTCGGCAGCACCGTCATCAAGTGGAACTTCACCAAGTTCCTGGTCGGCCGCGACGGGCAGGTGATCAAGCGCTACGCGCCGCTCGACACGCCGGCATCGCTGGCCAAGGACATCGAAGCCGCGCTGCGGGGCTGAGCGCGCTGCGCGCCGTCAGCGGAGCGGATCGAAGGCCGTGATCGGCATTCCAGCGGTGAGAAAGCTGCTCACCAATTCGACGTCTGGCGCATCGGCAGGTGCGGCCCAGTCGGCGGCCCGCGCCAGAAGCGAGCGCCGCGCAGCGAGCAGCACCGTGTGGCTGCGTGCAATGTGGTACCAGTCGCCGATGTCGTCCAGATCGAGCACACCACGCACCCCCATGCCGACGAGGGCCGACAGCGAGTAGTCCTTCCAGGACGTGTAGCGCATGCGCGCCGTCGGCTGAAGGCGATCGAGCGTGCGCCAGACGGATTCGCGGGACGCGTAGCCCATCGTGAAGCCGAGCCGCAGCAGGTAGGCCACCTGCTGGACATCCCAGGCCACCAGATGGCAGTGCTGGTCGCGGATCTCGCCAAGCTTCACG
>Ga0070669_100003245_pt1 | contig 11686 bp, 9 predicted proteins | sample KBSS53metaG_FD_64680 | JGI IMG/M metagenome (GOLD analysis project Ga0070669, IMG submission 64680) | Switchgrass rhizosphere microbial communities from Kellogg Biological Station, Michigan, USA - KBS S5-3 metaG | ecosystem: Host-associated > Plants > Roots > Rhizosphere > Soil ... | reverse complement strand
CGTGTGGCTCGAGTACCTCGAGGCGGTGGTGAAAGAGCGCGATGGCTGGAAGGACCTCTACCGCGCATGTCGCGCGGTGAGCTGAGCGGCACCATGTCGGCGGGCGGCGTGCATGTCTTCGGCATCCGACACCACGGACCGGGCTCGGCCCGGAGTCTCGAGCGCGCGCTCGAGCGCCTCGCGCCCGACGTCGTGCTCATCGAAGGCCCGCCTGAAGGGAATGCGCTGATCCCGCTCGCGGCCGATCCGGCGATGCGTCCGCCCGTCGCGCTTCTGGTGTATCGTCCCGACGCGCCGCGGCGCGCCGTCTACTATCCGTTCGCGGAGTTCTCGCCGGAGTGGCGAGCGATGCGGTTCGCGATCGCGCGAGAAATACCCGCGCGCTTCATCGATCTCCCGCAGGCGCATCAGCTGCTGGACGAGCCGGACGAGGACGCGCCCGGGAGCGGGTCGGACGCGAATGCAGAAGACTCCAAGCCCGAAGCAGCGACGGCGCCCGACGCGAGTGGCTCTGACGACGGAGACCAGCCGCCTTCGGTGCCGGACGACCCACTCGGCTGGCTCGCGGCAGCGGCTGGCTACGACGATGGGGAGCGCTTCTGGGAAGCGCTCGTCGAGCATCGGCGAAGCGATGACGAAGCCATGTTCGGCGCCGTGACATCCGTAATGGCCGAGCTTCGCGCGGAATCCGACGCGCGGTGGAGCGAGGCCCCGGCTCGCGCGAAGCACGCGGCGCGCCATCGTGAGGGCGAAGATCGCCGTGAGGCGCACATGCGTCGAGCCATTCGTGAGGCAGAACGCGAGGGGTTCCAACGGATTGCAGTCGTCGTTGGCGCGTGGCACGCACCTGCACTGACCACGATGCCCCCCGCATCGCACGACACGGCCATCCTCAAGGGGCTGCCGAAGGTCAAGGTCGAGGCAACGTGGGTGCCGTGGACCAATGGCCGCCTCTGCTTCGCGAGCGGGTACGGTGCGGGCATCGAGTCGCCCGGCTGGTACCACCATCTGTGGACAGCGCGCGACCGGGTCACCGAGCGGTGGCTCGCGCGCGTGGCTGCCCTGTTGCGCGAGGAGGATCTCGACGCGTCGTCCGCACAGCTCATCGACACGGCACGGCTCGCGGACTCACTCGCCGCGCTTCGTGGTCGATCGCTCGCTGGGCTGTCGGAGCTCACGGAGGCGACGCGCGCCGTACTCTCGAGTGGCGCCGACGCGCCGCTGGCGCTGATCGCGCGCAAGCTCGTCGTCGGCGAGACACTCGGCGACGTCCCGGCGACGGCGCCGATGGTGCCGCTGCACCAGGACCTCCTTCGCGAACAGAGGCGGCTGCGTCTTCCCGCCGAGGCGGTGGAGCGGACGCTGGACCTCGATCTGCGGAAGGAGAACGAGCTCGCGCGCAGTCACCTGCTGCATCGCCTAACGGTGCTGGGCGTACCGTGGGGGCGCCTGGGCCGGGCGTCGGGGCAGCGTGGCACGTTCCACGAGCTGTGGACGCTGCAGTGGCAGCCGGAGCTCGCGGTGTCGCTCATCGAGGCGGCGGCGTGGGGAAACACGGTCGCGACCGCGGCGGCGTCGCGCGCGTGCGATCTCGCCCGCCGGGCGACCGACCTCCCCGCACTCACCGCCCTGCTCGAGCAGGTCGTCCTGGCCAGCCTCGACGACAGCGTCGCCGTGATCATGGACCGGCTGCAGGAGGAGTCCGCGCGAGCGCCCGACATCGCGCACCTCATGGACAGCCTGCCGTCGCTCGCCTCCGTGTCGCGTTACAGCGACGTGCGACGCACCGACGTTGGTGTGATCGCCGACGTCGTGGACGGCTTCGTCGTACGCATCTGCGTTGGCTTGCCGGTGGCGTGCAGCTCGCTCGACGATGACGCGGCGACGGCGATGCGGGCGCGCATCGAGGCGGTGCAGGGCGCAATCGCGCTGCTCCAGCACGACGCACACACGACCGCGTGGCACGACGCCGTGCGCCGGCTCGCCGACTCGGATCACGTGCACGGTACCGTCGCCGGCCGATGCGCGCGCTTCCTGTTCGACGCCGGCCTGCTCGGCGATGAGGACGCCGCCCGCCGGCTTGCGCGCACGCTGTCGATCGCGGAGGACCCGACGCGCGCGGCGACATGGGTGGAAGGATTTCTTGCTGGCAGCGGTCAGCTGCTGTTGCACGACGACGCGCTCTGGCGCCTGATCGACGATTGGCTGGTGCGCCTCCGCGAGGAGACATTCGTCGCCTTGCTCCCGCTGCTCCGCCGGGCGTTCTCGGCCTTTGCGGCATCGGAGCGGCGCCAGCTCGGCGACCGTGCCCGGCGGCCGAGCGTTCCGATTGGCCTAACGACGGGCGGGGACGGCGACTTCGATCAGGCGCGTGCGGAGGCGGGGCTGCGCACTGTCCTCATGCTGCTGGGCGTGGAGCCGTGATCCCCTTCGCGCTGGATCCACCCCGTTAGGCGCGGGCAGGACCGGGCGCGGGATGTCGTCGATGGTGATCCGCGGTGGGAGCGGCGAGCCATGCGGAAGAGCTACCGTCCAGCGCGCCGCGAATAAGACCGATAGGTGTGCCTTGCGATTGGCGCGCCTAGACAAGGCGGTTCGTCCCACCCTGGGGATCTACGAGTGTACGTGGGCTGATCTCGCTCGCGCTGGTCAGTCGTAGCGGAGCGCCATCATTGGCTGCGTCTTACTCGCACGCCTCGCTGGAAGCCATCCCGCCCCGAATGCCACGGCGGCGAGGAGTAGCACGGCGCTCACGAACACGACCGGATCGTGACCCTGCAACCCGAACAGGAGCGACTGCGCCGCACGCCCGAGCGCGTACGCGCCGAGCACACCGATCGTCGCACCCATGACGACCATCACGCCCACCTGACGCAGCACCATTCTCTGGACGCGACCGCCATCGGCGCCTAACGCCATCCGCACGCCGATCTCGCGCGTCCGCTGCGATACCGAATAGGCGAGGACGCCGTACAGTCCCACCGCGGCGAGCAGCGTCGCCAGGAGCGCAAAGGACGCCGACAGGACCGTGATCATCCGGTCGAGGAAGACGTTCTCCTTGAGCTGCTGGGGCATGGTCTTGAGGTCCTGAACAGGGAGCGAGGCGTCGATCCGCTTCATCATCGGCGGGATCGCGGCGGTGAGCTGTGCGGGCAGGCGCGTGCGGGCGTAGAAGTACATCTGCCCGACGACTCCCTGCTGCATCCACGGCAGATAGAAGACCGGTTGCGGCTTCTGCTTCGCATCGTTGTACGCGACGTTCGGGACAAGTCCGACGATCTGGATGCGCAGCGAGTCGCCCCTGGAAGCGCGCCCCATGAACTTGCCCACCGCGTCGCGGCCCAGCTTGAACTTTTCGGCGAATGCGAGGTTCACGATCGCGACCTTTGACGCCTCGTAGGTGTCCGACGCCTGGAAGTCGCGCCCTGAGAGAAGCCGTGCGCCGATCATGGTGAAGTAACCGGCCCCCGGCGCATTGTAGCGCGCGTCGCAGTCGGTGTCGGGCAGGCACTCGAATCCCTGAACGCGCACGTCGCTCCCCCAACTGTCGCCGGACAGGAGCGGGACCATGGAGCTCGCGACCGCCGTGACGCCGGGAATCGCGCGCAGCTCGTCTTCGATGCGCGAGTAGAGGACCTTGGCGCGCAGGGTGTCGTATCCGACGCGCAGCGGGGAGACCGAGAACGTCGCCACGTCGTCGATGCGGATACCGAGATCGACCCGGCTCACGTTGGCGAGACTCTTGAGAAAGAGCCCCGCGGAGACAAGGAGAGTCATGGAGAGCGCGATCTGCGCGACCGCGAGGCCGGTGCGAAAGCGCCCCGCGACGCGCCCACCGGCGATCTGTCCCGCGCCGGCACGAATCGACGTGATCAGGTCCGGCCGCGTGGAGTGCAGCGCGGGGAAGAGCCCGAAAAGGAACCCGGTCCCCAGCGCCAGTCCCGCTGCGAACAGCATCACCGGCATTTGCAGCCGGAACTCGAGGGTCTCGATAGCGTCCGGCGTGAGGAGCGCGGCGATCCCTGACAGCGTCCAGCGCGCCACGAGGAGGCTCACCAGGCCGCCGAGCATCGCGAGGACGAGCGACTCGACCAGAAGCTGCTTCACGAGCCGCTGGCGGGACGCGCCGAGCGACAGGCGTACGCTCATCTCGGTGGCGCGACTCGCGCCGCGGACGAGGAGGAGGTTCGCGATGTTCGCACAGGCGATGAGCAGGACGACAGCGGTGATCGCGAACAGCATGGAGAGAGGCGTCTTTGCTTCGCGATGCATGGAGGTCTGGCCGCGGTAGCCGGGCTCGAGGACCACTCGCTTCGCCTTGAACTTCACCAGCGTCGGTTCACTCATCCCCTGCTGCAATGGTGCCTCGACGCTGGCGAGGATCGGAGCGATCACGCGATCGAGCCCCGCCTTCGTGGCCTCCATCGACACTCCGGCCTTTCGCCTGCCGAAGACATAGACCCAGTAGTCCCGGCGATTCTCGAGGCCTTTGTACGACCCCACATAGACCCTCGACTGCATCGGGACGTACACGACTGGATGGCTCCCCAGCGTGATCCCGTGGAACCCTTCGGGCGCGACACCGACGATCGTGTAAGGGCGTCCGTTGATCTCGAGCAGCTGCCCAATGGCGTCCGGCTTCCCGCCGAAGCGGTCCATCCAGAAGTTGTGCGCGATCACCGCGACCATGTTGTTCGCGCCAGGATCGTTGTCGCTTGGCTGGAGCAGCCGGCCGTGTGCGGGCCGCAGCCCGAGCGTGGAGAAGTAGCCTCCCGTCACCCAGGAGCCCTCGCCGACCGCGGGCTCGTCGCCGAGGGCTATGCTGGCACCGAAGACCCGGTAGCCCGCGATTCCAGCGAGCACGTTCTGGGTCCGCTCGAGGTCGCGGACCATGGGGTAGCTCCAGATGATCCCGTTTCCACAGCCCGACTGACTGCAGGAGTCATTTCCCTGGATCGGCCCGGGAAGATTCAGGGTGACCAGCTCGTGCGGAGCAGCCACCGGGAGCGGCCGCAGCAGGATCTGGTCGAAGAGCGAGTAGATCGCTGCATTCGCGCCAATGCCTAGTGCGAGCGAGAGGATGGCTACCGCGTTGACAAACGGCGCCGAGCGGAGAGTGCGGAACGCATACCGGAAGTCGCGCATCTGCGTGGGGTGACGGTGTCATGGTCGGACACCCGTCACCCCGTAGAGGTTTGGATCGTCGACGATGCTCACCACGGCGAGCCCCGGCGGTGCATCGCGGTATCCCATCCGCGCCGCCCCGAGGCCTAACGCGGCTACCCCAGCCGTCGCACCCAGGACGGTGGCAACGCGGCCGCGGCCGTCACGAGACAAATTCGGGTCGACATCGCCGCGGCGCTCCTGTAACGCGGTCGTCAGCCTGGATGCGGGTGCGTCGACGTACCTCGAGATCCGGAGATACTGCACATCCAACAACCTCGGCTCTCGGTACGGCCGGCTCGAGATCCTCTGGTGAGCGATCCGCGCACCGATGATCTTTCCCGATCACCCGCCAGACACGGCGCCACCCACCGGCGCGGGTGCGGCACGTCGGAGGTAAAGCATGGCAGATGAGCGGCGCTACCAGGAGGACGAGGTCGCCGAAATCTTCGAGGCGGCCTCGGCGCCAGCGCTTTCGCGCGGGGACGCAGCGCCTACGCAGGGACTCACGCTGGCCGAGCTGCAGGCGATCGGCCGTGAGGTCGGTATCGCGCCCGAACGCATCGCGGAAGCGGCAGCATCGCTCGCGCGAAGCCAGCCACCCCTCCCACGGCGCACCGAGCTCGGGATGCCGCTCTCGGCGGCGCACGTCATCGACCTGCCGCGTGCACTCACGGATCGGGAGTGGGCGCTGGTCGTCGCCGATCTTCGCGAGACGTTCGGCGCGCGTGGCCACGAGAGCTCGCAGGGCGTTACCCGTCAGTGGGTGAACGGGAATCTGCATGCGCTCGTCGAGCCCACGAAAACCGGCTACCGCCTCCGACTGGGTACGGTGAAAGGCGACGCGCTGGCGCTGAACCGAATGGGTGGGTTCGGCATTGCCATGGGACTCGTTGTTGGCCTCGTACCGTTCTTCAGTGGCGATCCCGCGGCGACGGTGTCCGGCGCGGTAGCGCTCGGCGGCATGGGCGTGGGAGCACTCGTGTTCAATGCCCTGCGTCTCCCGCGGTGGGTTCGCCTGCGCGAGCAGCAGATGAAGGAAGTCGCCGAACGGACGCGCGCGCTCATCGCCGAGGGGCCCGATTCGGGCTCCAGCTGATCGGATTCGGCGGACCATTCCAGGAAGCCGCGCGTCAGCCGCCGAGACTCCGAGGGACGCGATGTTTTCCTCGCGCGGCGAGCCCTACGTGACGACGTCGTCGGACGTGTGAGAAGCGATCCTCCAATCGAGCGTCTGTATCTGTGCGGCGGTGGACCGCCGCGTCGGTGACTGTTGGGCCCGGTGGCTCACCGCGCCCGCGGGATTGCGCAGGAGGATCATCATGCGGCGCACACGTTGGCGTACGATCGTCGGACTGGGATTGGTGGCCGTGGCCGCCGTCCCCGGAATCTGCCTCGCTCAGCGCAACCCGCCGGCCCGGCGCGGCGCGAGCGGAGTCGTCGTTCCAATGACGGACGTGTCCATCACGTTGGGGAAGGAGACGGTCACCGGACGCGTCGACGCCGACTGCCACGTGGACGAGCGCGCCACCGCGAGCAACACGCGGGCGTACTTCGTCGCACACTATCCCTGGTTCGGTCAACGTGTCGCGGCCGACAAACCGCAGTGGCGATTCGACCTCGAGATCCGCCGAGGGAAAACCTCGGAGGCATCCGACCAGTTCGTGTTCTCGTTCCTCGACGGCCAGCGAAGCGGTACCATCCAGACGGTGGCGGGCGCCGAGCGAATGGGGAACGGGACCGTCCGTGTGACGCGTCAGGGCGCTGGCGCCCGGTTCGAGGTGGAAGGCCGGACGAAGGAAGGCGATCCGATCCGCGCGACCATCGACTGCTCGGCCTTCCAGAAAAGCGAGGGCGCTGGAGGGTAGCGCGGAGTCGTTATGCGTCCTGAGCGAATCCTGATCGTTGGTGGAGGGATCGGCGGTCTCTCGCTGGCCGCCGCACTTCGGCGATATGGCTTCGCGCCCGAGCTCATCGAGCGCAGCAGATCGTGGCGTGCCGTCGGCGCGGGAATCGCCGTGCAGCCTAACGGCATTCGTATTCTTCGCGAGCTGGGCGTCGGCGACGCCATCGAGCGTGCCGGCACCGTCATCTGCCACTGGGATTTCTGCGACGACCAGGGCGAGGCGCTCTGCGAGACCGACCTCGAGGCGCTCTGGGCGGGTGTGGGGCCGTTCATCGGGATAGCGCGTGGGCGGCTGCAGCGCGCACTGGTCGACGCCGCCGCGAGCGCAGCACTGCGCGCTGGGACATCCGTCACGGCGCTGACGCAACAGGCCGACGGCGTGCGGGTCGAGCTCAGCGACGGATCGGTCGGGATCTATGACCTCGTCGTCGGAGCGGACGGGACTGGGTCGACGGTGCGCACGCTCGCGATCGACGAGACGCCACCCGCGTACGGGGGCCAGATGGTGTGGCGCAGTCTCGCGCCCATTCGCCCGCGCGGGCTGACCCGGCTCCAGTTCCTGCTGGGCGATGGCTGCTTCTTCGGCCTCTGCCCGGTCGGTGACGGGCACACCTACGGTTTCGGGAACGTCGCCGGGCCGCGCTTCCGCGACGAGGCGGTCGGTCGGCTCGCTCGGTTGCGCGAGCGCTTCGCGCATTTCGGCCCGGTGGTGGAGGAGTATCTCGCCGCGCTCGAGTCCGACGACCGAATCCACTGTTCGGCGATCGAATGGGTGGAGCAGGAGTGCTGGCGCAGCGGTCGCGTCGTTCTCATTGGCGACGCCGCGCACGCGAGCTCGCCGATGATGGGACAGGGCGGGTCGCTGGCGGTGGAGGACGCCTGGGTGTTGGCCGAGGCGCTGCATTCATCTGACAGCGTGGAGCGCGCGCTCGACGCGTACGTCGTCAGGCGCGAGCCTCGTGTCCGGTGGGTGCGGCAGGAGAGTCAGGCCGCTGACGAGAGCCTTCGCCTGCCCGTGGCCGCGCGAAATGCCGCACTGCGGTCCCGTGGGGCCGACATGATGGAGCACCGCTTCCGTCCACTGACGGCGCCGGCCTAACGCGGGCACTTGTCATTCCGAGCGGAGCCGCGTAAGCGGCGCAGGCGAGGAATCGCCGGACCGTGTCATTCCGAGCGGAGCCGCAAGCGGCGCAGGCGAGGAATCGCCATCCTCCTGGTAGAGAGGCCTCTCGGTCGGGACGAGTGCGATTCCTCGCCTCCGCCTGCGCTTCGCGCGGGCTACGCTCGGAATGACCGCTGTGCTACGGCACGTCCATGCGACGCAGCCGGCGGATCGAGAGCACGAGAAAGCCGCCGAACACCAACGCGGCCATGATCAGGGCAGCGGTCAGGCTCAGGTGCCGTCCCGTCGCGAACCGTCGCGCGTCGAGGCCGTGCATGAGGTCGATCGCGTAGTGGCGAATGCTCAGCAGCCTGACGCCGGACACGAAGCCCGAAAAGAAACCCTCCCAGAGCACGATGTAGAGCAGCCCGATCCCGATCGCCTGCGTGGACACGAGGCCGAGCCACACGAAGGCCGACGCATACAGCGCCACGCCAACCAGCGCCGACGTCGTTACGGCAACGCTGGCGGTCGTATCACCGAGAAACGCCACCCAGCTGGTGAGAAACGCGCTCACCGCGATGAACGGAGCGGCGATGGTCATCACGCCGAGCAGCTTCGGGACGGCGATCTGCCATCGTGCGACCGGGGAGAGCGTCAGGTTCGCGAGCGTCCGGTCCTCGACCTCGTTGCCGAGCGCCGCGGCTGCGATGGCGAGCACCACGAGCGGCGCGATCGAGCCCGCCAGCATCGCGCTCAACACGCCTTTCTCGAACTCGTCGACCGACGGCGCGTCCTTCGAGCGGAGCATGATGACCGCGATGATCACCGGAAGTGACGCCAGCACGGTCATGATCGACAGGCGCCATCGGCCGGACAGCTGCCTGAGCGTCAGGCGATATACGGGACCCATGTCTACTGCTCCACCAGATAGCCGAATACACTCTCGAGCGAGTCGTCCAGCGGCTCGACCCGACGAAGACTGATGCGCGAGGCCTGGGCGAGTCGCGGGAGCTCGATCTGGAGATCGAGCACATTCCGGCTCAGCACCACGACGGCACCGTCCGGGTCTACGTGGACGGCATCCACGGAGCCGAGCCCGACGACTTCCGCGGCGAGCCTGCGGGGAGAGTCACACATCACGCGTACGTGGTAGGGTCGCTGGTTGAGCGCCGCGCGGATCGCTCGGAATCCGCCGGATGCCGCGAGCTTTCCATTCACGATCAGCAGCACCGTGTCCGCGAGCTGCTCGACCTCCTCCAGGATGTGCGATGACAGCACGATCGTCCGTCCTTCGGCGGCCAGCTGCTCGAGCAGCCGTTTGAAGTGGACGCGCTGCCGCGGGTCGGCGCCGTTGAGCGGCTCGTCGAGAATCAGGATTTCCGGGTCATGCACGAGCGTCGCGGCGAGCCGCATGCGCTGGCGCATGCCGCGGGAGTACGTGTCCATCGGTCGATGCTGCGCGTCCGCGAGATCCACGAGCGCGATGGCCTTGTCGACGGCGCGCTCGAGATCCTGCACGCCGCGGAGCCGGCCCATCATCCGCACGAAGTCGCGGCCCTTCATGAATCCGTAGACGGTCTCGTGCTCCGACATCACGCCGATGCGCCGGTAGAGCGGCGGATTGTCTCGCACGGGTTCGCCGAAGATGGTGACCGTGCCCTTCGACGCCTCGGCGAGCCCGGTCATCATCCGGAGCAGCGTGGTCTTGCCGGCCCCGTTAGGCCCGAGGAGGCCGGTGATGCCGGGCGCGATGTCGAAGGTCACGTCGCTCACGGCGACGACGCTCCCGAACCATCGGGAAACACCCTGGACACGAATTACGGGAGAGCTCATATGGTCATTGAGCAAAGTCGAGGAAGCGCCGGGCCTTGTCATTCCGAGCGGAGCCAGCGCGAAGCGCCGGCGTAGGCGAGGAATCGCCGTCGTCCGGATCGAGCGGCCCTTCTGCCGGGAGGATGGCGATTCCTCGCCTACGCGCCTTCGGCGCTCCGCTCGGAATCACAGCTGTCACGGAGAGAGCCTCCGATAACGCCACCACAGGATGAATGCCGGCAGGATCGTCCAGGCGAAGTACCAGCTCACGAGGATCATCGGGCCGAGCTTCCGTGCTGGTGCGTCCTCCGTGATCTGGCTGACGTCGCCGAAGATCACATCGTTCACGTGCACGGGAATGTTCGTCAGGTTGAACATCGACACCCACTGGCCGGCCATCCCGCCAATCTGCTCCGCCAACCCCACCGTGAACGGCGTCGTGATCACGAACAAGCCGACGAGGAATACCGATGCATACGCGCGCCGAGTGGTGAACGAAGCGGCCAGCATCGCGAGCGTCGTCGCGTAGATCGCCATCGCCGCGCCCGCCGCGAGAAACCGCGGCACATCGAGCCAATGCGCCTGCAGATACGCGACCGGGGCCGGGTCGCCGGCCGAGAGGCCGAGAAACAGGATGACCTGGGGCAGCCACGCGGCCGTCGCCATCACGACGAGGAACGAGGCCCAGCGCGCAGTGACGTAGTCCGATCCGGTCAGCGGCCTGACGAGATACAGGTTGATCACGCCATCACGACGGTCGCGACACAGGAGCTCCGGCGCGACCACGGCCGCGAACACGAACACGATGATCGACGCGATGCCGTAGTAGTCGGAGTGCGACGGGAGGTTGGCACGCTCCGCGGTGCCGGGACCGCCGAGTCGGTTGGCTGCCCCCGCGACGATCGCGAACACGAGGCCGATCACCGCGAGCACACCGATGAAAAACCACGGGAGGATCTTCGCTCGGGCGCCACGACCGAACCCGAGCGCGATCCGAAACCCGTCCTTGAAGATGGCGCGGCGCGAACGGCTCCGTCCCTCGCGCCGGTCGGTGTAGCGCTGGTACCCGATGTCGAAGACGGTTCCGCTGCGTACCGCGTTAGGCTCGGCGGATCCGATGGTGTGGGTCGTCATGCGGCCTCACCCGTCCGCGCATCGTCGTCGCCGGCGTGCTCGAACAGCTCAGTCAGCGCTCGGCGGCGCGGCGCCATCCGTCTGAGCGGCGCCTGTGCCTCGACGAGGGCATCGCGAACGTGATCGTACACCGACTCGTCAGGTCCCTCGATCGTCAGGCCGCTGCGATCCACGGTCACCACGACTCCGCGCTCCTCCAGTGCTGCCACGAGTCCTTCCCGGTTGGCATCGACCTCGATGAAGACCGTCTCGGTCTCCTTCGTGAACTGCTGCACCTCACCGGACTGCACCAGCCGTCCGCCCTGCAGGACGATGATGCGATCGCACGTGCGCTCGATGTCCGCCATCAGATGCGACGAGAACAGCACGCTGATGCCGAACTCGCGATGCGTCTTCCGGATGAGCGCCAGCATGTCCTCGCGCCCCGCGGGGTCGAGGCCGGCGGTCGGCTCATCGAGGAAGACGAAGGCCGGGTCGTGCACCAGTGCCTGGCCCAGCTTCACACGCTGCTTCATGCCCGTCGAGTATCCGCCGATCGCGCGGTACCGCTCCTCGAAGAGCCCGAC
>Ga0070669_100003244_pt1 | contig 11688 bp, 8 predicted proteins | sample KBSS53metaG_FD_64680 | JGI IMG/M metagenome (GOLD analysis project Ga0070669, IMG submission 64680) | Switchgrass rhizosphere microbial communities from Kellogg Biological Station, Michigan, USA - KBS S5-3 metaG | ecosystem: Host-associated > Plants > Roots > Rhizosphere > Soil ... | reverse complement strand
GCGCCGAAGAGCTCCTCCTTCGAGCCGTAGTACAGGTAGAGCATCGGCTTGCTGATCTCCGCTTCTGCGGCGATCGCGTCCATGGAGGTCTCGTGATAGCCGTTTACGGAGAACATCTGCACTGCGGCGTCGAGCATCTGCTGCTCACGCACGGCGCGCGGTAAGCGCTTCGTCCCTCCTGCCATCCCCTCAGGGTAAGCCGTTGTCCGATTGTCGACTCCGCCGACGTCACCTACGGTGCAAGCATGCAGTTACCCGACGTGTTCGCCGGCGTCGAGTCCGAGGTGCCCGTCGCGCTGGCGCAGCGGCTGCGCCAGATCGCATTGGTCGATCACCACGTCCACGGTGTCTTCGCCCAACCCATCGATCGGGCTGGGTTCGAGGCTGCCATCAACGAGGCGTCCACCGACGCGATCCCCAGCTTCATGTCCCAATTCGATTCGCCGCTGGGCCTTTCCATTCGCAGGTGGTGCGCGCCGCTACTCGGGCTGGATCCGTTGGCGAGCGCAGACGACTACTGGGCCCGCCGCAGCGAGTTCACGCCCGACGAGCTGGCCCGAATCATGTTGCCCGCAGCGGGTGTAACGCGGTGGATCGTCGACACCGGATTCAAGGGTGATCTCATCACCACCCTCGACCAGCTCGCCGAGCTCAGCGGCAACACCTGTTCGGAAATCCTGCGGCTGGAGCGCCTCTCGGAGGACCTGCTGGAGCGCGGCACGACGCCCGAGGACTTTCCCGACGCGCTGCGGGCGGCCATGCTGGCAGCGTCGGATTCGCCGAATGTGTTGGGCACCAAGACGATCGCTGCGTATCGGACTGGCTTCGACATCGCTTGGGCCAAACCGACGGATGCCGTCGTCGTCGCCAGTGCCCGTGAACTCGGCGACCGCGTTCGGCCGTTGCGGCTCGACAGTCCGGTTCTCACTGCGTTCGCGGTGCACGAGGCCGCAGAGCACGGGCTACCCATCCAGGTACACGTGGGCTTCGGCGATCGCGAACTCGACCTGCACCGCACCGACCCGATGCTGCTACTCCCCTTGCTGCGGACGATGCCGCCCGCACCCGTGCTCCTGCTGCACTGCTACCCGTTCCACCGCCAGGCCGGCTATCTCGCGCAGGCGTTCGACCACGTGAACTTCGATGTGGGACTGGCGATCAACTACCTCGGCGCCCGGTCGACCGCGCTAGTGGCCGAGGCGCTGGAGACGGCACCGTTCGCCAAGCAGCTGTACTCGTCCGACGGGTTCGGACCACCCGAATTGCACGTGCTCGGCTCGGTGCTGTGGCGCCGCGCCATGGGACTGGTGCTCGGCGGTTGGGTACGCGCAGGCGACTGCACCGACGACGACGCCGTTCGGATCGTCGACATGATCGGCGCGGGCAACGCCGAGCGGGTCTACGGACTCACTTCGGGCAAGTCGGGCTCCTGCCCTTGAAGCTCGCGACGTTCAGCACCTTCTGATCGACCTTGGCGGCGTCCAACTCGCCGGCGGCCACCGCGGCCTCCAGACTGTCCAGCACGGCGGGGACCTCCGTCGTCGTCACCCACAGAGCGACGTCCGCACCCGCCTCCAGTGAGCGCAGCGCGGCCTCGGCGACGCCGAAGCGATCCGAGATCGCCTTCATGCTGGAGATGTCGTCGGTGAACACCGGGCCATCGAACGGCGGACCGCCGTAACCGCCGGAGCGGAGCAGGTCGTAGACGGCAGGCGTCAGGCTGGACGGCTGGTCGGTGGTCAGCCCAGGCACTTCCAGGTGCCCCACCATCACCGCGACGGGCTTCGCCGTCGTCAGCGCGCCATACGGAACCAGGTCGTTGGCCTTCAGCGCGTCGAGTGGCGGCGTCGTCACGTCTCCGAGGTGCGAATCGCCCGAGCCGTGGCCGTGCCCGGGGAAGTGCTTGAGCACGGGTAACACGCCCGCGTCGCGCAAGCCCTGCGCGTAGGCGCCCGCGTACTCGATCACCTTCTCCGGGGTGTCGCCGAACGAGCGGTCGCCGATGACCTCGTCGTCGGTCTCCGTGGTGACGTCGACGACGGGCGCGAAGTCGACGGTGAAGCCCAGCTTCTTCATCTCCTGACCACGTGCGAAGGCGATGTCGTGGACCTCCGCGGGCGTCTTCGTCTCGGCGAGCACGCGGGGCGATTCCTGAACGCCGATGAGAGTCTTGAGTCGCGACACCCTGCCGCCCTCCTCGTCGACGCCGACGGCGAGTGGGAGCGGGCCGCCGATGTTGGAGATCTCCGGGATGGTCGAGTCCTGCAGCATCGTCAGATCGGTCTTGCTGCCGATGAGGATGCCGCCGACGTGGTGAGTCGTCACCACCTCGCGCGCGTCGTTGGCATCGGCGACACCGACCATCAGCAATTGCGCCAACTTGTCCCGCAGCGACATCCCCGCCAGCACCGCGGGTCCATCGCCGCAGGCAGGACCAGCAGCGGGTGGCGGCGGGGCGGTCGACGTTGCCGTAGCCACCGCGGACGACGAACTCGGCTCGTTCCTTGCCTGCTCGCTGGACGAACAGCCGAGGACGACGGTGGGGATGGTCAGGAGAACCGCCGAGGCGCGGAGAAGGTGCACCGGGCCATGTTAGTCAGGCGGGTCATCGCCGACGTCGACCTCGTGGCCTGGCTAGGTGCGAGCGCCATGCTAGGTTGGCCACTGGCCAGACGGCCGTCGAAAAGTCGCCGAGAATCGATCGAGGAGGGCCAGCCATGTACTGGTGGTACCCAGTGTTCCTCTTCGTCGCACTGGCCATCGTCATCGTCATCGGCATCCGGATGTCGACACCGCTCGGCCAACTCCTGTTGGTCGGAGCCGCGTCTTCGGTCATCGGCCTGCTCCTCGGCGCGGCTGCCGTCTTCGGCATCACGCTGATGGTGCAACAGGACACCAAGCCGCCGCTGCAGGCAGGTGATCCCGCTTCGTCGGTGCTCAACAGGGTCGAGTACGGCGAACGCACTTAGTCCTGGAGTCGCAGCGCCGGAAGACAGTAGCGAAGCGACCCGGGAAATGGCACTGTCGCGACGCTGGCTGTGGTTGGTCGGCGCAGTAGCCCTTGCGCTGACCTTCGCCCAGTCTCCGGGTCAGATCGCACCCGACACCAAGCTCGACCTCACCGCCAACCCGCTACGGTTCCTCGCACGGGCGGCGAACCTGTGGAACAGCGACCTGCCGTTCGGCCAGGCGCAGAACCAGGCGTACGGCTATCTGTTCCCGCACGGGACCTTCTTCCTTCTCGGCGACGTCATCGGGCTGCCCGGCTGGGTGACGCAGCGGCTGTGGTGGGCGCTGCTGCTCGTCGTCGGGTTCTGGGGTGTCGTTCGGGTCGCGGAGGCGCTTGGCATCGGGACGACGAGTTCGCGGGTGATCGCAGCCATCGCGTTCGCCCTGTCCCCGAGGGCGCTGACGACCATTGGCGCGATCTCGTCGGAGACGCTGCCGTTGATGCTCGCGCCGTGGGTGCTGTTGCCGGTGATCCTGGCATTGCGTGGACAGGGCTCACTCCGCGTGTTGGCAGCGCGCTCCGCCGTGGCCGTGGCACTGATGGGCGCCGTCAACGCAGTGGCGACGCTGACCGGTTGCCTCGCCGCACTGATCTGGTGGGCGGCGCATCGGCCGAACAAGGCGTGGTGGCGTTTCACGGCGTGGTGGGCTTTGTGCTCGACGCTCGCGGTGCTGTGGTGGGTGGTCGCCTTGGTCATGCTCGGGCGAATCAGCCCGCCGTTCCTCGACTTCATCGAGTCCTCGGGCGTCACGACCCAGTGGCTCTCGCTGACCGAGGTCCTTCGCGGCACCTACAGTTGGACGCCCTTCGTCGCACCCGGCGCGACCGCCGGTTCGGTGTTGGTGACGAGTTCCGTTGCGGTGCTGGCGACGACGTTGGTCGCGGCCGGGGGCATCGCGGGTCTCGCAATGCGGTCGATGCCTGCGCGCGGACGACTCGTCTCGATGCTGCTCGTCGGCCTGGCGCTGCTCGCCGTCGGCTACTCCGGCGGCCTTGGCTCGCCCGTCGCCCAGCAGGTGCAGGCATTCCTCGACGCGGCAGGCACGCCGTTGCGCAACGTGCACAAGCTGGAGCCGTTGATCAGACTGCCCGTAGTGCTCGGCCTCGCCCACCTGCTTGGCCGGGTGCCCTTGCCAGGCAGCGTGAGCCGTCGAGAGTGGATTCACGCCTATGCCCATCCCGAACGCGACAAACGGGTGGCCGTCGGCATCGTCGTGATGGTCGCGCTCGCGGCGGGCACGTCGCTGGCCTGGACTGGCCGACTGACCCCGCCAGGTGCGTTCACCGCGATCCCCGACTATTGGCATCAGGCCGCCGACTGGCTCGACGTCCACAACCGGCCTGCGGGGCGGGTGCTCGTCGCACCCGGTTCCCCGTTCGCCACCCAGGACTGGGGCAACAGCCACGACGAGCCGCTGCAGGTGCTTGGCACCAGTCCGTGGGGGGTGCGCGACTCCATCCCGTTGACCCCGCCGAAGACGATCCGCGCGCTCGATTCCGTGCAGAAGCTGTTCGCCGCGGGCCGCCCGTCCGCGGGTTTGGCCGACACCCTTGTCCAGCAAGGCATTTCGTACGTCGTCGTGCGCAACGATTTGGATCCCGACACGTCGCGGTCGGCTCGGCCGATACTCGTCCATCGGGCGATCAGGGGATCACCAGGGCTGTCGAAGGTCGCGCAGTTCGGCGGCCCGACGGGACCAGGGACGCTTACGGGCTTCGTCACCGATAGCGGGCTGCGGCCGCCATACCCGGCGATCGAGATCTTTCACGTCGACGGGGCGAAGCCATTGAGGCCGTCACTCGTCGACGTCGACGCGATGGCTCGGGTCGACGGGGGCCCCGAGGCGCTGCTGCGACTCAACGAACGCCGCAGGCTCCTTGGCCAGCCGCCACTTGGGCCGATGTTGTTGACCGACGACGCCCAGCACGCCGGCCTGCCCGTGCCCGTCGTCACGGTGACCGACACCCCGGTGGCCCGTGAGACGGACTACGGCCGAGTCGACGACCACTCGTCTGCGATCCGGACGCGCGATGACGCGCGACACACGTTCAATCGGGTCCTCGACTACCCGGCAGGCGACGCCGCCCTCGTCTACGGCGCATGGCCCGGCGGCCGCCTGTCGGTGTCGAGTTCGGCGGCTGATTCGACCGCACTGCCCAACGTCGCGACGGCTGCTGGACCCGCCGCGGCGATCGACAGCGATCCGTCGACCAGTTGGGTCTCGAATAGCCTGCAATCAGCCGTTGGGCAGTGGCTTCGAGTCGACTTCGACCATCCCGTCACCAACGCGACGGTGACCATCACTCCTAGCGCGACTTCCGTTGGTGCACAGGTCAATCGGATCGAGGTGTCGACGGCCACCGGCACCAGTACGGTCAGGCTCGACCGGCCTGGAGAACCGCTGACCGCGGCCCTGCCCCTCGGCGAGACCCCGTGGATGAAGATCACCGCCGTCAGCACCGAGGACGGTTCGCCTGGCGTTCAGTTCGGCATCACCGACTTCGCGATCACCCAGTACGACTCATCGGGTTTCGCTCACCCGCTAAGCCTGCGGCACACCGTCGTCGTACCCGGTCCGCCTGCGGGATCCGCTGTCGCCCAATGGGATCTGGGTTCCGAGCTGCTGGGTCGGCTAGGTTGCGCGAACGGACCGGACTCGGTCCTGTGCGCGGCAGCGATGTCCTTGTCGCCTGAGGAGCCGACCAACCTCAGCCGCACGCTGACCGTCCCCGCGCCCACCGCGGTGACCCCGACGGTCTGGCTGCGCGCCCGGCAAGGACCAAACCTCGCCGACCTGATCAGGCAGCCAGGCACCACCCGCGCGAGCGGCGAGGCCGACTCCATCGACGTTCTCGGCTCGGCGTATGTGGCAACCGACGGTGACCCACGCACCGCGTGGACCGCACCGCAGAGCATCGTGCAGTATCGGAACGGAGGCAATCTCGAGCTGAAACTTCCTGCACGCACAGCGGTTTCCGCTCTGCGGCTGACGCCCAGTGCGACGGTCCTTCCTGCGCACCCCACCCTCGTCGCCGTCGATCTCGGTGACGGTCCCCAGGTTCGGACCCTCGACGCCGACGGCGGCACGCAGACGATCTCGCTATCGCCGCGGGTCACCGACACGGTCACGTTGTCGATTCTCGACTGGCACGACGTCATCGACCGCACGGCACTCGGCTTCGATCAGGTCAAGCCGCCTGGGCTGGCAGAGGTCGCCGTTCTCGACGCGCGCGGAGCACCGATCGGAGCAGCCGACGCCGCGCACAACCTGAACCGCCGCATCGAGTTGTCGTGCGACGACGGTCCGATCATCGGCGTCGCGGGCCAGTTCGTCCGAACGTCGGTGAGCACGACGGTCAAGGCCCTCCTCGACGGGGAACCCATCCCCGCCAAACCGTGCCAGGCGCACCCCATCCAGCTGCCCGCCGGCGAGCAGGAAATCGTGATCAGCCCCGGCCAGGCATTCGTGGTCGACGGGGTCCAGTTGGCGGGTCCGCTTGCGGCGCAATTACGCGGTGCGACAACGACTTCCCCGGCCGTCGGAAGGTGGTCGGCAGACCGCCGTGAGGTCGACGTGCCGACGTCGACGGTTTCGCGAGTTCTCGTCGTGCCCGAGAGCATCAACCCGGGCTGGACGGCACACACCGCCGACGGCCGCACGTTGACACCCGTGACCGTCAACGGATGGCAGCAGGGTTGGGTCGTGCCTGCGGGCAGCAGCGGAACGGTCACGCTCGAGTTCGCCTCCAACACGCCGTACCGCATCGGCCTGTTCGGCGGTCTCGCACTGCTACCCCTGCTCTTCCTTTTGGCGTGGCTGCCAGTCCGACGACGGCCCGAGCCGCTCGAGCCCGCCCAGCCGTGGGCCGTCCCCCCGATCGTCGCGGGCGCAGGCGTTCTCGCGTTCGGTCTCGTCGTCTCGGGGGTGGCTGGCGTGGTGGTGGTCGGCGCCGTCATCGGGACGCGGTACCTAGCGTGGCGAAGGCTGTCCGACCGTGTCACCGTCACGGTCGCCGCGGGCGCGCTGATTCTCTCGGGGGCGGTGCTCAGTCGCTACCCGTGGCGGTCGGTCGACGGATACATCGGACACTCCTGGGGAGTTCAACTCCTCGCGTTGATCGCCGTCGGCACGCTGGCCGCGTCCTTGGTGCCGATGCGACGGCGCGTCGCCCGCGAACCCCGTGCTGAGACGGGTGGATGACGGACCGCCGAGAGCCACGTCGCCTCCGCTGCTCGAAACCCGCTCGGGACAGGCTAATCCGGCCGTAGCCTTCAAAGGTGGACAGAACGACGGTGAACACGGCGCGCGGCGCGATCGACGCGGCCGATCTCGGCGTGACGCTGATGCACGAGCACGTGTTCATCATGAGCACCGAGATCATGGAGAACTATCCGGAAGGATGGGGTGACGGCGCTCGGCGCGAGGCGGACGCCATTGCGCGACTCGACGAGCTGAAGTCGCGCGGGGTGGACACGATCGTCGACCTGACGGTGGTCGGCCTCGGCCGCTACATCCCCCGCATCGCGCGGATCGCCGCCGCCACCGAACTCAACATCGTCGTCGCCACGGGCCTGTACACCTTCAACGACCTCCCGATGTCCTTTCACTACCTTGGGCCGGGTGCACCGCTCGGCGGCCCGGAGATCATGACCGAGATGTTCGTCCGCGACATCGAGAACGGCATCGCCGACACCGGGATCAAGGCCGCAATCCTCAAGTGCGCCACCGACGAACCCGGCGTGACGCCTGGTGTCGAGAGGGTGCTGCGTGCCGTCGCGGGCGCGCACCGCCAGACGGGGGTGCCCATCTCGACGCACACCCACGCAGGAACGAAGCGCGGCCTCGAGCAACAACGCATCTTCGCCGAGGAGGGCGTCGACCTGTCACGGGTCGTCATCGGTCACTCCGGCGACACCACCGACATCGCCTATCTAGAGGAGCTCATCGCAGGAGGCTCCTACATCGGGATGGACCGGTTCGGTGTCGACGTCTATCTGCCGTTCGAGGACAGGGTCGACACCGTGGCGACGATGTGCGAGCGCGGACACGCTGACAGGATGGTGCTATCTCATGATGCCTCTTGCTACTTCGACGCACTTCCGGAGGCGACTCTGCCTGTTGCACTGCCCAATTGGCACTACTTGCACATCCACAACGACGTCATCCCTGCGTTGAAGGAACGCGGCGTCACCGACGAACAGCTCACCACGATGCTCGTCGACAACCCGCGGGCCATCTTCTCCACGAACGGCGGGTACTGATGGTGACCGGCGTGTCGACATGTTCACCGTCGGCGGGCGCAACGTCTATCCCGCCGAGATCGAGTCCGCCTTGTCTGCACACTCGGATGTGTTGTCCTGCTTGGTGGTCGGAGTCCCCGACGACGATCTCGGCCACGTGCCGTACGCGCTGGTGCAGGCCGCCACGTCGCTGACCGCCGAGGCCCTGCACGCGTTCCTTGCCGAGCGACTGTCCGCCTACAAGGCGCTGCGCACGATCGAATTCGTCGATCGGCCGTGCGCGACGACGTCATTGCGCGACTGGGCCTCAACGCGTGATTTGCGCACGCTAACGCTCGCTCACCGCGCCTGCACGTGCACAAATCGCGGTGGGGCGGGCTCCGGCGTATCCGTGACGGAGCTGTCCAGCGGTGTCGGCTCATGACGTCTCTCCCAGCGCCGCAACGCTTCTCGACACGGTGACTCCACCAACGCGTAGCTGACCGCCGCGATCGCGAAGCCGAAGACCAGCGTCAGCACCAGCACCACGGGCATGTGGCCACTGAACGGGAACTGCCCAATCACCGGGAACACCATCGTCAGCGCCGCGAGGTGCCATACGAACAACCCGTAGGACCAACGCCCAAGGGTCACCATCGCGATGCTACCGAGGAGACCGTGGGACGCGTCGGCACGATCGAGAACCAACGGGGCGACCAACGCCGCGGCGACGATCGCGCCCATCGCCGTCTTCACCGCGAACTGGCCAACGCTGCCAGGCGTCAGACCCTCCGGGCCCGCCAGCGGCGACGCCGCAACCGCGAACGCCACCGCGCCGACACCGAAGGTCAGCAGCCGCCGACGCGCCAGGCGGTGGACCCACGTCACCGGGCCGACGGTCAGTTCGGCCAACAGCATGCCCGCGGCGAACCAGGAGAAGAAGGCGGGTGGCCACGTCAACGGATTGATGCCGTAGGGCTCCCCGAAGGGAATCAAGCCCCAAGCCAAACTGGACAGCGCGACCGCCCCGATCACGGGGATGCGCGCCCCGACTGGCAACCGCCGCGCCGCGAACGCGAGGAACGGCAGCGCCAAGTAGAAGGTCACCTCGACCGAGAGGCTCCACATCTGGGTCAATCCGGCGGTCAACGTGAGCGGCACGTAGATCTGGGTGAGCGACAGGTTGGCCAGCCAGACCACGAGGTCCCTGCTGGCATCGGGGAGCAGCGAAAGAATCACCACGACGGCAACCAGGTAGCCCGGCATGATCCGGACGATCCGGGATCGCAGGTAGTGCCCGACGGCGGGGGCCCCCCGCAGGTCACGTGCCGCCGCCGCGTGGCCTCGCCACAGCAGAAACCCCGAAAGTGCGAAGAACACCGCGACGGCGAGGTCGAAACGCCCAAGGACCCGACCGACCACACCTGTGGTGTGCCCCGTCTGGAACGCGACGTGCGTGATCACGACGCCGATCGCCGCGCAAGCGCGCATACCCTCGACCGCGGGCACGAAGCCGCGGGAGCCGCCCGTCGCCTCGGGGTCGGTTCGGTTCACGGCGACCAGTGTGCCGGATGCACGCTAGGCGGGGTTGCCCTTGGCTGTCGGCCTTAACTTGGACTGTTAGGGTCAGACCGGTTTGCCTCCGCTGCGTGCTCGGGGCAGGCGGCGGCGGGTCGTCTGATCGCCACGACGATAAGGAGACACGGCTTGAACCGCGCTGGTGCGCTGCGTATCGCAGCGTGTGGGCTCATGGGATTGGGCGCCGCCCTGCTCATCGCTGCGATGCTGTTGTCGACGTACACCACCAGCAAGATCGCCAAGATCCCTCTCAACATCGACACCACGCTGGTCAGCGATGGCACCGGGGTCGCTTTCGACCCGGCATCGCTGCAGGGGACGAAGTTCGTCGTCGACAAGAACATCCCGCTCGTCATGCAGAAACAGGTCAGCGTCGAATCGCCGTCGAATGCCGACCTGATCACGCTTCAGGTCGGCAGCACGCTGCGACGCACGGACAAGCAGCAGGACAACGGTCTGCTCCTGGCGCTCGTCGACACCGTCACGCTGGACCGCTCGACGGCGCTGGCCGTGTCCACCGACAGCAGCCCCGGTTCGGTACAGCGCCCGCGGAGCATCGGCGATCAAAACCCGGCGATCCCCGCCCCGCTGCCCCACGAAGGCCTGACCTACCGCTTCCCCTTCGACACCGAGAAGAAGTCGTACCCGTTCTTCGATCCGATCGCGCAGAAGGCGTTCGACGCGAACTACCAGAGCGAAGAAGACGTCAACGGGCTCGCCACGTATCGGTTCACGCAAAACGTGGGCTACGACGACGACAACAAGCTCGTCGACCCGGTGAAGTACGCCTCGTTGTACGACAACGAGGTGGACGGCGTCGTCACCGCCCGCGCCGAGCTGTGGGGCCTGCCCGGTGATCCCCTCGAACCGATCACGATGACCCGCTACTACGCGGCGCAGCGCACGTTCTGGGTGGACCCGGTCTCTGGCACCATCGTGAAGTCGCAGGAACACGGCTTTCACTACTACGCCCGCGACCCGCTCAAGCCAGAGGTCACGTTCGTCGACTACAAGATCACCTCGAACGAGGACACCGTCGAAGCGCAGGTGGCAAGTGCCCGCGACGAGCGGGACACGCTGGCGCTGTGGAGTCGCATCCTCCCGATCACGTTCACCTGCCTCGGGCTGGTGATGCTGATCGGCGGAATCCTCCTAGGCACGTTCACGCTTCGGGCGGAATCGGCGTTGATCGATCCCGGCCTCGATTCTGCGGACCACGGTTTCTTCGGTAGACGCGATACCGATTCGGGGCCGATGCCTGCGGCCGAGGCGCAGACCGAGAAGCTGCCCACCCAGCGGCCGTCAAGCCGACCGCCGGACCGCCCAGTCTGATCCCAAAGCTGTTTGGCTCCTTGCGTCCGCCGCTGTTTGGCGCCTTGCGTCCGCGCCAGCTGTTCGTGCCCGCGTACGCGCTGGCACTGACGACGGCCGTGGCGGCACCCCTGCTATCGCCCGGGTACCTGCTCCTGCGCGACGCGGTGTCGACGCCGCGGTCCTATCTATCCGACGCTGCGCTCGGGCTGACGGACGCCGCGCCACGTGCCCTGCCGCAGGACTTCGTCGTCGCGGTGGCGTCATACGTTCTCGACGGGGGCGTCGTCGTCAAGGCGCTTCTGATCCTCGGGCTGTGGCTGGCGGGGTGGGGCGCTGCGCGGCTCGCGGCGCTCGTCGTGCCCGAGGGCGGGCTGTCTGGTGAGTTCGTGGCTGCCACGCTGGCGATCTGGAATCCGTACGTCGCGGAGCGGCTGTTGCAGGGGCACTGGAGCCTTCTGGTCGGCTACGGGTGCCTTCCTTGGGTGGCGGCCGCGCTGATCCGCCTGAGGTCGGGCGAAGGAAGCACGTGGGCGCCCGTGTTCTGGATCGCGCTGGCGGGCCTCAC
>Ga0070669_100003236_pt1 | contig 11698 bp, 12 predicted proteins | sample KBSS53metaG_FD_64680 | JGI IMG/M metagenome (GOLD analysis project Ga0070669, IMG submission 64680) | Switchgrass rhizosphere microbial communities from Kellogg Biological Station, Michigan, USA - KBS S5-3 metaG | ecosystem: Host-associated > Plants > Roots > Rhizosphere > Soil ... | reverse complement strand
ATGCCGCCATACAGACGAATGTTCTCGCGCGGCGTCAAATCCTCGTACAGAGAGAACCGCTGGCTCATGTAGCCGATGCTCTGCTTGATCGCCTCGCTTTCGGTGTAGATGTCGTGGCCCGCGATGCGCGCCGTGCCGCCGCTCGGCTCGAGCAGGCCGATGAGCATGCGAATCGCGGTGGTCTTGCCGGCGCCGTTGGCGCCGAGAAAGCCGAAGACCTCACCCGCCTTGACCTCGAAGGAAATGCGATCGACGGCGGTGAAATCACCGAACCGGCGCGTGAGGTCCTTGACCTCGATGGCGACGTCGGTCACGCGGCACCGTCCTCGAGCTCGTCGGCTGACGAAGCCGTGCGGGCGATGAAGCTGTCTTCAACCGTCGGCTCGATCGGATCCGCGGAAGCGTCCGCAAAGCCCTTCTCCGCGAGGAAGGCGCGAACGTCCGCAGCCAGCGTCTCGGTCGGCACGTTCGTCCGCTGGTCCGTATAGTGGATGACCTCGCCGAACGGGTAGACGCTGTGCGCGTGCTGGTACGCGCGAAGAGCGAGCAACGCCTTGAACCGCTCGCGCGCGCGAACGCCGAGCAGCGGGCGGTCGAAGGCACGGACGATGCCGGCGGGTGTGTCGACGGCGAGGAGACGGCCGCGGTGAATCAGAGCGATTCGGTCGCAGCGCCGGGCCTCGTCCATGTACGGCGTCGACACCACCACGTTGAGGCCGCCCTGCTTCAGTTCGCCGAGCAGCTCCCAGAACTCGCGGCGGGACACCGCGTCGACGCCGGTCGTCGGTTCGTCGAGGATGAGAATCTCCGGGCGATGGACGAGCGCGCAGCAGAGCGCGAGCTTCTGCTTCATGCCACCGGACAGTGCCGCCGCGCGCCGCGTCTTGAACGGCTCGAGCTGCGAGTAAATCGGAGCGATGCGGGCGCGTTCGGCATCGATCGTCGTGCCGAACACGGACGCGAAGAACCGGAGGTTCTCCTCCACGCTCAAATCGGGATAGAGCGAGAAGCGCCCGGGCATGTAGCCGACACGCTGGCGCAGCGCCCGGAATTCCTTCACGACGTCGCGCCCCAGCACCGAGGCGCGGCCCGCATCCGGCTCGAGCAGCGTCACCAGAATGCGAAACAGCGTGGTCTTGCCGGCACCGTCCGGACCGATGAACCCGAACAGCTCGCCGGGCGCGACCGTGAACGACACCCGATCCAGCGCCACGCTCCCGCCAAACTTCTTGGTGAGACCCTCGACGGCGACGGCGTTCATTTTGTCGGGCCCGCCGGACCGAACGCGACGTCCACCGGCATGCCGATCTTGAGGACGCCATTCGCGTTCGGCACGCGGATCTTGATCGCGTAGACGAGATCCGCGCGCTCTTCCCGCGTCTGAATGGGAGTCGGCGTGAACTCGGCCTGCGTCGCGACCCACGAGACCGAGCCGTCGAGCGTCTGCCGCGCGTTGCCGGCGTCGACGGTGACCCGTGCCTGCTGCCCCACCCGGACCAAGGCGAGTTGCGGCTCGGTGATGTAGGCGCGCACATCCACGGCACTCATGTCCGCGATCTTGTAAAGCGGCTGACCCGGCTGCACCACCTCGCCTGCCCTCGCATAGGTGACCAGCACCGTGCCGGCCGATGGGTTGACGATCTGCGCTTTGCGGATGCGCTCGTCGGCCTGTCCGACCTGCGCGGTGGCCACGGTCACCTGCTGGGCGGCGGTCTCCTGCTGGGCCCGAACCGCGGCCAGTTGTCCCGTATGCGCGGCGACCTGCCGCGCCTGCGCTTCGATCTGCTCCTGCTGCGCCTTGAGCTGGTGTTCCAACGTCCGAACGTCGCGTTCGGCTTGATCGAGTTGCTGCGCGGTGGCCGCCTGCTGGGCGAACAGCCGCTGCGTGCGCTCCTGCCCCCGCCTTGCGATCTCGAGCTGACTTGCCAACGCCGCGGCCTGGGACGCGGCGGCCTCGCGCTGCGCCTGCGCCACCGCGCGCTGCGCCTCGATGACCGGCACCTGCCGCGCCACCTCCGTCGCGCGCGAGGCGTTGGTGGCGCGCTGGGCGGCCGCCTGATCCCGCTGGAGCGCGAGCTCGCTGGAGTCCACGGCGCCGACCACCGCGCCTGCGCCGATCGTCTGCCCCTCCTGCGGCGTGAATGCCGTGAGCTGTCCGCCCGCCTGGGCGGAGACGACGACCTCGGTGGCTTCGACGTTGCCGTAGGCGTCCGGTCCGGCGGGCTTCCCGCACGCCGACACCGTGAACGCCAGCAGGCCGGCGAGTATCGAGGCACGCATCACTGCACCTCCAATCCAAGCGTCGTAAGGAGGCGTGCGCTCGCTTGCGCAAGTTCGACCTCGTGTCCGGCCCGTGCGAAGCGCGCCTGCAGCAGCTCCGACTGACGATCGAGGTATTCCGAGGCGGTGACGACGCCCTCCTGAAGACGAATCTGGGTCGAGCGCGCGACCTGCTCGCGCAACGCCACGATCCGTTCATCGACCGTCAGCGCGTGCTGCAGCCGTTCAATCGACGCGCGGTCGACGGCCGTCGACTCGAGCAGACTCCGGTCGAAAGCGGCCTGGTCCTCCGCGACAATCTGCTGGCCGATCGCCAGCGCCTCGCGCTCGCGCGCGCCGGCGCCCCAGTTCAACCCTTTCCACTCGACGCGCACGCCGCCGAAACCGTAGGCCTCCCATTGGGTGACGATGAAGTTCAATCCAGGAAGGCCGTAGGCGACCTTCCCAAAGGCCCAGACGCGAGGGCGCTCCTGTGCGATCGTCAGGTCCGCCTGCCGGCCGAGACGATCGCGGGTCCGGGCAAACTGCTCGTACTCGGGACGCGACCGGGCGGTGGCGGACGCTTGCTGCACGCGCGCCACCGTCTCCGCCACATTCGGCAGCGGCAGCACATCGCCGTCCCGCAGCGGCTGTCCGATGAGGATCGCCAGCCGCGCCAGCGCCGACTCGCGATTGGTGCGCAGCTCGTCCTCGTCCTGCCGCCGCTGCAGGAGCGTCGCTTCGACGGCGGCGGCCTCGGCCGGCAGCGCCGTGCCTTGGGTCACGCGCGCGTTGACTTCGTCGAGGCGTGCCTGGAGATCCGCGACGGTGGCGGCGAGCGCTCCGGCCCGTGCCTGCAAGCCGGCGGCGGCAAAGAACGCGTCGTTGACCTGCTGCCGCAGGCCGAAGAGCGCAGTACGCACGCGCGCCTGCTGCTCGGCGAGCTGCGAGCGCTCGAGGGCGCTTCGTGCATCGAGGGTGGCATCGAGCAACGGTTTCTCGATTCGAAGGCCGGCGTCGAAGGTGGCCTTCGGCGGCGAGAAAATCGTCTGGCCTCCTGGCAGGGTGAACGGCGCGTGCACCACGTCGGATTGATACTGGGCCAGACCCTCGACGGCGACCGCCGGCAATCGGCCGACGGCGATGTTGCGCAGCCGCAGCTCGGATTGCTCCATCAGCAGTCGCAGCTGCCGCATTCGTGGATCCGATTCGATTGCGGCCCGCTGGAGCGCGGCGAGTTCAAACGTGCGCGGCGCGGTTGCGGCCGGTTGTGCCGCCGTCGAGCCGGGCAGCAGGAACACGAACCCGAGAGCGGCGAACACGGGGCAGCGAACGGCGCGCACAGCACTCATGGGCGTAAGGCTCTCAGAAAAAATGGCGCCAGCTCCTTGCGGCGTCGATCGATGAACTGCTCGAATCCCTTCTGATCGATGCCGAACAGGGCCATGAACAACGGCCGCGCCGCAAACGGGAAGACGCAGAGCGCAAGCAGGTTGACGGCGAACTGATCGGGCGAAATCGGGTGCATCGTCCGCTCGCGGACCCGGGCGTCGATCTGTTTCGCGAGTACGGTGTGCACCTGTGCGCCCAGCGCGACCGGCACTTCGCCGGTGACGGCGGCGATGAGCTGCGGCGCGCGGTCGGGGTGATGGGCGAGCTCGCTGAGGATGTACGCGGGCAGGTAAGGAGCTTTCGAGAGGAACTCGAGTTCGACCTGCACGACCTGCTCGACTTTGTCCTCGAGCGTCGCGTCAGAGGCGAGGATACGGATGACCGCCGGCAGCAGCTGTCCCGCCGCCCGCCTGAACACCGCCTCGGCCAGGCGTTCCTTGGAGCGGAAGTAGTAGTGCAGCAGCGCCGGGTTGACGCCGGCTTCCTTCGCGATCTCGAGCGTTCGTGCGCCTGCCGTGCCGGCGCGGACGAACACCGCGTGAGCCGCGTCCAGGATCCGCCGTTCGGTCTCTTCCGTCGACCGGGGTCGCTTGATGCGCCGGCCGCGGGTCTTTCGTGAGGTCTTTCGCGCAGTACTTCGTACGGTCCGTTGTGCGGTTCTTTGTGACGCCATGCGTTGACTGAACGATTTAACCATTCACTTAATTAATACTAGATCAGGAATCGCGATTTGCAAACCAGCGAATGGAGGGCGCGAGGGTGGTCGGCGGCGGAGGGGCGGGATCAGGGGGTTGCAGAGATCGACGACATGAATCCGTCGATCTGCTGCAGGACTTCACGCGGATTGCTGAGGAAGAGGTGATGCGCTCCTGAGAGTTCCGTCACACGACCCCGGTCCGCAAAGGCCTCGAACCATTTCGCATGACGCGCAAAGCGCTCGCGGGCCAACCGGTGGAGCGTCTTCACCGATTCCTGAACGGCCGGATCGCCGCTGTTGTACCAGCGCCGCATCAGGTCATCCACCGATTTCGGCACCGCATAAACGGCCAGCGCGGGCACGCGGATGCGCTCGGGGTTGTAGGGCTTGAACGCGGCCTGCATCTCACGGGTCATCTCTTGAAAGATCGGCGGCGCGGGCGCCCACGCGCGAGCGATGCTCCCGTCGGCGTTGGCGACATATCGGGCTCGCAGGTGCGCTTCTGGTCCGGCAAGGCCCTGGGTCCTCTCGAGAAACGAACGCAGCGCAGCGAAAGACGCCAGGTCACCAGGTCCGGGACGCGGCGCCGGCGGCAGCGTTCGGGCCACCGCGTCGTAGTCCTCCGAGCCATCGGCCCGATTGAACGCCGCATCGAGATAGATCAGACCGGCGAACTTCGCCGCATGGCGGGCGCCCAGGACGTGCAGCTCTTCTCCAGCGATTGAATGGCCGGCGATGACCGGCCGCTTCACGCCGACCGCGTCAATCACGCGCACGACATCCTCGGCGAGGCGTCCGAATCCGTAGCCCGTGGACGGCGCCGACGAGCGCCCGTGGGCACGCCGTGTCACCCCCAGGACGCGGTAGCGCGCGATGAGTATCGGCGCAAAGTCATCGAACACGTGCGCCGTATCGCCGAGTCCCGCCAGCAGGACGATCGCCGGACCCGAACCACCCCAGTCGAGCACCTCCACCTGCACGTCGTCGTCGACCGTAATCATCGTTGCAGCGTGCGGCGAGCGGTCCTGCCATTCAACCGGCTGTGACCAGGCGATCGTGGCACCGCACACCAGGACGCCGACAGCGAGCGTACGTACAGACATCACCGTGTCTGCTCCGGACGGTGGCTCGTGCACGTGATTGCCCGAGAGCGCGCGATCGCGCCTCCGGCCAGCAGCGGCGCCGGCGCCATCAGAGCGATCGCGTAGAAGGCGGCGAATCGCGTGCTCACCGCGTGTTGCAGGATCCCTATCACGCCGAGACCAATGAAGAGCGCTTCACCCACCAGAGCAAGCACGACGCAGGCTGCCATACCGCGCCTCTGTGCGATCGTGACGAGGGACGCACCGGCCCATAGCCCTCCGCCCCACCAGAAGAACGACAGCACGATCCAGCTCACGAGCGTGCCGAGCAGTTGCGGGAACAGGCTCACCGCCGCCACGCCTGCGAACGCCGGTGTCGCGAACAGCGCACATCCCGCGGCAACGAGACTCAGGGTCCGCACCGGTGCGTCGATCACCGCGCTTCGCGAGACGGCGAGCACGGTTCCCAACACATGACGCCAGAACCAGAAGACCCCGCGGCTGCGCCGCTCTTCGATCAAGTCGCCGGCAAGCGCCTCTGCGCAGTCGGCGGACGTGAAGAGGCCGAGCAATCTCTGAGCGCGATCGATGTCACGCATGAGCACCTCGGAAGAGATCGAGCCCGTCGAGCAATCGCTGGTACGCCTGCAGCGAACGCCTGAGGGCTCGCATGCCCGGTGCAGTCACCGCGACATGCCGTTTGGCGCGTCCGCCGCGCTGCGGAGTGGGGTCGCCCATCCGTGAAGTGATGACGCCTTTGGCTTCCAGCCGCTGGAGAGCGGTGTACAGCGCCCCGGGCGACACCGGGCGTTCGGCGCGCACGGCAAGTTCCGCCCGAATCGTCACGCCGTACGCGTCGTCTCCCAGCCGCAGAATCGCCAGGAGAATCAGTTGTTCGAATTCGCCGAGATACAATGCGGGCGCCATTTGTCCTGCATTGTAGTTAAATTCCGCGTACCGTCAAGAGGCTACGATGGGATAGCCGACCCTCTACCAATTTCCACTGGCCGGGCGTACCCTTCTCCTACGGAAGTCTGACAACAACCGGAGGGTGTCGCGATGAAAGTGGCCCTGCTGCTCGTTGCGCTCCTCGTGCCCTCACGCGCCGCGATCGCCGTCCTGGCGCAACCGCCAGCATCCGACGTGACCGACGCCGATGTCGAGCGGTTGTTCGCCGGCGTGGATCAGGCTCGCGGATACAACGACCTCGTGACCACTCTGACGCGCCACGAGCGCGCGCTGGTGAGCCAGCGCCTTCTCGACTCGATCGACCGCCAGTTGCGGAACGCCTCGCTGAACGAGAACCAGCGCGGCGTGCTTCTGCTGGCGCGGCAGACCGCGCTCGACGGCCGCGAACGCGGTCCGCAAGGCGCGGCGCAGTTGCTTGCGGTGAGGATGATCGCCGGGGCCGCGTTGGCGGCCGACACGCCACAGCAATTCGCGGCGACGCTGACCACGTTTTCAGAGTTCGCGCCAGTTATCAGCGCCGCCCTGGTGCGGGCGGCGCTCGACACACCCGGAAACACCTGGCCCAAACCACTGTTTCCGCTGATGGAGCAACTCGCGGCCGACTGGCCCCGACTCGGGGCCGTGGCCGCCGCCACGCGTCTGGCTGATGCGGCGAAACGCGCGCAAGGTTCACCGCAGCAGGGCCCGCCGGCGCGGGGCGCGACCGATCCGACGCTGGTCGGACATTGGCGAACCACGCGAATCGTGTTCGAGAGTCCGCGTGACGACCATCTCGTGCTCCGTGTCGATGGGACGGCAGAACGTTGGAGTGTCACCGCATCGAGTTCGAGCCCGAAGGCGGTGGGCCGGTGGACCGTCTCCGGCTCGGTGCTCAGCCTGACGTGGGCGGGCGAAGCTCAGACGTCGCAGGCGTTCACGATGTACCAGGGCCAGCTCGTGCTGCCGAACGTGCCGAGCCGGCGAGTCTTCTGGGATCGGCTCGATCGTTGACGAAGACTTGACGTCCAGATCGTGACGCGCAGAGACCTCGTGTCACGATCTGGAGAGGCGTGTCAGGATTTGGAGAGGATCGATCCCAACTGTTCCTTTTCTGATCCTCCGATCCTACCGAAGCGGCTCGTGTGCTGAGCCCCAATTGCCGCAGGCCGGATGTTTACAATCGCATATGAGCTCGGTCTGATCGCCGGCCTCACGACAGTGTTCGCAGCAATACTTCCCGTATTGGCCGTGCTCGGGGACTCGACAGTTGCACTGCGGATGCGCGCACTTCGTTGGGTTCGCCATTCTGTCCTCCCAGGCTGTACACCCAGTCGTGCAAACAGGAAGCCGTTGCTTACCGGCACAGGGGTTGCCTCAGTCGGAGTCAGAGGCGCACATGCTGGACTTGAAATCGTTTCACATCGTCTTAGTTGCCGCGGCGATCATGCTGATGTCGGGACTTGGAGTGTGGGGCCTGCTCAATGATTACAAGCTCCTGGGCATCATCTCGCTTGCCATCGGCATCCTGCTGATCCCTTACGGCGCTTACTTCGCCGCAAGATTCCAGCGAACGTAGGGACTCGGCGGACCTTCACCCTTGCCGAACCGCATAGACCCGCCAGCCCTTGCGGCCCTTCGCGAGCGTGTGCATGCCGCGGTCGGTAAAGCGCAAACCGGATCCGGCGACGAGGTCCACGACCGTTCGCGTGACCAGGACCTCGCCCGGCCGCGCGAGTGCCGCCACGCCGCTGCCAATGTCGACGACCACGCCGCGCGGCACGCCCGCAACCATGTCGCATTCACCGGTATGCAGGCCGAGCCGTACCGCCGTACGTGATCGGCGGGCTTCCGCGCCGATGGCACATCCGCATCGAATCGCACGGGCAGGTCCATCGAAGACGACGAAGACCCGCCCGTCGGACACATGCACCGCACTGCGACCGAAACGCAACGCTTGCTCGACGACAAGGGTGCGCAGGCGCTCGAGCGCCGACACGTCGTCAGCCTTGCGGGTCCTCTGCTGCCGGCGCTCCAGCTCCACGCATAAGAGCGTCACCAGCACCCGATCGGCATCGGCCTGGGCATGGGCGATGGCCAGAAACCGTTCGATTTCGTCCAACAGCGCATCCTGATCGCCGACGAACGGCAGGTGGTCGTCGCCGGGAAGCTCGACGAAACGCGCGTTGGGAATCAGGCTGGCGACATAGCGGCCTTCCTCCACCAGAAGGCAGCGGTCGCCGGTACGATGCAGAACGAGCGTCGGCACGCGGATCGTCGGCAGGATGTGCCGCACGTCGATTTCGGCGTTCATCCGCGTGAGCGCAATCGCCGCCGACGGGCTCGCGCCCATGCGAAGGAACGACGCCCACCACTCCCGAAACGCGGGATCGTGGGCCGCGCTGGGCGCGCGCTCGACGAGGCCGACAGGTCCGCCCCAGTTGGCGACAATTTCTTTGAAGAACGCCTCGCGCTGCTCGCGCGTCGGCGCCCATGGATAGTCCGCCGCCCGCAGCCGCCTGGCGTATGTGCCGATCATGATGAGCGCTTCGGTCTGGCCGGGGTGCGTCGCGGCGAACAGGCTGCACATCGGGCCGCCCTCGGACACGCCGAGAAGCACCGCGCGCCGCGATCCCACGGCATCGAGCACGGCGCGCACATCGTCCATGCGCTGCTCGAGCGTCGGCAGCTGCGTCACGGGATCGGACAGTCCTGTTCCACGCTTGTCGAACAGGATGAGTCGCGAGAACGACGCGAGACGACTCAGGAACCGCGCGAACGACGGCTCCTTCCAGTAGTACTCGAGATGCGACACCCATCCCATTACGAACACGAGATCGACGGGCCCCTCGCCGCAGATCTGATACGCGATGTTCACATCGCCGCTTCTCGCGTACTGAACGGGACCCGGCATGACGCCGATGCGATCCTGAACAGGGGCCGATCGGAGGGCATGATCAGCCGGCATGGACTGAGTGACACCGGCGATGAAGCGGTACCCACGCCGATGCGCCGTCTCGATGAACCGGGGCGCCTGCGCGTCGTCGCCGAGCGCCCTTCGGATTTCGCGGATGCACACCTTCAGGGCGCCGTCGGCCACGAACACGCCCGGCCAGATCGCATCGAGGAGCTCGGTTTTCATGACCAGGCGGCCCGGTCGAGCCGCGAGGTACTCGAGCAGCGACAGCGCTTTCGGCGTCAACGAAATCGGGCCGGATTCTCCGACGAGCTGTCCGCTGGACGGATCGATCTTGAAACGATCGAAGGTGAGCAGAACATCCGACGCCATGGTGCCCGGGGGTTCCTACAGCGCCGAATCGTACTCGATCTCTCACCTCTCCGGAACGTGGCGCTGCATGGGTTCTTCGCGACGCCGCGGTCCACCAAATCGATCGGCCCACGCTCCGATCAGCCCGATGAGGAACAGCCCGATATATCCGAGCATGCGCTCCGTCCACGGCGTGCCACCGCTGACCTTTGCCATACAGATCTCATTCCTGATCTGACGTTCGGTCGAGTTGATACGCGACGCGTTTGATGTTCAGGAGGTGCCGGTACGTGATGTTGTCGGTAGTGGAGTTGCCTCCGAACGTGCCGCAACCCAAGGTCATCGAGCAGTCGAGCCCGGTGGTCATCCCGCAGCAGCCCTGCGCGGCCGATGCGTTCACCAGAATTCGTCCGGCGGGCATCGTGCGGGCGAACCGCTCCACGCGTGCGGCATTCGCGGTATGGATGACCGCGGTGTGTCCGGCGCCGGCGATCTTCAGCAGTGCCTGGCACAGCTTGAAACCCTCGTCCTCTCCGGCGACGGTAAACATCGACACGATCGGCGCGAGCTTTTCGCCGGTATAGAAAGCGTCGGACGGCGGGAACTTCGTCCGCACGACCAGCAGGCGCAGAGGGTACGGCCTGACGATGTCGAGGGCGGCGGCGATGGTCTTCGCGGACTGACCCACGAATCCGCGTCGCAACGTCCCAGTCTTTCCATCGACCGCACGGGCAATGAAGCGCCGTTCTTCGTCGGGCGTCAGAATCGCCGCTCCATGGCGCATCAACGCAGCGACGAATGGAAGGCTCACACCACGATCCACGACCAGGCTGTGTTCGGCCCCGCAGACCAGGCCGTTGTCGAATGTCTTGCTCGCCACAATCGCGCTGGCCGCGCGATCGAGGTCGGCGTCCGCGCAGATCCACGCCGGCGCATTTCCGGGACCGACGCCAATGGCCGGTGTGCCGGAGCTGTAGGCGGCCTCGACCAGTGACCTGCTGCCGGTCGCCAGGACCAGCGCCACTCCTGGATGGCGCATGAACCGCGCGGTCGTCTTGCGGCTCGGCCGCTCGACGCACTGCACGAGATCCGCCGGAGCGCCGTGCGCTTGCAATACTTCTCGCACGATTCCGACTGTCTGTTGGCCGACTCGACTCGCTTGACGATGAAAGCTCAAGATCACGGCATTGCGCGATTTGACGGCGATCAGGGTCTTGAACATGGCGGTCGCGACCGGATTGGTGACGGGAGCGACCGCGAACACGACACCGATCGGACTCGCCAGCTCCGTCACCTGTCGATCGGCGTCGAAGGACAGCGGGCCCTGGGCGATCTTGCCGGCAAGCGACGCGTAGATCCGGAGACTGGCAAAACGGTTCTTCCTGGTCTTGTCTGCCGCGTCCCCCATTCCGGTTTCTCTGACCGTGGCGATAGCCAGTTCTTTGGCGCTTCCGGCCAGAGCCTTCGCGACGTCGAACAGCAGGCCGTCAATCCGTTCGTCAGTCCAGTGCTCGAACGTCTCCTGGGCCGAGGCAGCTCGGGAGACCACAGCATCGACTTCCTGATCGAGGCGCGAATCATTCGCGAGCCCCTCCAGAAGACGGCTCGCGGTGGCGCGCAGTGCAAGCGTGTCGGCGCCGTCGAGAGCGTGAACCAACGCCAGGGCGATGGTCGGGTGCGTGTCGGCCAACAGTTCGAGAATCGCGGGAATGTCGGCGGGAAGATCGTCGACGGCGATCGACGGGAAGGGATGGGCTGCCATGGCAGCCACGATAGCCCGCGGGCCAGCATGAACTCATGAGACCTGCGTGAGCATCGCGTGAGATTTCGGTTAGCGGGCCTCGTATAATCCCTGGTCATGACGGCTGCACGCACGTTGGTTGGATTGGTTGCCGGGTTCCTCCTGCCAGTCGTGGCTGCCGCTCAAGGCGCGAACGCCAAGCCGGATGCCGCGTCTCCTACGGCGGCGCGGCTGCCGATCTACGAGATCGATCCCACCTGGCCACCGACGCTGCCGAACGACTGGATCCTGGGTGACATCCGCGGGTTGTTCGT
>Ga0070669_100003232_pt1 | contig 11706 bp, 10 predicted proteins | sample KBSS53metaG_FD_64680 | JGI IMG/M metagenome (GOLD analysis project Ga0070669, IMG submission 64680) | Switchgrass rhizosphere microbial communities from Kellogg Biological Station, Michigan, USA - KBS S5-3 metaG | ecosystem: Host-associated > Plants > Roots > Rhizosphere > Soil ... | reverse complement strand
GGCCCGCACAAGATCCAGGGGATCGGCGCCGGTTTCGTCCCGGCGGTACTCAACCGCGAGGTGCTCGACGAAGTGATCCCCGTCGACGACGAGGACGCGCTTGCGACGGCACGCCTGCTCGCCCGGCGCGAGGGCGTGCTGGCCGGGATCTCGTGCGGCGCAGCCGTGTGGGCGGCGATCGAGCTCGCGAAGCGGCCGGAGTCGAGCGGCAGGCGGATCGTCGCGGTGCTGCCGGACTCGGGCGAGCGCTACGTCTCGACGCCCTTCTTCGCGCCGTAGCACCGCAGACAGCGACTACCCTTGGGCGCATGCCCGCCACGTTTGCCCGTGTGTGGAAGGAGATCCGCCGCGACGTGCGCGCCGCGCAGGAGCGCGACCCAGCCGCGCGTGACGTCGGCTCGAGCGAGATCCTTGCGATCTGGCCGGGCGTCCATGCGGTGCTCGCGCATCGCGTCGCGCATGCCCTGTACGAGGCGCACATCCCGTGGCTGCCGCGCATGATCGCGGGCGTCGCGCGGCTGCTGACAGGGATCGAGATCCACCCCGCGGCGCAGATCGGTCGTGGGCTCTTCATCGACCATGGGATGGGCGTTGTGATCGGTGAGACGGCCGAGCTCGGCAACGACGTGACGCTCTACCAGGGCGTTACGCTGGGCGGCACCGGCTTCGCGTGCGGCAAGCGCCATCCGACCGTCGAGGACAACGTCACGATCGGCTCGGGCGCGAAGCTGCTCGGGCCGATTCGCGTCGGGCACGGCTCGAAGATCGGCGCCAACTCGGTCGTGATCCACGACGTGCCGCCGAACTCCACCGTCGTCGGCAACCCCGGCCATCCGGTCCGCATCGACGGCAGACGCCCTGAGGGGCCGGACGCCGACTGGGCCCACCTGCCGGACCCGATCTCGGACGCGATCAAGGGACTGGCGAGTCGCATCGGCGCGCTCGAGCGCGCGCTCGCCGAGCGCGGCGTCGACCCCGCGACGATCGCCGATCTTGCCGACGACGAGGCCGAGCCGATCCGCGCGGCGCGCGGGCCGAACCCGGCGGGCGGGTGAGAGCGGCGCGGGCGGTCAGTCGCCCGGCTCGTTCAGTCGCGCCCGCACGACGTACAGCGGGCGCCCCTTGACCTCGTCGTAGATGCGCCCGACGTACTCGCCGATCAGCCCGATCGCCATCAGCTGAATCCCGCCGAGCAGCAGCACGGCGATTGTGATCGTGCCGAAGCCAGGCAAGTAGGACCCCGCGAGCCGCAGCGCGATCACGACCGGGATCAGCACGAACGCGAATGCCGCGCAGAGGAAGCCGATAAACGTGGCCAGTTGCAGCGGCCGGTGCGAGAACGAGGAGACGGCGTCGAGCGAGAAGCCCACCATGCGCCGCAGCGTGTACTTCGTCTCGCCGGCGCGGCGCGCGTCGCGCTCGTATGGCACCGCCGTCTGCGTGTAGCCAACCCACACCGTCATCCCGCGCAGGAAGCGGCTGCGCTCGCGCATCGACAGCAGCGCGTCGAGCGGCGCGCGGTCGAGCAGGCGGAAGTCGCCCGAGTCCGGCTCCAGCTCGACGTCGGCGAGCGCGCTGAAGAGGCGGTAGAACCAGTGCGCGGTCGCCAGCTTGAAGCGTGTCTCGCCGTCGCGCCGGCGGCGCACTGCGTAGACGACGTCCGTGCCGCCGCGCCAATGCTCGAGCATCTCCGGAATCAGCTCGGGCGGGTCTTGCAGGTCGGCGTCGAGCATCACGACTGCGTCGCCGCACGCGCTGTCGAGCCCGGCGGTGAGCGCCGTCTGGTGGCCGAAGTTGCGCGAGAGATAGATCACGCGGACGCGCTTGTCGCGCGCCGCGAGCGCCGCGAGCAACTCCGGCGTGCGGTCGGTCGAGCCGTCGTCGACGAGCACGAGCTCGAACGGGATCCCCTCGAGCGCGGAGCAGACACGCGCGTGGAACGCCTCCACGAGGGCATCCTCCTGGTAGAGCGGCGCGACCACGCTGAGCAGCCGCAGCGTGCGGTCCATGCCGGCAGCCTACGCGGGCGCGCGGGCGGCAGCGCGCCGGACCGCCGCCGGTGCGGACCGCCGCAGCCGCGGTACGCGCCACATCGCCTCGACCGCGATCCGTGCCGACATCTTGCTCGTGCCGACGTCGCGCTCGCGGAACACGATCGGGACCTCCTCGACGCGGAAGCCGGCGAGCACGGCCCGGTACGTCACCTCGATCTGGAAGACATAGCCCTGCGAGCGCACGCTGTCGAGCTCGATCGCCTCGAGCATGTGCCGGTGCAGCACTTTGTAGCCGCCCGTCAGGTCGCGCTGTGGCAGGCCGAGGATCACACGCGCATAGAGGCAGCCGCCGTAGCTGATGAAGCGCCGCAGACGTCCCCAGTCGGTCACGCCGCCACCCGGGACGTAGCGTGACCCGAGTACCACGTCGGCACGCTCGCTTGCCGCCAGCAGCGCTGGCAGGTGCCCGGGGTCGTGCGAGAAGTCGGCGTCCATCTCGACCACGCGCTGGGCGCCGGCCGCAAGCGCGTGCCGGAAGCCGGCCAGGTACGCCTGTCCGAGCCCGCCCTTGCCGGGGCGGTGCAGGACCTCGACGACACCGAGCTCGTCGCCGACGCGCTCCGCGATCGCCGCCGTCCCGTCGGGCGAGTTGTCGTCGACGACGAGGATGCGATGGTCGCCGGGCGCCGCCGCGGCGAGCACGGCGGCAACGCTGCGCAGCAGCCGCTCGATTGAGGCGGCCTCGTCGTACGTCGGCACGATCACCCAGAGCGACGGCGGCATAGGGTCGGGAAGCGTAGTCAACCGGCCGTCCGCATCCGGGCGATTGGGAATGATGGGCGTCCGGGATGCGCCTGATCGACGTCATCCGCGGGCCGAGCCGGCCGACGGAGGTCCAGCTCCGCCACCGTCGCCGGCGGGCCGCCGCGCTCGCGGTCGCCGCTGCGCTCGCGTTGCTCGTCGGGCTCGTCGTCGGCGCGGGCGGCGGCGAGGACACGCGTGGCGGCGCGCCGGGCGAGGCGACCCGCATCGGCTGGTACGGCCATCTGCGCGCGCTGGCGGGCGCAGGGAGCGCGTCGTTGGACGTCGAGCAGCGCGCCCAGGAGAGCGCCGCGATCGATCGCGCGCTCGAGCTCACGCCGTTCGTGCGGATGGCGGGCCGACAGCATCCGCTCGTCGCGCTCACGTTCGACGACGGTCCGGGGCCCGACACGGATCGGCTGCTCGACGAGCTGCAGCGGCTGCGCGTGCCGGGCACGTTCTTCGTCGTCGGCTATCAGCTGCCGGCGTTCGCGCCGCAGCTGCAGCGCGAGGTGGATCTCGGCGAGACGGTCGGCGACCACACCGCCGACCACAGAGACCTCGAGCTGCTGCCCGCGCGCGGCCAGCGCGCGCAGGTTGTCCGGAACGCGCGCGAGCTGCGCTCCTACGGCGCGCCGTGGCCGCGCCTGTTCCGGCCGCCCTACGGCGCGTACGATCGCACGACCCATGCGGTGCTCGGGCATGCGCGCATGCTGTCGGTGCTGTGGTCGGTCGACAGCGAGGACTACACGCGGCCGGGAGTCAATGCGATCGTGCGCAACGTCGTCGGGCACGTCCAGCCGGGTTCGATCGTGCTGATGCACGACGGTGGCGGCAACCGCACGCAGACGGTTGCCGCGGTTCCGCGCATCGTCAGAGCGCTGCGCGACGACGGCTATCGCTTCGTGTCCGTCCCGCGACTGCTGTTGGAGAACCCGCCGCCGCAGGATCAGCAGCTGCCGCCCGGCTTCAACAGCGCCGGCGCCGGCTAGCGCGCTGTGCGCAGGACGCTCGGCATCGGCGCGCTCGTCAGCCTGCTCGCGGCAGGCGCGCTGCTGGCCGTCGCGGCCTCGGCGCGCCGACGGCTGTGGTTCGTCCCGGCGAGCGAGCACGGCGGCTTCCCGGGCTGGCTCGGCGGTCCGTTCCACCGCTTCGACCTTGTGCTGCTGCCGCCGCGCGGCGCGCAGCTGCTCGTCGTCATGACGCTCGCCTACCTCGTCGTACTCGTGTGCGCGCGCAGCGGCGCGATCCCGGTGCGGCTCGGGATCGGCGCGCTCGTCGCGGCGCACGTCGTTTTCCTGCTGGCGCCGCCGCTGTTCTCGGCCGACGTGTTCGGCTACGTCGACTACGCGCGGCTGTGGGTCCTGCACGGACTCGATCCGTACGTCCACGTCCCCGCCAACGCGCCGCACGACCCGGCGCTCCCGTACGTGCGCTGGCGCGGCGTCTCGACGCCGTACGGGCCGCTGTTCACCGGGCTCAGCACGCCGCTCGCGGGCTTGAGCGTCCGGGCCGCGCTGTGGGCCTGCAAGGCGGCCGCCGCGTCGCTCAGCCTCGGCTGCTGCGCGCTCGTGTGGCGCATCGCGCAGCGCCGTGCACTCGATCCCCTGCGCGCCGTGCTGTTTGTCGGGCTCAACCCACTGCTGCTGGCCTACGGCGTCGGCGGCGCGCACAACGATTTCGTGTTGCTCGCGCTGGCGCTCGGCGCGGTGCTGCTGGCGCTGGAGGAGCGCGCGTTCTCCTCGGGCGTGCTCGGCGTGCTCGCCGTCGGCGTCAAGGCGCCGGCCGCCGTGCTGCTGCCGTTCCTGTTGCTCTCGACCCGCACACCGCGCCGCGTCGTGTTTGGGGTGCTCGCCGGCGCTGTCGCGCTGCTGGCGTTCGCGTTCGTCGCGTTCGCACGCGAGGCGCTCGGCTTCGTCTCGCAGATTCGCGAGCAGCAGCAGTTCGTCGCCGCCCACAGCGTGCCGAATCGCGTCGCGGCGCTGCTGGGCTTCGACGGGCTTCCGGCCGGTCTGCGGCTGCTGTTCGCGCTCGCCTTTGCCGGCTCGGTGGCTGCGCTGTTGTGGGCGACGTGGCGCCGTCGCATCGACTGGCTGACAGCCGCCGGCTGGGCGATGCTCGCACTGCTGCTGAGCACCGCCTGGCTCGTGCCCTGGTACGTCGTGTGGGCGTTGCCGCTGGCGGCGGTCGCGCGCGATCCACGGCTGCGTGGCGCGACGCTGCTCTTCTGTCTCTACGTCGTGGCGACGCGCGTCACGTACCAACTGGTGTGAGACATCACGCTCAGCCGGGCGCAGACTGGTACTCGGCATAGTCCCTGGTGGCGTGTACGCGCAGGAAGCCGGCGTCCTGGATCGCCTGCTGCTGTTCGGGCGTCACCTGGCCGAGGTAGGCGAACACGCGTCGCCCGCCTTCCTCGCGCAACACGGCGAGCGCCTCGTCCAGCTGTTCCACCGCCGGCATCGAGATCATGCTCACGTAGGGGGCGACGTTCACGAGGCCGAGCTCGTACGCAATCCGGTGTCCCATCGGGATCAGGATCAGCACGCGCTCGCCGGGCGCCACGCCGGCTTCGGCCACGAAGCGTCTTGCGTCGAAGCGCTGGATCGGGGAGTTGGGTGGTCCCGCGGTCCTGATGCGGTCGATCTGCGACCACGGCGTCGGCGTCTGCGCGAGCGAGCAGACGGCGAGCGCGAGGCCGGCGAGCACCGCGACCTCGGCGACGGCGGGGCGACGGCCGGCCCGGTCAGCAAGCGATCGCACGACCACGATCCCCAGCAGCGCCAGCGACAGCATCCAGGCGGAGAAGAGGCTGATCAGCACCTCGGGGTGCGAGCGCCCGGCGAAATAGCTGCTCGCGCCGAACCCGAATACGGCCGACCATGCGAGCAGCGCCGTAAGCCCGCGCTGCTCCGCTCCGCGTACCGCGCGCACCGTTGCGGCCACGAGCGCCGCCGCGAACGTCGCGTACAGCACGAGGTGGAAGCCGAGCGTCGGCATCGGCAGCATCGTCACGCCGCCGACGCCCCACAGTCTCGGGAACGTGAAGAGGTACGAGAGGTGGGGGAACGCGCCGGCGACGGCGAGCGTCAGCAGCGCGACGAGCACGAGCGCCGCCAGCAGCCCGAGCACTGCCTCGAGCGCGAGTTCGGCCAGGCGTCGTCGCCACGGTCGCGCGTCGGTCCAGAACAGCGCGACGAACGTCGCGACGAACGCCGGCATCCCGAAGTCGGGGTTGTTGAGCAGACACAGCCCGCCGAGTCCGAACAGCAGCGCCGCGCGCCGCGGACGCAGCGCCTCGACATGCCGCGCGAGCAGCCACGCGAGCACGAACGGCCCGCCGTAGCGCATCGGGAACATGCTGAACAGGTTCGACGGGCCGTAGCGATTGTCGAGCGGCCCGATCTCGGTGAAGAAGCTCGTCGCGACGAACGGCGCGAACAACGCGAGCGCCAACAGCGAACTGTGCACGAGACGCCGGAAGAGCGCGTAGATCGCCAGCAGGCACAGCGCGCTCCCCGTCACCATCACGGCGACGTACGTTTCAAGCGAGGCACCGAACAGCTTCATCGCGCCGGCGCTCAGGTACGGCCACAGCTGCCCGTACTGTGCGTGGAAGTCGACGAGCGGGGCGCGCTGGTCGAGCACCGCGTACGCCTCGTCGAGCCAGAAGGAGGCGTTTGCGCGCACGCCGAAGTTCGAGGCGTTGAACGAGCTTTCCGTGTTGATCGCGGTCAGCAGCCACAGCACGAGGAACGCGACTGCGAGGCCGCTGCCCACCAGACGCTTGCGCGGCGTCTCGCACGCGAGCGCTGCGATGCGCGCGACGAGCTCGGTCCGTCGCAGCACGAGCACGACAGCGAGCGTCAGCAGGGCGGCGACGACGAGCGTCGGCACGGTGAAGTAGACGCGCCTGAATGACGTTTCCGTCCCCGAATACGTTTCGCCATACGTGAGCCGCCGTTGCGCGACGACGGCCGTCAGCAAGAACGCCGCCAGCAGGATCTGACTGACCTGCACGAGCGCCGCGACGGCGCTCGCCCGCAGCGGCAGCGCCCGCCCGCGCAGCCACACGACGAGGGCCGACAGCACGACCGGGCCGGCGAGCGCGATCAGGAAGCGAGCCTGCTCGGTCGGCTCCGGCCGGATCGCGAGCGTCGGCGTCGCAGTCGGCCAGAACGCTATGTTCGGGGCCGGGAACAGCAGCCTGCCGAGCGGCGGCCCGAGCAGCGCGATCGCGAGCACGAAGACGAGCGCGCACGGTGGCGCGAGCAGCCAGGCGACGTCGGAGGGCGCGACCTCGGTGCGGGCGCTTGCTGCCGCACGCGTCCCCGCACGCACCCCCAGCGTGCGTTCCCCCTTGAACACCGGGCGAGTCTACCGGCCCGCGCCGTGCCGCTCGCTATCGTCGGAGCCGCCCAAATGGACGCCGCTTCCCCCCGTGACACCGACGCTGAGCTCGACCGACTGCTGAGTGGGTTGAACGAGCCGCAGCGCGCCGCCGTACTGCACGGCGAGGGGCCGCTGCTGATCCTCGCGGGCGCCGGCTCGGGCAAGACGCGCGTGCTGACGCACCGCATCGCGTACCTGCTCGCGACCGGCCAGGCGCGCCCGGACGAGATCCTCGCGATCACATTCACGAACAAGGCCGCGCAGGAGATGCGCGAGCGCGTCGAGCTGCTGGTCGGCGCGCGCACGCGCGCGATGTGGCTGATGACCTTCCACGCCGCCTGCGCGCGCATGCTGCGCGCCGACGCGCACCGGCTCGGCTACACGCGCCAGTTCACGATCTACGACCAGGCCGACGCGCGCCGGCTCGTGAAGCGCTGCATCGACGAGCTCGACGTCGACCCGAAGCGCTTCACGCCGGGCGCGATCCACCACGAGATCTCCGATGCGAAGAACAAGCTGCGCGATGCGGAGAGCTACGCGCAGCTGATCGGCTCCTATTTCGAGCAGACCGTCGGCGACGTCTACAAGCTCTACGAGTCCGAGCTGCACCGCATGAACGCGATGGACTTCGACGATCTGCTCGTGCGCGCGGTCAACGTCATGGAGCTGTTCTCCGAGGTGCGCGAGCGCTACACGAGGGCATTCCGCCACGTGCTGGTCGACGAGTACCAGGACACCAACCACGCGCAGTACCGCTGGCTCCAGCTGATCGCCGGGGAGCACAGAAACATCGCCGTGGTCGGCGACGACGACCAGTCGATCTACGGCTTCCGCGGCGCCGATGTGCGCAACATCCTCGACTTCGAGGACGACTTTCCGGACGCGAAGGTCGTCAAGCTGGAGCAGAACTACCGCTCGACGCAGACGATCCTCGACGCCGCCAACGCAGTCATCTCGAACAACCGCGGGCGGATGGGGAAGGCGCTGTGGACCGAGGTCGGCACGGGCGACCCGATCCACGTGCGCGAGCTGGAGGACGAGCATGCGGAGGCGCGCTTCGTCGCCGGCGAGCTCGAGCGGCTCGTCGACGAGGGCACCTCGCGCAACGAGATCGCCGTCTTCTACCGCACGAACGCGCAGTCGCGCGTGCTGGAGGACACGCTCGTGCGCGCGCAGATCGGCTATCAGGTGATCGGCGGTACGAAGTTTTACGAGCGCGCCGAGATCAAGGACGCGATCGCCTACCTGACCGTCCTCGTCAACCCGCAGGACGTCGTCGCGTTCGGCCGCATCGTCAACTCGCCGCGGCGCGGGATCGGGGCGACCTCGATGTCGCGCGTGATCGGCTGGGCCAACACGGCCGGCATCACAGTCTGGGACGCGGCCGCCGAGCCCGAGTCCGTGCCTGGTCTCGGGACCGCCGCCGTGAAGGCGTTCCACCGCTTCATGGGGACGATGAGAGTCCTGCGCGAGCGCGCCGAGTCCGGCGCCCCGATTGCCCAACTGCTGGACGAACTGCTGCGCGAGACGGGCTACCTCGATGCGCTGGAGGCCGAGCGCACGATCGAGGCGCAGGGCCGTATCGAGAACCTCGAGGAGCTCGTGAACGTGGCCGCGGAGTACGACTCGGCCGTCGGCTCGGCTGCGGACGACGGCGACGAGCCAACGTCGCTCGCCGGCTTCTTGCAGCAGATCGCACTCGTGGCCGATGCGGACTCGCGCAGAGACGACGAAGGGCTCGTGACGCTGATGACGCTGCACAACGCGAAGGGCCTCGAGTACCCGATCGTCTTCCTGATCGGCGCCGAGGAGGGCGTCTTCCCGCACGCACGCGCGCTCGACGAGGGCGGCCTCGAGGAGGAGCGCCGGCTCGCGTACGTCGGCATCACGCGTGCGCAGCGCGACCTCTACGTCACGTACGCTCGCACCCGCGCCGTGTTCGGCGCGCGCCATTACGGTGCGGCGAGCCGCTTCCTGCAGGAGATCCCGTTGGCGCTGACAGACCGCAGACCCGACCCCACCCACCCGGCGCTCGGCGTCGGCAGCGTGCGGGAGCGCGCGCTGTCGTGGAGCGCGGGAGGCGGGATCGGGGGGGTCGGCCGGACCGGGTCGGGGAGGAGCGGCATCGCCTGGGAGAGCGGGCGCGGGCAGGAGGCCGCGGTTGCGTTCCGCCTCGGCGAGGACGTCGCGCACCCCGCCTTCGGCGAGGGCGTCGTGACAGGCGTCGAGGCCGGCGGGATCGTCGTGATCCGCTTCAGCAGGGACGGCTCGGAGCGCAAGCTCGTGGCGGACCTGGCGCCGATCACACGCCGATAGTCGGCGCGTCGCCAGGCGCCGCTAGCATCCGCGCCCCCATGGCAGCCACCCTCATCGACGGCAGAGCGATCGCGCAGGACGTGCGCGCGGAGGTCGCGCGCGACGTCGCCGCCTTCACAGCGGAGACAGGCGTCGTGCCCGGCCTCGCGACCGTGCTCGTCGGCGACGACCCGGCCTCGGCCGTGTACGTCGCGAGCAAGCGCAGAGCGTGCGCCGAGGTGGGCATCGCCGACCTGCACCAGCACCTTCCTGCGACCGCGACGGCCGCGCAGGTGACGGAGCTGCTGCTGCGTCTCAACGAGGACCCCGCGTGCAGCGGGATCCTGCTGCAGCGCCCGCTGCCGGACGGGCTCGACGACGCCGCGCTGAGCGCGCTGATCGCGCCCGACAAGGACGTCGACGGGCTCACGCCGATCTCGGCCGGCCGACTGCTGCAAGGCGTGCCCGGCCTGCGTCCGTGCACGCCGGTTGGCGTAATCGAACTGCTCGACCGCCACGACGTGGCGTTGGGGGGCGCCGAGGCGGTGATCGTCGGGCGCTCTGACCTCGTCGGCAAGCCGGTCGCGCACCTGCTGCTGCAGCGCAACGCGACCGTCACGATCTGCCACTCCCGCACGCGCGACCTGCCGGCCGTGTGCGCCCGCGCGGACGTGCTTGTGGCGGCCGTCGGCGTGCCGCGACTGATCGGCGCCGATGCGGTCAAGCCGGGCGCCACCGTCATCGACGTTGGCACGAACCGGCTGCCCGAAGGACTCTGCGGCGACGTCGACTTCGACGCCGTGCGCGAGGTCGCCGGGCTGCTCACGCCAGTCCCCGGGGGGGTCGGCCCGATGACGATCGCAATGCTGTTGCGCAACACCCTTACAGCCGCAAAGCTGCAATTTTCGCAATAACGGCCGACGGTCCAGGTACGTTTGCGCCACCGGCACTCGTCGGCACGTAACCGACCTACCTGGAGGTAGGGATGGCGTTCGATATCGGCAAGCTCCGCCGCGGCGAGAAAATCGCTGCCGTCGCTGCCGCCCTGCTGTTCATCCTGATGTTCTTCGACTGGTACAGCGTCAGCGTCAGCGGGGCGCCCGTTGGCTTCTCAGCCGGAGGAAGTGCCTGGGACGCGTTTGAGGTTCTCGACATCTACCTGCTGATCGTGGTGCTCGCCGCACTCGGGCTCGCGTTCCTGACGGCGACGGAGCGCTCTCCGGCGCTGCCGGTCACGGCGAGTGTGATCGTGACCGCGCTGGCCGGTCTCGGGACGCTGCTGGTGCTGTACCGGCTCGTCGATGCGCCGGGCGGCGGCAGCGAGACGGTCGGCCCCGTGACGATCGACGTCGACGTGAATCCGAAGCTCTGGGCGTTTCTGGGCCTGATCGCGGTCGCCGCGATCACGTACGGCGCGTACCTTTCGATGCGCGAGGAGGGGACCTCCTTCTCCGATGCGCGCGACCAGGCGCGGGCCGCATTCGACAGCCCCGCGCCGCGTCACGACGACGCGGGCTCCGCGTCCGCGCCGCCTCCGCCGCCGGCGGCCAGCGAGCCGCCCGCTGCTGCGCCGCCTTCGGCGGAGCCGCCCGCCGGCGCGTCGTCAGGCAGCGAGCCGCCCGCAGGGTCCTACTAGCGCGTCCGCACCGGGCGCTCCGCGGGGAGCGTCCGGTGCGCCCGCCGCCTAAACTCCCGCGCCGATGATCGATCGCGCGCAGGTGCTCCATGTCGCGAAGCTCGCCCGGCTCGCCCTGTCCGAGCAGGAGGTCGAGCAGATGTCGCGCGAGCTGTCGGCGGTGCTCGACCACATCGAGAAGATCGCCGAGCTCAAGCTGGACGGCGTCCCGCCGACGTCGCACGTGATCGACGTCGTCAACGCGCTGCGGCCCGACGAGCCGCGTCCCTCGCTGCCGCGCGAGGTGGCACTCGCAAACGCGCCCGAGCCGCTCGAGCAGGGCTTTGGCGTCCCCAGTCCGGGGGCGTCGTGACGGACCTGCTCGACCTCACGGCCGCGCAGGCGATCGCGCAGATCCGTGACGGGGACCTCTCCGCAGGCGAACTGTTCGAGGCCTACCGTGCCCGTGCCGCGGCCGATGCGGACGATCTCAACGCCTTCACCTGGGTCGCCGGCGCCGCGCCCGACGACAACGGCGCGCGGAACGGCGCTCCGCTCGCCGGCGTCCCGCTCGCCGTCAAGGACCTCTTCTGCACCGAGGGCGTGCCC
>Ga0070669_100003228_pt1 | contig 11712 bp, 13 predicted proteins | sample KBSS53metaG_FD_64680 | JGI IMG/M metagenome (GOLD analysis project Ga0070669, IMG submission 64680) | Switchgrass rhizosphere microbial communities from Kellogg Biological Station, Michigan, USA - KBS S5-3 metaG | ecosystem: Host-associated > Plants > Roots > Rhizosphere > Soil ... | reverse complement strand
CCCTGCTTCGGTCAAGGTCCCGACGCCCTCGTCAAGGGTCAGCGCGCGATCACCTCTTTCAATCGCAACTGGCAGAATCGCATGGGCCTCGGCGGCGAGGGTTACCTGGCCAGCCCGGCGGTCGTCGCCGCGTCGGCTCTGGTCGGCTACATGGCGCCCCCCAGTGAATTGGGCCTGGAGTGGGATGCCGAAGAGTTCGGCGTGTGATCGCCAAGTCTCAAGGCTCAAGTCTCAAGGCTCAAGGCTGATTGCTCATGGTGGATGACAACCAGCGCGCGATTGCCGCGTCGATCGGCGTGCCGGTGGCGCGCCGGCACATTTTTCTCTGCTGCGATCAGACAAATCCCAAGTGTTGCGAGAAGGATCGCGGCCTCGCGGCGTGGGAATACCTGAAGGCCCGGCTCAAGGCGCTCGGACTGTCCGAGCAGGGTGGCATCCTCAGAACCAAGGCGAACTGTCTGCGGATTTGCGAGGGCGGCCCGATCGCGGTCGTCTATCCCGAGGGCGCCTGGTACGGGCACTGCGACCCGCCGGTGCTCGAACGGATCATCCAGGAACACCTGATTTCCGGCCGAATCGTTGAGGAATTTCGCATCGCGGCCCATCCGCTCGAGCCCTAACAACCCGCCGCCGGTCGTTCCCGTCTAACTCCCCGCATGGACCGACTCCTTCAGGACATCCGTTTCGGCGTCCGGCTCCTGCGCCGCACGCCTGGATTCACCATTGCGGCGGTGCTGGCGCTGGCGCTCGGCGTCGGCGCCACCACCGCCATCTTCACGGTGCTCGATCGGGTCGTGCTGCGGCCGCTGCCGTATCCTCACCCCGACCGCCTCGCGATGGTGTGGGACACCAACGTCAGCAAGGCGCTGACCCACGAGCGCATCTCGCCGGTGACGTTCCACGACTATCGGAACCTGTCCCATGTCTTCGAGGACGCTGCGGGCTGGTGGTATCCGCAGGTGAACATCACCGAGGCGGGGAAGGATCCGATTCGGGTCAACGCGATCGAGGCGAGCGGCAACTTCTTCGGCGTCATTGGGGTCCAGCCACTCATCGGCACGGGGTTCCCGGTCGCCACCTTCTATTCGCGCGATCGCCTGGCGGTCATCAGCCATCGTCTCTGGCGCGAGCGGTTCAACGGCGATCCCGCCATCATCGGCAAGCCGATCACGCTCAGCTCCATCGTCTACACGGTGAGCGGGGTGATGCCGCCGGGGTTCAACTATCCCAACGACACGGACGTATGGCAGCGTCTGCAGTGGGATTTCCTCCAGCACAGCCGCGGCGCGCATTTCGTCGAGTCGCTGTTCCGGCTGAAACCCGCGGTCAGCGTCGAACAGGCGAACGCGGAACTGCGCGCCCTGACGACGAGACTGGGCGCCGAGTTCAAGGCGACCAACGGCGACTGGGGAGCGCGCGCGATTCCGCTGGCGCACGAAGTCGAAGGCTACTTCCGGCCGGCGCTGTTCGCGCTGTTCGGCGCCGCCGGGTTCCTGTTGCTCATCACGTGCACGAATGTCGCGAGCCTGCTGCTGGCGCGGGCGACCGCGCGCGAGCGCGAGGTGGCCGTTCGCGCGGCCATCGGGGCGAGCCGTGGCCGGCTCGTCATGCAGTTCCTCACCGAGAGCGTCATCCTGGCCGTGGCCGGGACGTCGCTCGGCGTCGTGCTCGCGATCGTGTTCGTCAAGGCGCTGGTCGCCGGATCGCCGGTGCCCGTGCCCCGGCTGGAAGACATCGGCGCAACGAGCATCGATCCACGTGTGCTCGGGTTTGCGGTCGCGGTCGCCGGTCTCACGGCGCTGGCGTTCGGCATCGTGCCGGCCATCCTGATGGCGCGTGGCGACATGCAGCGCCCGCTGAAAGAATCCGGGCGCGGCAGCGAGCAGGGCGGCGCGCGGCGCCGCGCCCGCAGCGCGCTCGTGGTCGCCGAAGTCGGCCTCGCCGTCATGTTGCTCGTCGGCGCGGGGCTGCTCGGGCGCAGCTTCCAGCGGCTCGTTCAAGAGAATCCAGGCTTCCGCTCGACGCAGGTCGTCACCGTCAACCTCGACCTGCCGAACAGCTATCGGGACTTCAAGAAGATCGCGGATTTCTACGACCAGCTGCTCACGTCACTTCGCACTCAACCGGGTGTGTCCGGCGCGGGGCTCGCCAACTTCCTGCCGCTGGACGCGGCGTGGCGCCTGCGGTTTCTGATCGACGGCCGTCCGCGTCCCGCGGACGAAGACGCGCCGCTGGCTCAGCATCAGAGCGTCGACGAGGACTATTTCAAGGTGATCGGCGTGCCGCTGCTGAAAGGACGATTTTTCGAGCCGCACGACACGGTCGACGCGCCCGGCGTGGTGGTCGTCAACGAATCGCTGGCGCGCCGCGAGTGGCCGAACGGAGACGCGATCGGCCAGCGGATCACCACCTCGGTCCGTTTCATCGGCCCGATGGGCGCCGTGCTCATGCCGCCGACAACGAAGTACGAGGTGATCGGGGTGGTGGCCGACGTGAAGAACGCCAGCCTCTCGCAGCCGCCCGAGCCGGCGGTGTTTTTCACGTATCGTCAGTTCTCGTTCCGCGGATTCAACCTGGTGGTGAAAGGACAAGGCGACGTCGCGTCGGTGGTCGGCGGCGTTCGCGCGGCCGTTCAGCGGCTGGATCCGAATCTGCCGCTGTCCCCGGCACGCACGATGGATAGCGTCGTCGCCCAGGCGACCGATCGTCCGCGGGCGCTCATGCTCTTGATGACCGTGTTCGCCGTCATCGCCCTGGGTCTCGCGGCGCTGGGCATCTACAGCGTGCTGTCGTATGCCGTGAACCAGCGTCGCCAGGAGCTCAGCGTTCGGATGGCGCTCGGGGCGCAGCCACGCGACGTGCTGTGGCTCGTCGTTCGTCAGGGTCTCGGGTTGACGCTGCTCGGCGCCGCGGTCGGCGCGTTCGGCGCGTTCGCGCTGGGGCGGACGCTGTCGAGCCTGTTGTACGGCGTGTCGTCCGGCGACACGCTGGCGTTCGCAGCGGCCGTCATGCTCGCGACCGTCACCGCGCTCGCCGCCTGCGTGCTTCCGGCGCGCCGCGCCGCGTCGATCGATCCGCTGCAGGGCCTGCGGGCGGAGTAGGGCAGGCCTCAAGGCCTGCGCTACGAGTACATGGGATTCGCGCGTAGCGCAGCCCTTTAGGGCTGCCTCCAGCGACGCAAACCGACGTAGACCGCAATCGACGTGACCAGCGCCGGCAGCGTACCGCCGATGGATCCTGCGGCGAAGAACACCGCCGCGCCCGCACCCCACGCCAGCATGCCGGCCGCGTTCACGCCCCGGAACCGGCCGCTACTGTCGTACAGCTCGGGGATCAGTGATTCGTTTATCGCGTCGCGACGGAGATAGTAGTGGGCGACGAGCACACCGCCGACAGGGACGAGCACGGCGCCAAGCGCCACCATGAAGCTGGTGTAGCGCTCGAGCCATACGCCCGGGATGGCGCTCAACGCGGTGCCAATCAGTCCGATCGACCACACGACGGCCGTGTCGCGCGTAGCGGGAAACAGGCTTTTCCACGCCAGCGCTGACATGTAGATGTTCACGAAGTTCGTCGTGAGCGTCGCGACCGCCAGCAGGACCGCACCAGCCGCGCCGAGCCCCACCGCGGCGAGCATCGTGCCAGGATCGGTCGAGCCGGCCGCACGCGCGGCAATCGCGCCGAGTGGCATCATCCAGACGCTCGTCAGCGCGAGACCGAAGAAGACCGCGATGGCGCTGCCACGCGCCGATCTCGTGTACCGGGAGTAATCCGCGAACATCAGGATCCACGAGACCTGATACCCGATCACGACATCCAGGCCGCGCGACCAGCTCATGGTCGGCACCGGCGCGGGTCCAAGACTAGCGGCGGCGCGCACGCAGGCGATGGTCAGCACGACGGCGACGACCGCGAGGAGCGGCACGGCGATCCGATCGGTGCGCGCAACGGCCGAAGGTCCGCGCCAGACGACGACGGTGGCCAGGATGCCGAGCCCGACGGCCCACAGTGTTTGCGATCCGGTCGTTCCCAGCCACGCCGTGGTGCCGGCGACGCGACTCATCGCCGATGCCGCAATCACGTTGTTGAGCGCGATCCAGGCGAAGTTGGATCCGTACAGGAGCGCGGCCACGACGGCGGCGCCTTGAATGCCGAGGGCCGGCCGCGCGGCGATGACCGAGGGCACGCGAAGGCGGGAGCCAATCGGCGCGAGCGCGGCGACCAGCGCCGCGCCGGCCACGCTACCCGCCACGATCAACAGCACCGACGCGCGGACGCTGAACGACGACGCCAGGCTGGCGCCGACCTGGAACGTCGTCGCCACGACGTTCGCGCCGACGAAGATCAGGAACAGATCGACGGTCGACTGCGTTTGCGCGTCGGGTCGTACCGGGGCGATGTCTGCGGCGTTCACGGCGCCACCAGCATACCTCTTGACCAGAGCTGTAATGAGGCTATATCGTATGAATATCGTATGACGAAGCAGGCCATCTCCATTACGCTCGAGGCCGACAACGTCACGTGGCTGAAGGGTCGAGCGGGTGCCGCGGGCTTGCGCAGCGTCAGCGAACTGCTCGACCAGCTCGTGACGGCCGCGCGCGAGTCAGGTGCCGGCGGCCGAACGACGTCGGTGGTCGGAACCATCGACATCGATCCTGGCGATCCGCTGCTCGAACACGCGGACGAAGCGATTGGCGCGCTGTTCGAGGCATCGTTGGGCCGGCCGTTGATGGTCAAGGCAACCGCACCGCCATACAAAGTGCGCCGGCAGGTGAAGAAGCGGCGTGGCTGAACCCGAGGCGGCAGTCACCGACACCCACGCGCTGGTGTTTCATGCGGCGGGCACGGGAAAGCTCGGCCCTCGTGCGGCCGCCTTCTTCGATCGCTGCGAGCGCCGCGCCGCGATCCTCTACGTGCCAACCATCGTGATTTGGGAATGCAGTCTGCTGGCGCGGGTGTCGCGCATCAACCTGCGCCGGACGGTTCGGGCGTTCTTCGACGATCTCTTCAGCAACCCGGCGTATCAACCCATCGACATCACGCCACAGCAGATTTATCTGGCCGACGAGCTGCGGTTCAACCGCGATCCATTCGACGCGCTCATCTGCGCGACCGCGCGCACCGTCGATCTGCCGCTCATCACTCGTGACGCCGACATCCGCGGTTCGGGCGTCGTAAAGGTCATCTGGTGATCGAACGGAACATCGCGACAACCACCCACGGACGCTATTTGGTGCTTCCGGCGTCCACTCCCGCGCCGGCCGGTCTGCTCGTCGGGTTCCACGGCTACGCCGAGGGCGCCGAATCGCAGCTCGAACGCCTCCGGGCGATTCCAGGCTCGGATCGATGGACGCTGGTGTCCGTTCAGGGTCTCCACCGCTTCTATCAGCGGCGCACCAACGAGGTGATCGCCAGCTGGATGACGCGTCAGGACCGAGAGCTCGCCATTGCCGACAACCTCGCCTACGTAGAAGCCGTGGTCGACGCCCTTGCGCGCGAGATGGGACGCGAACCCGCGCGGCTGGTGTTTGCCGCCTTCTCGCAGGGTGTCGCGATGGGTTTTCGTGCCGCGACCGCGACCACCCGCCGCGTCAACGGTGTCATCGCGGTCGGCGGCGACGTGCCGCCGGAAATCGACGCTGCGGCGCTCGCTGGCGCGCAGAACGCGCTCGTCTGTCGCGGGACGAGCGACGAGTGGTATACGGACGCGAAGTTCCAGAACGACATCACTCGCCTGCGCCAGTCTGGCGTGACGGTCCACGCCGTCACGTTCGAGGGTGGGCACGAGTGGTCGGACGCCGTTCTGCAAAACGCCGCCACGTTTCTTCAGGCGCTCGAGGGGTCAGGGTGACGGCGGAGATCAGGCAGGCCGTGCCGGCCGACGCGCGAGCGCTCGCGGAGCTCCGGTGGGAATTCCGCTCGGGCAAGACGCCGCCGACTGAAACCCACGAGGCGTTTGTCGATCGCTGCGCAACGTGGATGTCACTGGAACTCGCGCGCGGTGCGTGGCGTGCCTGGGTCGCGGCGCAGGACGGCCGCATCGTCGGTCAGATCTGGCTGCAGGTGCTGTCGAAGCTGCCCAATCCCGCCGACGAGCTCGAGCAACACGCTTACATCTCGAACGTCTACGTCACGCCGTCGGCGCGCGGCGGCATCGGCACGCGACTGCTTCGAACAGCGCTCGACTGGGCTCGATCGAACCGCATCGATCGAGTCGTTCTGTGGCCGACGGCGCGCAGCCGCACGATGTACGAACGGCATGGATTCCGTGCGAACGGCGATGTGCTGGAGCTCATTTCGTCGTCGTCTTCATCCACTCGACAATAGTGCGCTGAACCTCGTCGTACGCCGCGGCCTGAGCCGCCGGATCCTTGCGGGCGAGTTTAAGAGAGTGGTCGCCGCCGGCCACGACGTGGATCGACGCCGACGGTCCGATGCTCTCGACGACAGGAGCGAGCTCCGCCGGCGTTCCGAAGGCATCACGCGCTCCCTGCACGAACAGCATCGGCCGGCCAACTGCCGGCAGGTGTTTGTCGCGGCGCTCGGTGGGACGTCCCGGCGGGTGTAGCGGGTAGCCGAGCAGCACGAGTCCCACGATCGGCAGCGCCGAATCGGCGGCCGCGACCTGCGTGGCGATTCTCCCGCCCATCGACTTGCCGCCGATGAACAAGGCGCGCTTCGCCGCGGGGAGCTGAGCGTGCACTGAAGCAATCACGGCCCGGTAACACGCCTCGAGGACCGGGGCGCGATCCGGAATGCGTCTGTTGTGTTCGGTGTAGAGAAAGTTGAACGTGATCACGTCCACGCCGAGGGCCGAGATGGCGCGGGCGAACTGGACCATGAACGTACTGCGCTGACCGGCGCCTGCGCCGTGGCCGAGCACGAGCGCGCCGAACGCCGACGAGTCCGCGGTGTAGGCGAGCGCCGTGGTGGCGCCCGCCTCCAGCGGTATCCGGAGCTCACTCGGACTTTTCAAGCAACTCTCGCATTTCCGCGTCGGTCTTCAGCGCGTTCGTCACGGACAAGGCGCCGAACTGCGTGGCGAGCGATCGCGCCAGCATCCGGTCGACTTCCGTGGCGACCACGCCCGTCAGCGTCACCCGCCCACGTTCGACGACGATGTGGATCGGTGGGTTCGCCATGATGGCGTAGTTCCAGAAATTGGAATTTCCATAAATCGATCGAGCGATCCGATATCGGAGCTCGTCGTCGAACTGAGAAACCGGCAGCACGCTAATCTGATCGCGCACCGACACCACGCCGTTGACCTTGGCGACCCGTTTCTCGATGTCGCTCCGCTTGTACGGCATCGTCACCTTGCCGGTCAGCGTCACGACGCCATCCTTCACGCTGGCGCTCACGTCGTCGAAGATCGTGAACTGCGTGTACCGATCCACGCTGGCGGCGACGTCCTTGAAGACCTGGAAATCCTTCCTTGGCTCGATCGACCCCGCGATCGCTGCACTTCCCGTCAGTGCCAGCACGGCGGCTGAGACCATCAATCGCTTGAGCATCTTGCACCTCCTGCGAATCTCTTCGCTGCCAGGGGAAATCGCAAGGGCAATGCCAGAGGCTCTTCGGTGGAAGTGATTGGAGGACAATAGGTTAATAGATGCGTGTTCGGCTGATGTCACCAAACGGAGACAGAGTGCGTGGCAGCTCTTCAGTGGCCGGCGAATGCGACGCCGAGGCCGTAAGTGATCGCAGCTTCCAGGATGCCGACGAGCGTCATCTCGGTCCCGCTGGCCCACCACGATCGTGTGGTCACCAGCGATTTCGATGCGCCGACGACGAAGTGCGCCAGCGTGCTGATGATGAATGACGCGATCACCGCGGGCATGCCGACGGTGAAGAAGAACGGGATGATCGGGATAAACCCGCCAATGGCGGTGGAAACGCCGGCCGACGTCATCGAGCGCCAGGGGTTGGGAAACGTGGTGGCGTCGAGGCCGAGCTCTTCGTGGACGAGCGTCCGCAGAAACTGTTGCGGATCCTTCTGCAGGCGTTCCGCCATCCCACGCGCCTCTTCGGGCGAGAACCCTTTCAACTGGTAGAACAGCTCCAGCTCCGTCAGCTCTTCGTGCGGGTCTTCATCGATTTCCTTCTGCTCACGGGCGACTTCCGATTCGTACACCTCGCGCTGGGATTTCGCCGCAAGGTAGGCGCCGGCGCCCATCGAGAGCGCACTGGCCAGCGTGCCGGCGAGGCCGGCGGCGAGCACGACCTCGCTGCCTCCGGTGTAGCCGGCCATACCCGACACGATGCCGAACACCGCGCCCAGTCCGTCGTTGACGCCGTAGATCGCATCGCCGATCCATCCGTGGCCGCGCACGTGCCACCGTTCGCGGCGGAGGATTGAATCGAGCGCGGAGCGCGGCGAGGGCATCGAACCGCCGGCGAGGGTGCGCAGAATCACGGCATGATCCCGCTCCTCGAGCATCGCCTCTTCGGCGATCTTCCGGTCGGCGGGATCGCTCAGGCGCGCCATCAGCTGGTTGTATTCGTCCTCGGCCTTGTTCTCCTCCTGTTCCAGCCGCTGCAGCACGACATTCGGATCCGAGATGCGCTGGAACCACGACAGACCGCGCTCGACCTCCTTGCGATCGGGCACGCGTCCGGTCGCCGCCGTGATCCGCTCCGACCACCGCGCGGCGTGTTTCTCCTCCTGATCGGCCAGCCGCATCAGGATGTCCTTGCGCCTGGGATCGTGCTCGCGGTTGGCGAGGTGCTTGTAGGTGCTGGCCGCTTCGACCTCGCGGCGCCACATCTTTTCAACCGTAGCGAGATTCACCTTGTCGAGGGCCATCTATCCAATCACCCGCTCGAAGAACACGATGGTGCCGATCCCCGCCGCGATCAGGATGACCTGCCGGATGGCGCTGGCGTCGATCGTGCCTCGATGCAGATCGGGAATCAGATCCGACATCGCGATGTAGAGCAGGCTCGCTGACGAGATCGCGAGGACGTACGGCCGGATTCCGGGCACCACTTCGACTGCCGTGAACGCGACGATCGCGCCGAGGATGCCCGACACGCCGGTCACGATGTTCAGCAGCAGCGCCTGGCTGCGGCTGTAGCCGGCCGCCAGCAGCACGGCGACGTCGCCGACCTCCTGGGGAATCTCGTGCGCCGCGACGGCGATCGCCGTGTTGATGCCGAGCGGCACGGATGTCAGCACCGCGGTGCAGATGATCGCGCCGTCCAGAAAATTGTGAAAGGCGTCGCCGACGAACACCAGCGGGGCGGTGGCGCCGTGTACCTGGCATTCGTCGGTGTGGCAGTGTCGCAGCAGGACGAGCTTTTCGAGCACGAAGAAGATCAGGATGCCGGCGAGCAGGGTGCCGAAGACCGCCTGGGGCGACAACTCGGCGAGCGCTTCCGGCAGTAACGCGAGCAACGCCACGCCCAGCAAGGCGCCGACGGCATAGCTGACTAGCCACGGCACCAGCTTGGTGCGGACGGGAGCGGAAAAAAGGAAAAACGAGGAGGCGACGAGCAGACCGCCGCAGCTACCGAGAAGGCTCAGGCCGAGCGCGGTCGCGAGCAAACGCACGCGACATTCTATTTCGGATTGTGGATCTCGGATTGCGGATCCGAAATCCGCAATCCGCCATCCGAAATGCTAACTGGCGATGTACCCGCGGCGGGCGCGCACGCGATAGGCGCGGTTGCGCACCTCGACCCGGATCGAATGCCAGCGACCGTCCTTGGCTCCGAGCGAGCGATAGCCGAGATAGTACTGCTTGCTCAATTCATCCGCGATGCTGACCGTAGCCGGGTTGAGATCGTGCGCGTCGCGAATGATCTCCGTGCGCCCGCCGCTGTCGTCGGTCATATCGCGCAGCGCGACGACGTTGACGCGTTCGTCGTTCGCCTGGTTCCGCCTTGGCCATCCTCCGCCGCCGGTCGGCGGTTGCTGGGGCCAGCTCGGTCCTGGCCGGCGCCGGCCGCCGGGAAATGGAAACGGCACCGGTAGCGGCGCGCGTGGCGGCGGCGTTCGCTGCGCGGTTGACGAGCTCTCACCGTCGATGCCAATCGCGTAGACGAGCACCTCGCTCTCGCGAATCAACTGCTTGACGGGCACAATCCCCGTGCTGCTGGCCGTATCGTTGCCGTCCGAAATCACCAGCAGCGCCTTCTTGCGATTCTGTCCCTGCTGCGCCAGAGGAATCGCCTCGGCGACAGTGTCGTACATGGCCGTGCCGCCATTCGCCGAAATTCGGCCGATCGCGCGCGTCAGCAGTTGCCGATCCGCTGTCCATCCCTGCAGAAGCGTCGGATAGTTGCTGAAACGATAAATGAAGAACTCGTCCTGCTTGTCGAGCAGCTCGAATATGAAGCGATCCAGCGCGTTCTGCGCTTCCTGAATCTTCTCCCCCGCCATGCTGCCGCTCGTATCGAGGGCAATCCCGAGGCTGACCGGGACGCGCTCCGCGCTGAAGTGCGTGACTTCTACCGGCTGGTTGTCTTCGTAGACGAGAAAGTCGTCAGCCTTCAGACCTGGCACGAATCGGCCGCTCGTATCGGACACGGTCGCGGTCACGTTGACCAGCTCGACGCCGCTCCGGAAACGAAAGCCCTGCTCGTCGTCCGGCCGTACGGGCGGCTGCTGCGTTTGTTGTCCATGCGCCGACACCACGACCGCGGCGACGACGGCGGAGACGACGAGAGGGAGGCGGGTCATAGAGACATCCCCTCAATTCCCACTTCTATCCCGACGATCGACGTGCGGGACGACACGATCTTCAGTACGGAAGCTGACACGGTACCGGCCGATCTGGTTTGCGGCGGGGACCGTGACGGTGAACGCCGTTTCGCCGCCAGGTCCAAGTATCGCCGAATCGACGGTCGCGCGGCCGCTGCCGGCGAAGCCGCCATCCTCCTTGTAGACGAGCACGACCACGGTGACGCGCTCCAGCGGCACGCCCGCTGCCGGATTGCGGACGACGCCGCGAACGATCAAACGATCCCCGTCGCGGTCGTGCCCAAGCGCCACGAGCTCGAGAGGCTGTGTCGTGGGCGTCTGCTGGGGTTCCCGTGCCGCGGTGACGCTCGATTCACTTCGAACGGTCGCATCGCCCAAGGCGCTGCTCGAGACGACCGCGAGCGCGGCCACGCCGCCAAAGACCAGGAGGGCGACGGCCGCCACGGTGGCGAATCGGGAACCCGCGCCGGCGTGCTGCCGCGCCGTGAACAAATCTCCCGCGGTTCCGGCGGGAGTGGGACCGGCCAGCGGCTCGTCGTGGATGTCGGCGGCCAGCGCCGCAATCCGAGCCTCGCGGCGCCATCGCTCGTCGCGAGAACGGTTCCACGCGACGACGCCCGTCGCGGTTGCCAGCGCAATGGCGATCAGCGCCACCAGCAACAGGGTCATCTGACTTTGAACTCCACCGCCACCTCGACTACGACGTCCACCGGCGTACCCAGCCGCCGCGCCGGAGCGAATCGCCATTGCCGGACGGCTTGCACCGCACGATCGTTCAGGCCGCTGGCAAGACCGCGCAGAATCTTGATATCGCCGACGCTGCCGTCGCGGCGCACCACGATTTCGAGCACGACCTCGCCGCTGAGTCCGCGCTGCCGCGCCTCCTCCGTGTAGTCCGCGCGCACCTCTCGCAGAAGACGTGGCGGTTCGATGCCGCTCCCCGGGCGGTAGGGACCCCCGCCGGTTCCGCCGCCCGATCCCGGTCCGACGCCGCTGCCGTCGCCCTC
>Ga0070669_100003226_pt1 | contig 11713 bp, 9 predicted proteins | sample KBSS53metaG_FD_64680 | JGI IMG/M metagenome (GOLD analysis project Ga0070669, IMG submission 64680) | Switchgrass rhizosphere microbial communities from Kellogg Biological Station, Michigan, USA - KBS S5-3 metaG | ecosystem: Host-associated > Plants > Roots > Rhizosphere > Soil ... | reverse complement strand
AAGGTGCGTGAGGTGATCACTGGCGATTGCGCAGCATCACGGACACGGCGAGCGAGTCCTTGTACTGCTGATCCAGGCCAGCCTGGATGCCGGCGGCACGGACGTTCGTTGCGGTGCGCGAGCGCGCGATGAGATCGACGCGCGCAATCCTTGCCCGATCCGTCGCGTTCGCGCCGGAGGCGATCTCGATGCCATCGACGTCGTAGTACCGGAAGGCGAGCCCCGTAGCCGAACCGGTGCCGCTCGCGTAGGCCTCGTACGGCCCACTCACGGGCGTCAGCTCGTCGTACTTCGAGGTGGTCGCGTCGTAGTCGGAGTAGCCGAGATACCACTTGCCGTCGGCGGCCTGGTACAGCTTGTAACGCACCTGTTTCATGATCCGCACGGGCGCACCGACGGCGATGTACTGGCTCACTGGTCCGCCCGTGACCGGGTCGTTAGGCCCGGTGCTCGACAATTCCAGAATGGGTCGCTTCTGTCCCGCATCCGCGACTGTGATCGTCGTGGACCACGCCAGGCAGGCTGTCGTGCTGCTCGTGACATCGGTCAGCGTGAACTTCTGCCAGGTGTCATCGTCGTTGCCGGTTTTGCTACCGGGGTTGTAGATGTAGACGGTATAGGCGGACTTCGGTTTGTTCTTCGGGTCCGGCCATCCGTAGCCGTACCAGCTCGTGAGGCTTTGCCCGTTAAACAGGACCTCCGGCGGCATCACCACCTTCGTGCCGCCGGGGACCAGCGCGCACACCACGCCCGTGCCGACGTTCATCATGAACTCCATCGAGGAGTCCGAGGCTATGAGGATGTCGCCGCCGACGGACGACAGGCTGCGCAGATCGCTCGGCACAACGCCCGTGGCCTGCCGAAGCTGGCCGCGTTGCGTCAGGATCTGATTGACACCCTGATAGAACCGCTGCTGGCGCATGATCACTCGCATGATCACGCCGGAGACGATCCCGAGCAGCACCAGCGAGATCATGATCTCGACGAGCGTCATGCCGTGTCGCGTGCGCGCCGGGGGCATTCTCCTCACTCGGGGCATTGGATCACCGTCGTGTAGGTCACCGTCTTCGTGGGGCCGCGCTTCACTCGGTACTGCACCGACTCCGTCACCCACCTCGTGCGCGAGCTGTCGGCGACCGTCCACGTCACCGTGACGTCGCGCTTCGTCTGAGAGCCGCTCACGAGCGCCGAGCAGCGCCGCGCCGCGAGCGAATCGGCGACTTTCGTGGCCAGGGTGGCAGCAAGCGTCTGGGCCTTGCCACCCCCCATCTGGGTCGCCACGTACGTGGCCGTCCCGGCCAGCCCCATGACGCCGATCGACATCACCACGATCGCGATGATCATCTCGATCAGCGTGAAGCCCCGCCGTGGGCGGCGCGGCCGCGAGAACCTTCGCATTGTTACCATTGCTGCACCGTTCCGAATTTCGTGACCGTGATTGTATCGTTGCGGACCCCCGCCCGGCTCAGCGCGATGGTCGTGGGGTTGATGCTCGCATATCCGCGCGAGGTGAAGTCGACGACCAGGTCATCGACGGTGCCGTTCGTGTCGTTGACCTTCGTCCTGATGCCGTACAGCGTGTCGAGCGGCACCGGCGACATGAGGTTGAGCGTATCGTTCGGGCCCGTGCCTGTGACCACGAACACGGTCACGCGATGGGCATTCATCCGGAACTTCACCGTCTGTCCTTTCTGGATCGCTCCCTGGCGGGCGGTGGCAAGACCTGCCGCCACGCGCATGCGCGCCGACTCCATGTGACGGCGAGCGTTCACGGTCGCGAACCGCGGGATGGCCACGAGCGCCAGCAGTGAGATCATCACGATGACGATCAGGATCTCGGGCAACGAGAAACCGCGCCGCGGGACGCGTCTCGTTAGGCCGGGCGAAGGCAGCATCGAAGTCCGAAGTGGCATAGAGACACGAGACGAAACGTGATCACGCGTGTTGGCGGCACGACACGACCCGGGCCACGCCACGGCCAACAATGGCGGTCCGGACACGCGCGGCTGAGGAACCCACGTACAGGACGAGCACGTTCGATGGATGGGAACAGCGCACCGTCGAACAGCGCGAGCGTACTCGATACCATTCCGGCCATCACGTCGCGGTGCCCTGCACCGGCGGACGACTGTGCGTGAGCGCACGCGCGTCGCACGCCGTGCATCACGACGGGCGCGCCCGCAGGTCGGCGTCGGGCGAAACGCCCGAACGTGAAGCGGCCCGGCGGACATTGTGTCCGCCGGGCCGCCGCATTGTTCCCGCCTAACGATCGGCGGGTCGAGCGTCCATCGTTACGAGCAGGTCGGCGCCGCCGTGGGCTTCGTATCCCAATACATGCGGGTCCCGAGGTTGTCCGGCCCCTGACGGGCGACCGCGGCCGCCAGGTTCTCGGTGTTTGCCGAGGTCTCCGTGGTCGAGTAGCGGAATCGGCGTGGAATGTAGTTCACGACCGCCGCCGGACCCGGCACCAGACCGGCCGGCTGGCACGTGCGACGCCACTCGGCCCAGGCGTTTCCGCCGTCCGTGTACAGCGCGATCCACTTCTGCGTGGCGATCTGCTTCAATCCGTCGAGACCACCCTTGTACGCCACGCCCGGCTGCGCCAGGAATGCGGCGATCGCACCAGCGTTCGTCACGCCCCACTGATTGAGCGACGCGGTGATGGCATCGTTGTAGAACCCCTGCGCCTGGCCGGCCGTCAGGCCCGCGATGCCGCGGTTCGCCACTTCGGCGCGGATGAACTGCAGCTCGGCGTAGGTCAGGATCTGCTGCGGGAACGAGGCGCCGGTGCCGCCGTAGAACCCATAGGCGGTTGCACCCGGATAGAACACTGCACCCGGCCGCGACGACGTGTTGAACCACGTCGCGGCAGCGGTTGCCGACAACCCGTTAGGCATGCCGGCGTACTTCGTCGGGTCGGAGACGGTGGGCTGCGCGTAGATCGGAATGCGCGGATCACTGTTCGCCAGCATCGCGTTCATGAGCGACTGCGAGAGACGATGGTCATCGCGCGACTTGAAGTTGTCCGCCCAGGGGTTGTTGAACGCGCCGTCGCCTGGCCAGCGCATCGTGGCGTTGTCGGCGTTGGACCGGAACACGCCACCCGGACCGGTCAGCGCCTTCTGCAGCTCGGTCGCGGCGGTCGTGGGATCGACGTTGATGAGGCGAAGGGCCAGGCGAGCATGCAGCGTGTTGGCGAACCGCTGCCACGATGCCGGCGAGCCCGAGTAGATCGGATCGGCGCTCCCAAGCGTGACGGCGCCCGGGTTCGCGAGGTCCGCCGCGGCCTTCGTCAGTGACGCTAGCAGGCCGGCGTAGACGTCCTTCTGCAGATCGTACTTGGGCTGCAGGATGGCCTCTTCGCCGTCGCCTTTCAGCGCCTCGGAATACGGGATGTCGCCGAACGTGTCGGTGATGTACTGGAAGATCAGCGTTTGCAGCGCGAGGGCCGGTGCCGCGACGGCCGGCCGCTCATCCTCGGTGCCGGACTCAATGACCTTCTGCAGGTCTTCGAGCTCGCTGGTGTAGGGGGTGTTGAAGTAGCCAGATGTCGAGTTGGCGTCGAAGAGCTTGTACTGATCGTCATCCGGATACTGAGTCTCCGCGAGGTGCTGGATGACCAGCGCCGCGCCGCGTCCGTTGTAGTTCCATCCAAGGTACCGACCGATGCCGCTCTGCACCGCGTTCGTGAACACGGCGCCCGCCGGCGCGTTCGTCGGGCTGTTGGGGTTCTCGTTGACCTTCGTGATCGCATCGGCATCGCAACCGGCGATGGCCGCAACGAGCCCGAGGCCAGACAGGTACCGCAAGGTAGTCTGAGCAGTCATTTTCGTTAGGTCTCCCGGTAGCGTTTACGGCGTGATGCGCAGGTTGAACCCGAAGCTGCGCGCGTTCGGGAGGGGGGCGAACTCCATGCCCTGGAAGTTCCCGGTGGTGTACGAGAACTCGGGGTCGATGTTCGGAATGTTGGCGCTCGTGAACAGGTTGCGACCGACGAACGCGAGATTGACCGCACGCGAATTCAGCCGCGCCGCCCAATTCGCCGGCAGGTCGTAGCCCACGCGAAGCTCGCGGAGCTTCACGTAGCTGTTGTCGTAGACGAACGCCTCATGGAGCTGGAACAGGCCGTGGTGGAACTCCTCGGACGTGAGCGTCGCCGTGTTCGGCTGGCCGGTGTTCTCATTGAGTCCACGGAACGTGACCCCCGGGTCGTCGAAGTCGACCTCACGCCCGTACATCGACTCCTTGAACACGCCGGCGTATTGGCCGAACATGTTGCTGATCGAGAAGATGTCGCCGCCCTGGCGCACATCGAGCAGCGCGCTCACGACGAACCGCTTGTACGAGAACGTATTGCTCCAGCCGCCGGTCCAATCGGGCTGGATGTTGCCTAACACGCGGCGGGCGCCGAACGCCGGGTAGCCATCGTCGTCGGTCAGGATCTGGCCGGAGGCCGAATCGCGAGCGTACGGAAGTCCGCGAATGACGCCGTAGGGCTCGTTCAGCCGCGCTTCGACCGTGGCGCCCCACGCGCTGCCGAGGGTGACCGTCTGCAGTGAGCCGGAGAGCTCGTTCACGCGGCCGCGGTTTCGCGCCCACGTGACGCTCGTGGTCCACTCGAACCCGTTGCCGAGGCGAACGGGCGTGGCACCGAGCAGTACTTCCCATCCCTTGTTCTCGATCTCGCCCGCGTTGATGGCGACCGACGTGAACCCCGACGTCGGGGACACCGTGAGGTTCAGGATCTGGTTGTCCGTCGTCTTCTGGTAGTAGGTCGCGTCGACGCTCAGGCGGCCGTTGAAGAAGCCCAGCTCGAACCCTGCTTCGGTCGAGGTCGTGAGCTCGGGCTTGAGATCCGCGTTCGCAATCGTGTTGCCGAGTCCGAACAGCGGTAACGCGCCGAACTTGCGCGAGTCACCCGCGTACGTCGTCTGCAGCGAGTACGGATCGGCGTCCGTTCCGACACGGGCGACGGAGCCACGCAGCTTTGCGAACGACAGCGTGTTCGACCGTAACGACGGAAACGCCTCGGTCAACACGAACGAGAGGTTGCCGGACGGATAGACATACGAGTTCTCGCCAATCGGAAGCGTCGACGAGATGTCGTTGCGGATGGTGCCTTCGAGCGTAACCCAGCCACCGTACGTCCCGGAGGCCGAGCCGAACACACTGTTGACGCGTCGGCGGGTGTCGTTCTGGGCCAACGTTGGCGTGATGGCCGCATTGGAGACGTTGTAGATGAGGGGAACCGAGATGCCGTTCGTCTGCTGGATCTTGGAGCTGAACGTTTCCGATCGCCGGTTCAACCCGAACGTGCCGTTCATATCGAGCTTCGACGTCACCTGGCGGTTCGCCGTGAGCAGGAAGTCGATGTTCGTCTCGCTGCGGCTGTCGGTCGTATAGGCGAAACCGCCGGCGTAGGACGGGTCGACACTCCAGTTGAGGTTGCCCTTCGCGAACTGCTGACTGATGTCGAGCGCGTAGATGTCACTCCCGCCCCGCACCGTTGCGTCGAGCCAGGGAAGGATGCTGTAGCGCGCCGACGCGACGCCGATGAACCGGTCCCGCTCGTCAGCCTCGGGATTCTCGAACTGAATCCAGTACGGATTGTTGTGGTAGTTGTAGTTCCAGTTGTACAGGTCGCCGTTTTCATCGAAGCGCTTCGCCTTGAGCTGATCCATGTTGACCTGGCGGCCGAACCAGATGAACTGCTCGAGGATACCGGTGTTGTAGCCGACGCCCGGCCGATTCCGCGCGTCGTTGTTGATGTACTGCAGCGTCGCGTCGGCGGAGAACTTCGGCGTCACCTGCATGGTTCCGCTCAACAATCCCGAGATCTTCTGGAACTTGTTGTTCGGAATGTAGCCCTGCACATTCTCGGCGCCTAACGATAGACGAGCGTTCGCGCGATCGGTGCCGCCGCGGAACGCCAGGTTGCCGGACATCGTATGTCCGCCGTCGAAGAAGTCCTTCACGTTATCCGGATTCGCGACCCACGGCTGTGCCGCGCCCGAGAACTGGTCGATGAGTCGTCCGTCGAGCTTCGGCCCCCAACTCTCGTCCGCACCGTCGTTGACGCCGCCGCCAGCGCCGTCGACGAACTTGAAATCACCACCGAAGCCCTGGCCGTACGCATTCTGGTACTCCGGGAGAATGGACGGCGAATCCCACGAGTAGTTCGCGGAGAACTCCGTCCCCACGCGACCCTGCGTCGCCCGGCCCTTCTTGGTCGTGATGACGATGACCCCGTTCGACGCGCGCGCGCCGTAGAGCGCGGCCGCGTTCGGTCCCTTGAGCACCGAGATCGACTCGACGTCGTCAGGGTTGATGTCGTTCACGGCGCTGCCGAAATCCATCCCGCCGGTCGTGGCGTTGCCGCCGTTCGGGCTGCCGCTGCGAGCCGCGTTCGACACCGGCACGCCGTCCACGACGAACAACGGATTGTTGTTGCCGAGGATCGAGTTGGTGCCGCGAATCGTGAGCTTCGTCGAGCCGCCCTGGGTACCCGAGCCGGTGACGTTCAGTCCCGACACCTTTCCGGCGAGCTGATTGACGATGCTCTGATCCTTCGTGCGATTGAGCTCGGCGGCGTCCACCTGCTGCATGGCCGTACCCAGCTGGCTCTTCTCGCGCGTGATCCCAAGCGCCGTGACGACAACGCCTTCGAGCTGGGTCGGGGACGAGCCGAGAATGAAGTCCTTGGTGATCGTGGTGGCGCTCAGGTTGATCGTCGCGTTTACCGGCTGGAACCCGATCCGGCGCGCGGTGAGCGTGGCCGGCTGGCCCGTGCCGCGGCCCGCGGGAATCGTGAACGAGTACCGTCCGTCGTCGCCAGTGAAGGCGCCGACGCCTAACGCGGCTATGCCGACCGAAACGCCAGAAAGCGGCTGGCGGTTGTCATTGGTGACGAGCCCTTGAACGCGCGTCGGCTCCTGCGCGCGGGCAGCGTGCGTTGACGCGGCGAGCACGAAGACTGCGCTCGCGAGGACATACGTGATTCGTCGTGCCATTATTCCTCCGCAGAGGTGCTCCGAGTGGAGCGGCTTGGGAGTGAATCGCGCGCCACCGTCGCATCATGCGGGGATTGGCGCCGCGCCGCTGGGACGCGCTCGGGCCCGCGTCTGGGGACCTCGAGGCGGAACGGCGAGCCGAAACCGGTAGCCGCGCACGGCGTGTCCGGTCGGCTCGCATCACCCGGGTGCAGTGGGTGGCGGACGTTCGCGTGCGGGCGCGTCACTCCCGGCGTGGTGGAAAGCGCCGTTGCTCACGCCAGCGACGAGGGAACCGATCGTGGACGGCAGGGCACACGCATCGCCCGACCGCCTGGGGGCGCGGTCGCTCGACGTCCGATGGTCCCGCACGCGTGAGTGCCTCAGGTTCCCTCCACCCGCCTAACAGCGCGGCGTGTCGCGAGCGAACGCGACAATGGGATACAATATGCGACGCGGCGGATAAGATAGAGACGTTTCGCCCGCGCACAATATCGGTTCGTCCCCGCATCGCTGCGTTTCGTGGGTCGACCGCGGGATTTCGGGGACGAACCGCGCAGGCGAGCCGCCAAGTCGCGGCTCGCGTCTCGCGGGCTAGGCTACGGTCGCGACCGTGTGGGCCGCCCTCGCGGCGGCGGGTCGCGCCGCCAGGCGACCCCGGATCAGCGCCATCGCAGCGTCATATTCCTGGCCCGTCAGCTCCAGGCGCGGCGGACGCACACGCGCCGACCCCTTCCCGACCTCCGCCTGCACCAGCTTGATGAGCTGTACGAACTTCGGCAGCGTGTCGAGACGAAGTAACGGCAGGAACCAGTCGTAGAGCGCTCGCGCCTCCTGCCACTGACCGGTCTTCGCGAGCTCGAACACGCGCACGGACTCCGCGGGCAACGCGTTCACCAGCCCGGCGATCCACCCTGACGCGCCCATTGCCGCGCTCTCGACGATCATATCATCCAGCCCCGCGAACACGTTCAGCCGGTCACCCAGCCGCTCGAGCACCGCCGTCACCCGTCGCACGTCCCCGCTCGATTCCTTGACGGCGTGCAGGTTGTCGTGCTGCGCAAGCTCCGCCAGCTGGTCCGCCGTCACGTCCGTCCCGTACGCGATCGGGTTGTTGTACAGCATGCACGACAACGACGTTGCCTCGATCACGGCGCTGAAGTGCGCCTCCGTCTCGCGCCAATCCCCGCGATACACGTACACCGGCAGCACCATGAGTCCGTCGCATCCCACGGAGGCGGCGCGCCGTGCCAGCGCCACGCACTCCGCCGTGCTCAAGCCGGCAATGCCGGCGATGACGGGCACGCGGCCACCGACGGCCGCTCGACAGCTTTCCAGTATCGCCACCTTCTCATCGAAGGTCAGCGTCGCGGACTCGCCAAGCGACCCGAGGGCGACGATGCCCGTGCACCCCTGGTCCACCAGCCAGGACGTGTGCTCGCGGAGGAAGGCGTGATCGACCGCAAGATCGGTCGTGAACGGCGTCGTGATCGCGGAGAAGACACCGATCCAGTCTCGCTGTTGCATGGTCAGGACTCCGTGGAAGGAGGCGCCGCCGTCGCCGACGGCGCAGGTGAGCTCGTGAGCACGGACGCCGCAGCGCGCAGCGTCGAGACCCGCACCGGCTCGAGCGGAGACCGCGTCGTTCCGAGCGACCAGCCGAACAAGAGCTCGAGGGCTGGTCCGCAGACGCGTCCCTGACACGCGCCCATGCCCGCCCTCGTGTAAAGCTTCGCCTGACGCGAGCCACCGAGCGACGCGACCGCGTCATGTCGCACGTCTTCGCAGCGGCACACGATCGTATCATGTCGGGCGAGCGACCGAATCTCCGGGCGGACGACGAAGGTTCGCTCGAGGCGCCTCGCCACGTGCTGCAGCGACGTGCGGCGTCGCGCGAGCGATGTGTCGGGTCGTCCGGCACCAGCGGCGCACGCGCCGGCGATCTCACCCTCGACGAGCGACAGTCCAACACCGCCGACACCGGTCATTTCGCCCGCCGCGAATACGCCGGAGACGGTCGTCTCCTGACGCTCGTTCACGACCGTCCGCTCCGCGGCGACATCGCAGCCGAGCAGGCGCGCCAGCTCGACGTTAGGCACGAGGCCGTAGCCGGTGCACAGGACGTCACAGGCGACCGACCGGCGCGACCGGCCATTCGTCACCGTGACGCTGGTAACCCGGTCGGTCCCGGCGGCCGCGGACACCCACGTGCTCAGGGCGTATGGGGTGCGAGCGAAGGCGAGCCGATACAGCGCCGCGTGTACGAGCGTTTCGGGGTGCAGGATCAGTGAGAACGTGAACTCGCGCACGGCCGCGAACGATGCCTGCTCGGCGACCAGCTCCACGCGGGCGCCCGCCGTGGAGAGCGATGCCGCCACTGGCAGCATGAGCGGTCCCGTGCCCGCGATCACGACGCGCTTTCCTGAGAACGATACGCCCTGCTTCAGCAGCGCCTGCGCACCGCCGATCCCGACGACGCCCGGCAGCGTCCAGCCGGGGAACGGAAGGAACCGTTCGCGGGCGCCCGTCGCCATCACCACAGCGCGCGCGCGCACGACCACCGCGCCGCCGCCGTGCCGTTCGGCGACGATCGCGAACGCGCCGCCCGCGTCACGCATCGCGTCGACCACGGCCACGCCGTGATGCACCTCGGTCCGTGATCGCGCGAGCCGATCGACCCAGCGGCGGGCGTCGGCATCGAGCGTCTCGCGCGTGCGGTGCCGCCAGATCTGTCCCCCGGCGTTAGGTGATTCGTCCAGCAGAATGACCCGCTGGCCGGCATCGGCCGCGCGTACCGCCGCGGCAATACCCGCCGGCCCGGCGCCAACGACGACGACGTCTGCGGCAAGCGACGCTGGAACGCTGTCGGTGGGCGTGGACCGCCATGCGAAGGACTCCGGCGGCGACGTCACGGTCGCGCCCCGTGCGCTTCCGCTGTCCCGATCTCCATGCCCTCGGCGACAGGAACGAGACACGCGCGGCGGTGCGGAGCGCCATTGATGGTGACCCGGCACTCGTAGCACGTGCCCATGCCGCAGAGCGGGCCGCGCGACTCGCCAGCGACACTGCGCCGAAACGCCACGACACGCAGTTCGAGCAGCGCCGCCGCAACGCTGATGCCGGCAGGAACGCGGACGGACCGCCCGTCCGCGTGGATGGTCACTGTTGCCGGCGGAAGCGTGGTCCGCAAGGTCAATGCGCCGCCACCTCCACGGCGCGATCGGGCGCAAAGGCGCCAGCGTCGACGGCCGGCTCACGCCCCGCAATGAGATCCGCGAGCACCGCCGCGGTACCTAACGAGGTCGTGATCCCCAGCCCCTCGTGGCCTGCGGCGATCCAGAGGCCCGGCACCTCGGGCCAGCGCCCGATGAGCGGCAGCTTGTCGGGTGTGGCCGGCCGGAAACCCGTCCAGGTCCGAACCGCGGTCAGGTGGGCGAGCGCCGGCATGAACGCGCACGCCCGCTCGATCATCCGCCCGACGACGCGGCGATTCACGGCGGCGTCCCATCCGACGAGCTCACGCGACGAGCCGATCAGCACCTGTCCCGTGATGCGCGGCTGCACGTTGAACGCCACCGACTCGCCAGTCATCACGTGCGCGCTCGTCAGGTAGCCGAGCTCCACGATCTGATGCTGACAGAAGCCGGGGTGTCGTTCCGTGATGACGAGGTGGCCTTTGCGCGGAACGACGGGCAAGCCCACGGTGAGGGTCGCTGCCGCGGCGCCAGCGGCATTCACGACGACATCGGCGGAAAGCGTCTCGCCGGCGCAGCGCACTCCGTTCGCGACGATCTCGTCGACACGCGCGCCTTCTCGCACCACCGAGCCGAGACGACGCGCCTCCTGAAGCAACGCAATCGCCGCCGCGGGTGGATAGATGACACCGTCCGATGGAACGCGGAGCCCGCCCGCGAGCCCGGGTCTCAGGTTCGGCTCCGCCTCCCGAACCGACCGCTCGTCGAGCACTTCGCTCGTGATGCCGTGCTGCGCATAGAGCCGCTGTTTCTCGCGCACCGCGTCCATCTGCGCATCGTCTTCGGCGACCCATATCGTTCCGCACCACTCGAGCTCCGACGCGGTCCGCATGGTCTCGTCCTGCGCAGCCCAGAGCGCGGCCGAGTGCCCGGTGAGCGCGATCTGCGCGGGCGAGTCGTCCATCACGACGAGGTGGCCCATGCCTGCGGCGGTCGTGCCGAGCGCGGCGACTCCCGACTCCAGCACGAGCACGCGCATGCCGTCGCGCGCCAGCGCGGCCGCGCACGCGGCACCGACGATACCGGCGCCGACGACGATCGCATCGGTTCGCCTGCCGGTCACGCGCCGCCGAGGCCCGCTCGGAACGGATCGTTGGGGTCGAACCGCAGCGTGGCCTCGCCGGTCACGAACGCCGTACCGCGCACGTGCGGGATCAATGCGCCATCCGGGCCGGCGGTCAGCCATCCGGTGAACACCCCGCCGGAGATCCCCTCCTGCCGCCACCGCGAGCCTAACGCGAGCTGCCCGCGGTGGTGACGGGCGGCCATCACCGCCGACGTGCCGGTGCCGCACGGCGACCGGTCGTAGTCGCCACCACTGCACAGGACGAAGTTGCGGCTGTCGGCGTCAGGGCGCGACGGCGCGACGGAGATCTCGATGTGATCGATGTCGGCGCCGTTTGCTCCCGTGATTCGCGCGCCGCGCAGCGCGTCCTGTATGGACTGCGTCAGGGTCGTCAGATCGCGGGC
>Ga0070669_100003225_pt1 | contig 11714 bp, 15 predicted proteins | sample KBSS53metaG_FD_64680 | JGI IMG/M metagenome (GOLD analysis project Ga0070669, IMG submission 64680) | Switchgrass rhizosphere microbial communities from Kellogg Biological Station, Michigan, USA - KBS S5-3 metaG | ecosystem: Host-associated > Plants > Roots > Rhizosphere > Soil ... | reverse complement strand
TCGTCGACGAGCAGGTATTCGAGGCCTTTGGCGCAGGAAGCGAAGAATTTCAAGACGGAATCCGGACGGTCGCGGCGGAACGAATCACAAGGCGCGCAACAGCGCGGCGAACGCCTCCGCCGAAGCGGCGACGTGGTCGGACAGGCGATGGCTGTCGTCGACCAGCAACAGGCGCGCATCGCGCGCCCGCGCCCAGTCCACGACCTGCGCCGCCGGTATCAGTTCGTCGTGCCAGCCGTGGATGATCGACGTCGGCACGCGCGCGGCGTCGAGCGGCGGCGCCGCGCCCATCGCGATCGGCGGCGCCATCAGGAATAGCGCGGCGGCCGGCACCTGCAGCGACACCTGTCCGGAAATCCACGCGCCGAGGCTGGAACCGGCGAGCACCAGCGGCCCGCGCGCCGCGGCCGCGCGCGCCAGCGCGAGCAGGCGGTCGACGCGCGCGTAGACGTCGCCGAGTTCGCTGATCTCGCGCTTCGCGTCGAGATCGGTGTAGTCGGGGCGCTCGTGCGTCCAGCCGAGGCGTTCGGCCGCTTCGGCCAACGCGGTGACCTTGGTCGCGTCCGGGCCGCTCTCGAAGCCGTGCGACAGGATGCAGTGGCCGCGCGCGCTCACGCGTCCACCCAATGCACGGCGTCGCCGACACGCAGCTCGCCGCCTTCGACGATGCGCGCGCACAGCCCGCCCATGCCGCGCATCGCGTTGTAGCCGCCGGGGCCGAGCGCGGTTTCCATGCGCGAACACGGATCGCACGGGTCCAGCCCTTCCAGCAGCACCGCGCCGACGCGGAAACGCCGGCCTTTCAGCGCGATCAGCGGAATGCCGGCGACGACCAGATTGCGCCGCAGTCGCGCCGGCGCGACTTCGCGGTGGCCGCTGAGCGCGGCGATCACCGGCAGATGCTCGGCCTGGATCAGCGTGACGCCGCGCCGGCCGCTGCCGCCGGCGTAGCGGTCGCCGCGCAGGCCCCGGCCGGCCTGCGCCTGCGCGGTGTCGACCACGCGCATGTCGACATCGCGCGCCGGCCGCAGGCCGATCCACTCGATGCGGCCGGCGCGCGGGAACTGCGACATCAGGCGATACAGCTCGGAATCCGGGGACGGCAACATGACAGGACGATCCGCGAAGAAGGGACGCCGCGCGGCGGCGGCGCGGCATGGCGACGGGACGCGCGCGTCCGGCGCAGCGGCGCACCGGCCTGCGAATGCTAGCATCGCCGTGGTGTCCCGCCTCCCGCCCCGCGTGCGCATCGACCCGCTTCCCTACGTGTCCAGGCTCGATCCGCGGCCCGCGTCGCAGGTCGACCTCGTCGTGATCCATTGCACCGAACTGCCCGATCTGGCGACGGCGCGCGAATACGGCGAGCGCGTGCTGTATCCGCCGCGCGCCGACGGCGGCGGCACCGGCAACAGCGGACACTGGTACGTCGACCGCGACGGCGACACCGTGCAGTACGTGCCGCACGAACGCATCGCCCACCACGTCCGCGGCTACAACCCGCGCTCGGTCGGCATCGAGCTGGTCAACACCGGGCGCTGGCCGCATTGGCTGGATTCGCGGCACCAGGCGATGCGCGAGCCGTACCCGGATCCGCAGATCGACGCCCTGCTCGTCCTGCTCGCGCATCTGCGCGCGACGCTGCCGGCGCTGCTCTGGATCGCCGGGCACGAGGACCTCGACACCGCGACCGAAGCGGCCAGCGACGATCCGGCGATCCAGGTGCCGCGCAAGCGCGATCCGGGGCCGCTGTTTCCGTGGTCGCGGGTGATGGCGGAATGCGGGCTGCAACGCTTGATGGGATCCTCGACGCCGTAATCACCGCACCGGCTGCCCAGCTTGCCGGCTGCCTTGCTTTTGGTAGGAGCGACGACAGTCGCGACCGCTTTTCAATGGAACGCCCGTCGCGACTGCCGTCGCTCCTACCAAAGCTACCCAAGCCGCCCGAACCCACCGCAGCCTGCGACCCGCACCTGCCGGCCTTTATACTTCGGCCATGCCCGATTCCGTCCCCCATCCGTCCTCGGTGTCCGAACTGATCGCACTGCTGTCGCTGGAGCGGCTCGAGGACAACCTGTTCCGCGGCCAGAGCCGCGATATCGGCACCAAATACGTGTTCGGCGGCCAGGTGCTCGGACAGGCGCTGTCGGCCGCGCAGGCGACGCTGGCCGCGCCGCGCGCGGCGCATTCGCTGCACGCGTATTTCCTGCGCGCCGGCGACATCGCCCATCCGATCGTCTACGACGTTGACCGCACCCGCGACGGCGGCTCGTTCTCGGTGCGCCGAGTCACCGCGATTCAGCACGGCCAGGTGATCTTCTTCTGCGCGGCGTCGTTCCAGGAACACGAGGACGGCGTCGAGCACCAGTTGTCGATGCCGGAAGTGCCGAAGCCCGAGGACATCGAGCCGGCCGCGTCGATCCCGGAAGAGGTGCTGGCGCGGCTGCCGACCAAGGTGAAGCGTTGGCTCGACCGCACCGGGCCGTTCGAATTCCGCCACGTCTATCCGCGCGACGAACTGAAGCCGCCGAAGCGGCCGCCGTTCCAGCAGGTGTGGTTCCGCCTCAACGAGCCGGTCGGCGACGCGCCGGAACTGCACCGCGCGCTGCTCGCATACGCCAGCGATTTCCACCTGCTCGGCACCGCAAACTTTCCGCACGGCATCAGCTACTACCAGCCGAACGTGCAGATGGCCTCGCTCGACCACGCGCTGTGGTTCCACCGGCCGTTCCGCGCCGACGACTGGCTGCTGTATTCGATCGACAGCCCCAGCGCGCAAGGCGCGCGCGGCCTCGCACGCGGGCAGATCTTCGACCGCGGCGGCCGCCTGGTCGCGAGCAGCGCGCAGGAAGGCATGATCCGCGTCGCCGCGGCGGCGGAGGCCTGACGCCGTGCGCCGCGTCTTCTCCAGCGCGCGCCTGGAAAACGTCGAAGCGGTGGCGAAGCTGCTCGCGGACGCCGGCATCGAGTCGCGCGTCACCAACGGCCGCTCGTACCGCAGCGCGATCCGCGGCAATTTCAGCTATCGCGAGGAACCGGGGCAGCAGCTGCCGGCGGTGTGGATCGTCAGATCCGAGGACCAGCCGCGCGCGCGCCAGATGCTGCGCGACGCCGGCCTGATGGATTCGTCGAAGAACGCGGCCGACAGCTACGTGGCGATGAGTTTCCGCGGCGACCTGCCCGACCGCGCCGCCGATCCGCCGGGCAAGCGGCGCGCGTTCCGGATCAAGCTCGGCCTGCTGGTCGTGATCGTCGCCGTGGTCGCGCTCGGCTTCATGGCGCGACGCACGGCGGTCGCGCCGGCGACGCGGCCGGCGGCCGCGATTCCTGCCCCGCTCGGCGCCGACACGCGTTCGCTGCCTGCGCGCGGTTCCGCGCCGGTGCCCGATGCGCTCGCGGTCGCGATGCTGCGCGGCGAACTGCCGCGCGATGCCGGCGCGGTCGCGTGCCTCGCGGTGGACGCGCACGATCCCGCCGCCGCGGTGTTCGCCGCATTGCCGGCGACGCCGGCGACGGTGCTGCCGGTGTCGCGTTGCCCGGCCGCCGCCGCGGGCGCGCTGCCGCCGGTCGTGATCGGCGTCGGCCGCTACGAATCCTCGGTCGCCAGCGGCGCCGGCGTGATCTATCTGGTGCGCCGCCGCGGCAACGGCCCGGCGGTGCCGCGCTGGTTCGAGGCGCGGCCGGAAGGGGATGGGTGGCGGGTGATACAGCCGCTTTAGCGGGAGCGGTTTTTGCGCGGAGCAGGGGCGGCGCGCGCGAGAAAAGCGGTGTGGCGGTGGATTCGATCGCTCGAGTTGGGGATGTCGGTCGTTAATTGGAAAGGTCGCGACTGGCGTCGCTCCTACCTGTCGTATCTACCCGTTGCCGGGACGAAAAAAAGCCCGCGTCTTTCGACGCGGGCTTGCGATCGTGCGACGTCGGCTCGCGATCAGGCTTTCGGCGGCTTCGGGCCCATCGCGCCGTCGTGGCCGCGTTGCGGGCGGCAGACTTCGTTCGCGGCCATGAACTCGGTGCGGCTGAGCTTGCCGTCTTTGTCGGTATCGGCCTTGCCGAAGCATTCCTCACGGTGCTGCTGCATGCGCTGCGCGAAGTCGGCGCGGTCGAGATAGCCGTCGTGGTTGGCGTCCATCTTCGCGAAGCGTTCGGCGAGCTTCGGGTTGGCGGCCGCTTCGGCCTTGCTGATGCGGCCGTCCTTGTCGGTGTCGGCGCCCATCCAGCCGCGGCGGCCGTTGCCGCGCTTGCCGCCGTGCGCGGCCTTCAGTTCGGCGGCGGTGATCGTGCCGTCCTTGTCGGCGTCGAGGCGGTCGAAACGCTCGGCCAGGCGCGGCGCGGCGGCGGCTTCGCTGCGGTCGATCTTGCCGTCGCCGTTCTTGTCGAGTTGCTCGAAGCGCGGGTGGTGCGTCGGGGCCGAGGCGGCGCCCGGCGCGGCGTCGGACTGGATCGCGGCCATCGCGGCGCCGGAAGCCAGCGCGGACAACAGCGACACGGCGAGCAGAGTGTTGCGGGTCATGCGGAATCTCCTGGTCGAGGCACGGGCGTGCCATGCGCGGATCAACGCACCGGCTCCGCCCGGGTTGACGGCCGGCCCGGCGCATTCATGTCCGCGACAGTCGCGGCCGCTGCGAACGCCGGCCGGCATGCTGCGCCGATGCGTCCGTCCGCGCCGCGGTCGGACGCCCTGTGCATCGACCGGCAATCGCGGCGGTCGTTATTTCCCGCGCCGCATGGCAGGCTTGAACGATGGGCGAAGTCGACGACCTGCGTCTGTTCCACACCGGCGAACACGCCTGCGGCTATTGGCCGGAGCGCGCCGCGCGCGACCTGGTGCTGGACCCGCACGATCCGCGCCTGGCGCAGGTGTACGCGCGGGCGCTGCATTGGGGATTCCGCCGTTCCGGCGACATCGTCTACCGCCCGCAATGCGCGGCCTGCCGCGCCTGCGTCGCGGTGCGCATTCCGATCGACCGCTTCGTGCCCGACCGCAGCCAGCGCCGCTGCCTGGCGCGCAACGTCGACGTCGACGCGCGCATCCTGCCGGCCGAGCGCGACGATGAACGCTTCGCGCTGTATCGCCGCTATCTCGGCTGGCGCCACGCCGGCGGCGGCATGGACGACCACGGCCAGGCCGAATTCGACCAGTTCCTGATCGGCAGCTGGGCGCACGGGCGTTTTCTCGAACTGCGCGAACACGCGACGCACCGGCTGCTGGCCGTGGCGGTCACCGACCTGGTCGAGGACGCGCTGTCGGCGGTCTATACCTTCTACGATCCCGCCGAAACCGCGCGCGGGCTCGGCACGCTGGCGATCCTCAAGCAGATCGAATGGGCGCGCCGCGACGGACGCGAGCATCTGTATCTCGGCTACTGGATCCACGGCCACGCGAAGATGGATTACAAGCGGCGCTTCCAGCCGCTCGAAGGATTCGACGGCCGCCATTGGCGGCCGCTGCCCGCGGCCTGACGACGGCGCGGCGACTGGCAACGCGCGGCACGGCCGGCGCGATGCACGACGCGCTGCGACGGTTCAGGCGGCCGGCGTCGCCGGTTCCGCGTCGGGCTTGGTTTCCGGCAGCGACGCCGGCGCGCCGGCCGGTGCGTCCTGGCGCAGCGATCCGGGCGTCGCGACCGGCACCGACGCCACCGGCGTCGCGCGTTCCAGCGCCTGCCGGAAGCCGAACAGCTCGTCGCTATGCGTGGACACGACCATCCGCACCATGCCGCTCGGCACCATCAGTTCGAGCGAGGTGTCGCGGTCGTCCTGCGTGCGGCCGCGCAGCGTCATTTCGATCAGTGCGCCGCCGGTGTCGATCTCGTTGCAGATCACGTGCGGGCCGGCAGCTCCATCGGTCTGCAGGTAGGGCTTGATCGCCTCTCCCAGCGCTTCCAGCGCCTGCGGAAAAAAGAACACGGCGTAACCGTTGCTGTCGTTCATGCGAAGGTCCTGGAAGCGCGGAAGCGGATCATCTCAATTCGATCGTGAGCGCGGCGGCGGCATCGCGCGCGGTGGCGCGCGCGGCGTCGACGTCGTCGCCGCGGGCCAGCGCGACCGCGACGCGGCGCTGGCCGTCGACGCGCGGTTTGCCGAACAGGCGCAGCGCGCTGCCGTCGGCGCGCAGCGCCGCGTCGACGCCGCCGAACACCGGCACGCCGTGGCCCTGCGCGAGCACCGCGCACGACGCCGACGGCCCGAGCTGGCGGATGCCGCGATCGCCGTCGCCATGCACCGGCAAACCGAGGATCGCGCGCGCGTGCAGCGCGAACTGGCTCAGCTCCTGCGAGACCAGCGTCACCAGGCCGGTGTCGTGCGGGCGCGGCGAGACTTCGCTGAACCAGACCTCGTCGCCCTTGACGAACAGTTCCACGCCGAACACGCCGAGCCCGCCGAGGTCGTCGGTGATCGCGCGCGCGATCTCGCGCGAACGCGCCAGCGCGGCGTCGGACATCGGCTGCGGCTGCCAGCTTTCGCGGTAGTCGCCGTCGCGCTGCAGATGCCCGATCGGTGCGCAGAACGCGGTCCCGCCGGCATGGCGCACGGTCAGCAACGTGATCTCGTAATCGAAATCGACGAAGCCCTCGACGATCACGCGGCCGGCGCCGGCGCGGCCGCCGGTCTGCGCGTAGTCCCAGGCGCGGTCGACGTCTTCGTGCGTGCGCACGAGGCTCTGGCCCTTGCCCGACGACGACATCACCGGCTTGACCACGCACGGCAGGCCGAGCGCCGCGACCGCGGCGCGATAGTCGTCCGCGGTGTCGACGAAGCGGTACGGCGAGGTCGGCAGTCCCAGCGTTTCCGCGGCGAGGCGGCGGATGCCTTCGCGATCCATCGTCAGGCGCGCGGCGCGCGCGGTCGGGATGACGCGGGCGCCGCTGCCGCGTTCGGCGAATTCGCGCTCGAGCGCGACCAGCGTTTCGGTGTGGATGGCCTCGATCTCGGGCACGATCAGATGCGGCGCTTCCTGCGCGACCAGCGCGCGGATCGCGTCGCCGTCGAGCATGTCGACCACATGGCGGCGGTGCGCGACCTGCATCGCCGGCGCGTCGGCGTAACGGTCGGCGGCGATCACCTCGACGCCGAAGCGCTGCAGTTCGATCGCCACTTCCTTGCCCAACTCGCCCGAGCCGAGCAGCAGCACGCGCAACGCGTGCGGCGACAACGGCGTTCCGATCGTGACGGCGGGTGTGGGCATGCTTCGTGTTCCGACGGCGATGGCGGCATTCTAGAGGCTGGCGCGCGGTGCGGCGCGCCGGTCGCCACCGCGCGCGATCCGGCATGACGGAGCCGATACGATGCGATGCGACAGCGACTTTGTAACCCGCATCGGTCGCAGAACGTCAGACGCGATCCGGCGGCATGCGATTGCTGTGGTCGCACAACGGGGATGCCGTGGTCATCGCCATCGGCGATCGGCGCGACGCGGAGCGGCCAGGCCGCTACGACGATTCGGCGCGCGACCGATCGCTTCGATGCCGCACGCGCGATGCATACGTGCTGCAGCGTGGTGGCCGGCGTGCCGGAATGCATGAGGTCGATTCGCCGATCTTTTTCTATTTCGATGAGCCGCCGCCAGCGTTCCGCGCGGGCGAGCGACGGCATCCGCGTGATCCGCCGAGCCGGATCTTTCCGTAGTCCGCGCAGCGATCAACCAATCCACATGGATGCGCAATTGGACGGAGCGGCAGTCAGGCAACGGTTCCGGCAAGCCGTCCACAGAAATCACAACCGATTGAATTAATTAGATTATTTAGAACCCTGCCTCGTAAGCGGCAGTAGCTCCCCGAGGCTCATTGACATTCTGATATCAAATTGATATCAATTTCTCGTCCACCTCCGGACTCCGAGACTGCCATGAAAGAGAATTCGCTCCGTTCGTTGTCCGGCATCCCATTCCTGCTGTTCCTGCTCGCCGTGGTCATCGCGGCCATCGTGCTGATGATCCACAGCCTCGGGCCCGACCCCGACAGCGGCGTGCGTTCGGTGGCCGGCGCGGTGTCGGGCATCGTCATCGCCGTGTTCGCGCTGTTCCTGATGCTCGGGATGTACAAGGTGGAACCCAACCAGGCCGCGGTGATCAGCCTGTTCGGCAGGTACGTCGGCACCGTCAAGGACAACGGCCTGCGCTGGAACAACCCCTTCTACGCCAAGCGCAAGATCAGCCAGCGCGTGCGCAACTTCGAGAGCGGACGGCTCAAGGTCAACGAGCTCGACGGCAGCCCGATCGAGATCGCCGCGGTGATCGTCTGGCAGGTCGTGGATTCCGCGGAAGCGGTCTACAACGTCGACGACTACGAGAGCTTCGTGCACATCCAGTCGGAGTCGGCGTTGCGCGCGATGGCGACCAGCTATCCCTACGACCAGCACGAGGACGGCCAGCTCTCGCTGCGCAGCCACGCCGCGGAGATTTCGCAGCATCTGAAGGACGAACTCGCCGAACGCCTGGCCGACGCCGGCGTGCAGGTGATCGACGCGCGCATCAGCCACCTCGCCTACGCACCGGAAATCGCGCAGGCGATGCTGCAGCGTCAGCAGGCGAACGCGGTGATCGCCGCGCGCACGCGCATCGTCGCCGGCGCCGTCGGCATGGTCGAGATGGCGCTGGCGGAACTGCAGAAGAACGGCGTCGTGCACCTCGACGAGGAGCGCAAGGCGCAGATGGTCAGCAACCTGCTCGTGGTGCTGTGCGGCGAGCGCGGCACGCAGCCGATCGTCAACGCCGGCACGCTGTACTGATGAGCGAAAAGAAGGCCTACCCGCTGCGCATCGGCGCCGACGTGCTCGCCGCCGCGCAGCGCTGGGCCGACGACGACCTGCGCAGCCTCAACGCGCAGATCGAGTACGTGCTGCGCGAAGCCCTGCGCAAGGCCGGGCGGCTGCCGCGCAAGCCCGATTCCGGAACCGACAACGAGGAAGACCCGTCGTGAGCGAACGCTGGCAACACAAGATCGTCGAAATCCCGATCACGCTGTTCGGCGGCAATGTCGCCGAACGCGCGCAGGCCGAACTCGACAAGCTCGGCCCGCAGGGTTGGCAACTGGTCGCGGTCACGCAACCGAGTTCGCTGGAGCCGATACGGTTGTTCCTGAAGAAGGCGCCATGACAGCGGCGCGGCTCGCGCGGAAACCGAATGGCGTCGCCGCGAACGCGCCGTCCGTGCCCGATCCGCGCCTCGATCTCGAACCGCCCGCGCCGATGGTGCGCGTCTGGCTGTTCCTGATGGGCGTCGCGCTGCCGCTCGGCATCGCCGCGTTGGCGTTCGGGCACCGCATGCGTCGCGACGGCGCGGGGTTTCCGTCGGCACAATCGTGGCCGATCCTGATCGCCACGGCGGCGGCGCTGCTTGTCGTGCTGTTCCTGCTGTGGTGGGGCATCGGCCGGATGGTGCGGCGCCATCACCTCGTCGTCGGCGCGCACGCGATCGAAATCGTCACGATGCTGCAGCGACGCGCAATCGCTGTCGCCGAACTCGATCTGGCGCAGGCGCGCGTCGTCGATCTGGACGAACGCAGCGAACTGCGACCGTGGCTCAAGACCCAGGGTACCGCCCTGCCCGGCCTGCGCAGCGGCTGGTTCCGGTTGCGCGACCGGCGCAAGGCGTTCGTCGCGATGACGGGCGGCCCGCGCGTGCTGTGGATCCCGACCCGCAACGGCTACGACCTGCTGCTGCAGCCGCGACAGCCGCAGGCGCTGCTCGCGCGGCTGCGCGAGATCGCCGACGACGGGCGTCCGACGGCACGGGCCTGACCGCGCGCGCGGATCCCGACCATCGCCATCGCATGCGCCGCCGCGGTTTCGTCGTAGCGCCGCGTGCGGCGTAAGATTCGCGCATGCGCCATTCGCCCGACTCCCTGCTCAATACCGCCGACATCGAGATCTGGCCCGCGCGTCTGCTGCGCGCGCGCGGCAACCGCGACGCCCGCGCGCTGTCGATGGCCACGCGCGTGCTGCGCCGCAAGCGCGATGGTCAGTATCTGGCCGCCGAGCTCGACGCCGGCCTGCTGCCGCTGATTCCGCGTCTGATGCGCGAACCCGGCATCGACGCGGCGCTCGACGCGCTCGACGCGACGCCGGCGCATGCGCGCGCCGGGATCGACGCGTTCGCGGAACTCCCGCTGGAACGCCTCGCATCGCGGCTCGCGGCGCTCGATCTCGACCAGGACGACTACGAAGCGCGCACCGGGCTGGCGCTGGTCGCCGAACCGGATCGGCTCGCGTTCGCCGGCGACGACCGCTATCGCCGGCCGTTGTGGCTGCGCGCCGACGCCGCGCGCGCGTGGCGCAGCCTGCAGTCGGCCGCGTTGCGCGACGGCGTGGCGCTGGATGCGATCTCCGGCTATCGCAGCCACGACTACCAGCTCGGCATCTTCGAACGCAAACTCGCGCGCGGCCAGACCGTCGCCGACGTGCTGCGCGTCAACGCCGCGCCCGGCTACAGCGAGCACCACAGCGGCTGCGCGCTCGACATCGGCGTCGCCGACGAGCCGCCCGCGGAGGAAACGTTCGAGCGCACCGACGCGTTCGCGTGGCTGCGCGCCAACGCCGCCGCCTACGGCTATGCGATGAGCTATCCGCGCGACAACCCGCACGGCATCGTCTACGAGCCCTGGCACTGGATGTTCCGTTCGCCGGCGGCGTCCGCGTAGATGCCGCGCGCGCCGTCCCGGTTGAGTCGGCGCGATTTCCTGCAAGGCGCCGCGCTCGCTGCCGCGGGCGGCATCGCCGGCTGCGACCGTCAGGACGGTCCCACGGTCGGCGACGTCGCCGCGCTCGACCGTGTGCCCGTCGCCCGCATCGCGTCGCCGCGCTCGGAAATGCAGCTGCGCGCGGTCCTCGCCGGCAGTGCGGGCGGCGTGTCGGTCGGTGGCGGCCGCTACAGCATGGGTGGGCAGATCGCGGCCGACCATGCGCTGCACATCGACCTGCGCGGCATGAACGGCCTGGTCTGGCTGGACACCGGACGCAAGCGCGTCCGCGTGCAGGCCGGCATGACCTGGCGCCGTCTGCAATCGCTGATCGACCCGCACGGGCTGTCGGTCAAGGTGATGCAGAGCTACAGCAACTTCACCGTCGGCGGTTCGCTCGGCGTGAACTGCCACGGACGCTATGTCGGCATGGGACCGATCGTCGACACCGTGCGCGCGTTCCGGCTCGTCGGCGCGGACGGAAGCGCGGTCGAGGCCACGCCGCAGTCCGATCTGTTCGGCGCGGCGATCGGCGGCTACGGCGGCCTCGGCGTCGTCAGCGAGGTCGAACTCGACCTCGCCGACAACACCCGGCTGCGTCGCCACGCCGAGCGTGTCGCGCTCGCCGACTACCCGGATTTCCACCGCGAGCGGATCGCGGCTGCGCCCGACGCGGTGCTGCACAACGCCGACATCGCGCCACCGGTGTTCGACGCGCCGCTCGCGATCACCTGGTCGCGCACCGACGCGCCGCTCACCGAACCGGCGCGGCTGGTGCCGGAGCACCTGGATTACGGCGGCGACCAGACCAAGATCTGGGCCGCGAGCGAATTGCCGATCGGCCCGTCGGTGCGCGACCGCTATCTGACGCAACCGCTGCTGCACGAGCGCGTGGTCGCGTGGCGCAACCACGAGGCGAGCCTCGATGCGCGTTCGCTGGAACCGCGCTCGTGCAGCAGCGGTTGCGTCAGATAGCGGTCGCGCACCGACGGGCCGATCGGCAATTCGCTCGCGGCCCAGATCTTGGTCTGGTCGCCGCCG
>Ga0070669_100003217_pt1 | contig 11731 bp, 10 predicted proteins | sample KBSS53metaG_FD_64680 | JGI IMG/M metagenome (GOLD analysis project Ga0070669, IMG submission 64680) | Switchgrass rhizosphere microbial communities from Kellogg Biological Station, Michigan, USA - KBS S5-3 metaG | ecosystem: Host-associated > Plants > Roots > Rhizosphere > Soil ... | reverse complement strand
CGCCTCGCCTTCGCCGTTGCCGCGCACATGGAGACTGAAGTGCTCCTGGTTGACGAGGTTTTAGCGGTAGGCGACGCGCAGTTTCAGAAGAAGTGCTTTGACAAGATGCGTGAGATCGGTAAGCACGGTCGCACGATTCTATTTGTGAGTCACAACATGTCGGCCATGCGGAATATTTGTGAACGAGGCTTGGTGCTTGATCAGGGCAAAGCAACGTTTGACGGCGAGATCAATACCGTTGTTGATAATTACATCGCCAGCGCTACGAAAATCATCAGCGAACCTATGCAAATTGAGACAGAGAGTTTCCTCGTAAATGAGGTAAGAATCTACTCAAATTCTGCGCCCGCCATTAAGACCTTTGATCCAATCGAAATAAGAATAAGCTTTACGGCGAAGCAGGATATTTTAGATCCGGGCCTGTACGTGGCAGTGCTTTCCATGGAGGGCCAACGTTTGGCCGCGCTTGATTTCAAGGATTTTGATACCGTCCCTAAAGTGGGGATTGGCCAGTCGAGCGAGATGGGGTTCTCATTAAAATCGTTTCCTCTATTACCGGGCGACTATCAACTCGAAGTTTATCTGAAAGACATGGCTTCACATAAGATCGAATTGGTGCCGAGGACTTTCACGTTCGAAGTGATTGAGACGCCGGTATATGGCGGTCGGAAGTTGGATCACTGGTATGGCCACATCGGTCTCAGCGCGCAACCCTTCTCTGAAGGTTAGTATGAGTGTGACTTCCTCCCTTACAGCAAGAACATCCAGGCTCAACCGGCGGTTGAAGAGCAATCTAAACTTGCTCATACACCATCGAACCACTCATCCCTCTGGTGTCCTGGCTCATAAAGTTAACGGCCTTATGTTTGCCCTCGACCTCAATCATCCTAATCAGCGACAGGTGTATGAGCAGGGAGGCTTTGAGCCCGAACTCACCGAAGTTATTCGCCGGCTGTCTCAACCGCAGGACATATTTGTAGACATAGGCGCAAACTTCGGATGGCACAGTGTCGCGCTATTGGCTGGCAATGCAGGAATCTCATGCAGTTACGCCTTCGAACCTTCAAGGAAAATGTTCAGCTTGCTTAGTGAATCAATTGCCCTGAACCAGCTTCAGTCTCGATGTCATGCGAAACGACTTGCAATCACGGATCGCGAGGGAAGAAGCACGCTGAAGACTTTCGCTGATCTCGATCCCATGCATGCATCACTCTATCCTTTGGCTGACTGGGCATACGAAGAAGAGGACATCGAACTCAGTACGCTGGACGCGCAAGTTGCCACGTTCCCAAAGCCCCCTTCTCTGATCAAATGCGATGTAGAAGGCGGCGAGCGTGACGTCCTTCTTGGGGCGCAGCGTGTGTTGGCGGGCGAGTTTGGGTCTCCGCCATTATGGCTTCTGGAAGCGAACTACGAAGCGGCCGGCATGGCGGGATTTTTCCCCTGGGATCTTATTGAGATAGCCAAAAGCCGCGCTCCGTACGAGGCGTACTGCATTCGTGGCGGCAGCATTGTGCCAGTGTTGCATAAGACCGCTCTGCGTCACGGTGATACTCTAGTTCTTGCGATTCCCGAGATACACCAAGCACGATTAGCCGCGTGCGCCTGAGATAGTTCCCAATCAAATCCTGGAGTTAGATTAGATCAAATGAACATTCTTGTAACCGGAGGTCTGGGAACGATCGGAGCTGGACTCATCCAAGAGCTGCGCAGTCGCGGCCATCATGTAGTCTCTTGCGATCTGCGCCACGAAGCAGATGAGATAGGTTTCAGCCTGCGTACCGATGTCGAAGTACCGTTATATGCGCGTTGTGACATCGGCGAATTTCGGCAAATCGAACGTGTGTTGGAACGCACTGGCCCTTTTGACTACGTGTACAACTGCGCGGCCGAGTTTGGACGCTGGAATGGCGAAGACTTTTACGAAACGCTTTGGCGCACGAATGCGGTAGGCACAAAAAACATCATTAGATTGCAGGAGCGACTGAAGTTCCGTCTTATCCATTTTTCTTCGTCTGAGGTATACGGCGATTGGCCTGAGCTGATGGTCGAAAGCGTGATGGATGAGTATGAGATAAAGCAGCTTAACGATTACGCGATGAGCAAATGGGTAAACGAAATGCAAGTGCGTAATTCTGCCTTGCAATACGGCACCGAGAGTGTTGTGGTGCGTTTATTCAATACCTACGGTCCCGGCGAGTACTACAGCCCTTACCGTTCAGTGAATTGCCGCTTCCTGTATTGCGCACTTCATGGTTTACCTTGGACGGTCTTCCGTGGCCACTCTCGTACCTCTACTTATCTCGCGGACACAGTGCGCACGCTGGCCAACATCTCGGAGAATTTTAAACCCGGCGAAACCTACAACATCGGCGGCAATGACCTGCACAGCATCGAGGAATTGTCGGAAGTTATTTTGAAGATTACGGGGGCCAGTCCTTCTTTGGTTAATCATCAGGAGTCAGAAATCCTGACGACAAAATGGAAGCGTGTCGATGCCTCGAAATCCGTCCGGGATCTTGATCACAAAAACTCCTACAGCCTGGAAGATGGCATGCGTTTGACTGCGGATTGGATGCGTGATGCATACAGGTTACGCTGAGTCCTCCACAATTCTACCCGAGACGGATAGCAGGGCCGCAGAGTCTTCTGAGTCTGCTCGGATTCTGTACATGTGCGACTTCCCGCCTTCCAATCTGCGCGGTGGAACTGTTTTGATGAGCCGCTTGCTTGAGTCCTATTCGAAGAAGGATCTCGTCATCCTTACCGGCTCTTATTTTGATAGCGTTTCTCCGCAAGAGGGAAGGTTACCCTGCCGGCAAGTTACGTTTCCTACGTCCAACGAAACAGGTCGCCTCGGATGGGGCCGCCTCAAGAGCCTCATTGACTGGCTGCTCATTCCACTGAAAGTACTCACCGGTCTGTGGTTGGTTAAGAGCAATGGAATCAAGATTATTGTTACCGTGGCGCACGGCCACTTCTTCATAGCCGCGGCATTGCTGAGCCGCCTTGTCGGATTGCCACTAGTCTTGATGGTGCACGACGACTGGGTGGCCGGAGTGATGAAAGGCTCGTTCGTTCTTAAGTATTTCTGCGTGCCTATTTTTAGGTGGACCGCTGGTGGAGCCGCGCACATTTATGCCGTGACCCCGTACATGGCCGAGATGCTAAAGAAAGATTTTGGCGTTGAGGCGGAAGTGCAAATGCCCGCGATTGATGCTCGGGTGACAGAGACACCTGGTACACCGCCCAAATCGAATGGCGAATGTTTGCGGATTATTTATGCAGGGACACTCACCGGAGCGGCCGACGACAGCTTTAGTTTGTTGCTTGAGCTCATCAAGAGCGACAAGCTCTTGAACTACGGCGTTAACGACTGGGAATTGCTCTTATTTGTAATGGCGACGACCAGCCAGGTAAGGGACTTAGGCTGGGAGCATCCGCGAATAAAGTTCAGAGGCTGGGTATCGCAGGATGAACTCAGATCGTCCCTACTTTCTGCCGATATTCTGTATCTTCCTTTCTCGTTTCGAGAGGAAGAACGTTATGCGACTTCGCAGGCGTTTCCTTCCAAGACTGCAGACTACCTTAAGTCCGGTAAGCCTATTTTGATCTGTGCGCCCACCCATTCCAGTTTAGTGAGATATGGTCAGGAATTTGGTTTCGCCGAGATTGTTGATGAGCTGAGCGAGAAAAGACTCGCTGAAAGTATTAGCCGCCTCTGGATCTCCGCTCCCTATCGCGAGGAACTCGCTCGTAAATCTGACATTACGCTTAAGGCCAATCACGATATCAATAAGCAAAGACGAGAATTCACAAAACTCATAACCCTTCTTACTCAATGAAGTCTGCAAAGCTACCTTATCAAGCAGTCCCTGATGGTTTTAGAGGGACTCTAAAGAGCACCCTGAATGCCGTCTTAAGGCCGATCGGTCTGGAAATCGATAGTACGCTCACGAAAAAGATCGAAGATAGTCGCTTACAGAAGTTGCTATCAAAAGGACATTGGGAAGAGGCGAAGTACACCCGCGGCCTGGCCTTGGATGATGAGAAGGCGTTGCGATTCCTCAAGGAAACTTGTCTTCCATTCGAAAGTGAATACCGAACGTTTGCGCGCAGCCCGAATGGCGACGACACGCAGTTCTTCCTTGATAATGGTTGGTTTGAATCGGTTGATGCTGAAGTTTTATACAGCATCGTGCGACGGTATCAGCCTGCGAACGTCGTCGAAGTGGGCAGTGGATTCTCCACCCGAGTCATACGGCGCGCTAGCAAGGATGGAAAACTCACTACCAAAATCACCAGTATTGATCCGCAGCCCAACACGAATGTCCAACCATTTGCAGACGAATACATAAGGGCTGCGGTTGAGGATGTTGATGAATTGCAAATTCTGAATCTATTGAAGGCTGGCGATATTCTGTTTATCGACTCGAGCCATACGGTGAAAACTGGCGGCGACATACCTTATTTGTTTCTTGAGATCCTGCCTCGATTGCCCGCTGGTGTTCTAATTCACGTTCACGACATCTTCCTGCCGTTTGATTATCCGGCTGAATGGGTGATGGATGGCTGGGGTTGGAACGAACAATATCTGGTTCACGCATTCCTCGCCTACAATAAAGCTTTTGAGATTCTGTGGCCGGGAGCCTACATGTGGGATCGGCATCGGGCCGCCATCATCGAGATGGTTCCCTCTGCAGCAGCAGCCAGCAAACCGCCATCGAGTTTGTGGTTGAGGAAGAATGACTAAAACTTCTCCGCCGCTTCAACGGTGCATCGCTCAACTGACCCCGAACGTCAGCTCTAAGTACCAGGCATAGTGAGCAGAGAAATGGAAATGATAGATCGTGAGAGTCTGATATTTGTGTCACCCGATCTAAGACCTGGCATTGCAGAAGCGGTTCAGGGGTTCGCCGATTCCGGTGTGCTTAAACAATTTATTACGACGATGGTGCTGGACGGTGATGCAGCGTCCAAGTGGTTGAAACATCTTCCATTCCCTCACCGGCGACGGCTAAGCCTTGACGTAGATAAGGTCACCACCTATCCGTTTCCTGAACTAGTACGCGCTGCGGCAAGACGTATTTCCAGAGATGAAATTCTGTTGGATAAATTTTGGTGGTGGGCTGAACGAAGATTTGACCAGAAGGTGGCCAGGGATTGGGCCGGGAAAGCGCCTTTTCTGTACGGGTTTGAATTTGCGTCGGCGGAAACGTTTCGTGCGCAAAAACGCAGCGGGGGCCACACAATCTTGAACCAGTTGATCGCTCATCACCAGACGCTTCTGGGCTTGATGAAAGAAGAGATGGAAAGATACCCGGATGCGGTCACGGACTACGACCGTCATCTTTTTGAAACAGCGGATCGAGTCAATCGACTTAAAGACGAGCAGATCGAGCTGAGCGATTTGATCGTGGCAAACTCTGAGTTTGTGAAGCAGAGTCTCGTTGATGCCGGCGTTGCGGAGGAAAAAATAGCGGTCGTGCCAGGCGCTGCGCCGTTGCTTAGCCCAAGTGCTCCGAGGATGCGCAAACCTGATCGCGTCGTGTTTCTAAGCGCAGGTTCACAATCGATTCGCAAAGGAACATCGTACCTGTTGGAAGCTTGGAGACAGATGAAAACGCACACTGGCGCAGAATTGTGGCTGGTGGGCAAAAACACTCTACCACCCAGATTGCTCAATAATCTGCCGGGAACCGTGATAGTGGAAAGCGCAGTTTCCCAGGAACGGTTATTTGACCTCTACACGAAGGCTTCTGTTTTGGTGCTGCCCTCTCTTTGCGAAGGTTTTGCACTCGTAATCCTGGAGGCGATGGCGCACGGTCTACCGGTAATCACTACTGCCAATTCCGGATGCGGAGACTTTGTTGAAGACGGCGTGAACGGTTGGATTGTGCCAATTCGGGACGCGCAAGCCTTGGCGAGAAGAATGGAGTCCTGCCTTGGGAATCTTAATGCACTTTCCGAGATGGGAGAGGTCTCCCGCCGAAAGGCCCGCAATTGGACATGGGACAAATATTGTGAGCTCCACAGCCAGACTGTTTATTCGTTCATGAGGAACGCTTCGGCTGTTCAACTAGGCAATGAAGGTTTCTCCGCGGAAAGCTTTTTGTGTGCTTAACAAAGTAACCATCGGCAACGAGTACACCTGTTTGGAATCATTGGAATATGAACATGCACCCTTTCTTTAGAAAAGGAAAAATGCTGGCGAAGAGAGTTTTGTTCCCCGGGCTCGATCTACATACAAGATGCAGGTACAAATTTCTTCCTGACTTTTTCATTGACGGCGACATTGAAACATTGGATGCCGGTTGTGGTAATGGAGCGCTTAGTTTGGCAGCCTACAACAAGGGTAACCGCGTTCTTGGAGTATCGTATGTCAAGAGGGAAGTCGAGGACACGGGTCAGCTTTTCGACTCGATGGGGATACCGCGCGAACGTCTTGAGCTAATAGAGATGAATCTCTACAAATTGAATACTATCGAGCGCAAGTTTGACCAGATCATTTGTAGTGAGACGCTTGAGCACATCAAACGCCATGAAAAGATCGTTGAAAGTTTTGCGGCGATGTTGAGACCAGGCGGCAGATTAGTGCTCTGTTGTCCTTATGCGCCTCATCCCGAAAATGCGCTTGGTCGCATAGACGTTCCGGAAGACGGCGGTCACGTTCGTGATGGTTACACGTTAGAGAGCTACTCCAGTCTTTTGGAACCAGCCGGATTTCGTATCGTGCAGCATGCTGGTCTAGGCTCTCCCTTGCTTTGCAAACTTGACTGGGTGCTGCGAAACGTCAGGATTAGAGTCGGCGATCTTTGGTCAATGCCGCTATTTGCCATTTTGATGCCGTTTACAGTACTGGATTACTTCAATCCGCGAATTCCTTTCTCGCTAATGGTTGTCGCGGAAAAAGCAAAGTCTTGATGCGCGTTTGCTTAGTCGCCGCAACTCATCCCTCCAACAATCCGCGCCTGATACGCGAAGCCGATTCTCTTGCCGGTGCGGGACACGATGTGCGCGTAGTAGCTCCGAGCTTTATGACCGCGCTACGTGACCGGGATATGCGTCTTCTGCAAAACAGGGCTTGGCGTCTTGAAGTTATCGACTTTTGTCCGGGTGGGATGGCGGGAACCTACCGTGCTTACGTCACGCGCGGCAAATGCCGGGTGCTTCAAAAAGCAGTTAGATTAACTGGTCGACGGCGATATGTGGATGGTGCATACACGCCAGCAATGCGTGAGATGACAGCATTGGCCTCAGCGGAACCGGCGGACTGGTTCATCGCTCATGCGCATCGCTCATTACCTGTAGCGGCCGCCGCAGCTCACAAGTGGGATGCGCGGCTGGGCTTTGATTGCGAAGATTTGTTAGGTGAAGATCGAACCGGTCTTGCGGGTCAAGTGGAGAAAGCTTACTTGCCTCAGTGCAGTTACATTTCTGTGCCTTCTCAGGCCATGGGCGCGAACCTTGCCCTTAATCATGGTCCGCTTCCGATGATAGTGCTTTACAATTTTTTCCCAACTGCGCTTGTCAGTGGAATGTCTCCACCCAGCTCGCGTAACGCGCGCGAGGTTGTCAAACTCCACTGGTTTAGCCAGACGATCGGCGAGGGGCGTGGGATTGAAGATGCAATCATTGCCATTTCGTCTTTGGGAAGCAAAGTCGAGTTGCATTTAAGAGGTGAATGGGCTCGAGGTTATGAAGAAAAGGTAAGAGGAATGGCGGAGCGTTTGAAAGTCAGCCTGCACGTTCATCCTGTTCTCGACCACGACCTACTAATTCGACAAATGGAAGAATTCGATATAGGTCTGGCGTTGGAGCCACTCAGCAACCACAACGCCGCGTTAACGCAGTCAAATAAAATTGGGAGCTACTTTCTTGCGGGTATGGCCATCGCTGCAACGGATACACCAGGACAACGTGAGGTACTCGGCGACAATCCTCAGGCTGGATTTCTCTATCCTTCAGGCAAGCCGGAAATGTTAGCTGCGGGATTAAAGCGCTGGCTCAATAATCGGCAAGCACTTTGTGAGGCGCAAAAGGCTTCCTGGGACATTGGCAGGGATCGCTTCTGCTGGGATGTGGAGCAGACGAAGTTTTTTGCTGCCCTTGGTATCGCCTCACCGGTCGGTTACCTACAAACACATTGAAAACGGTGCTCATAATTGGTCCTGATTTTGCGCCGAGTGGTCTGCCTCCGGCAACGCGCGTCAGATTCTTCGCCAAACATTTGCCGGAGTTTGGTTGGAGGCCCCTGGTGCTTTCGGTGATGCCTGAGTTCTACGATTGGCCTATAGATGAGGAAAACCTCAGCCTTCTGGAAGACTCGCTGCAAGTCGTCCGCACTGAGGCGTGGCGTACTTCGTGGACACGTAAACTGGGAGTGGGCGACATTGGTATGCGTAGCTTCTGGCAACATTGGCGAATGCTGAAAAGGCTATGTCGTGAAACAAAGATCGATTTGATCTTTATTCCTGTTCCCCCTTACGTGCCGATGTTGTTGGGCCGTCTGGCCCATAAGAAGTTTGGCATTCCGTACGTCATCGACTACATCGATCCGTGGGTGACGGAATACTACTGGAAGCTGCCACCGAGCGAGCGCCCCCCGAAATGGCCCTTTACTTATGCGATGTCGCGCCTGTTTGAGCCTATTGCCGTGAAGCACGTCAGTCATATCACAGGCGTCTCAAAGGGCACGACCGACTCAGTGGTGAATCGGTATCAGGAACTGGGATCCGAGGACGCGAGTGAAATTCCATACGGCGCAGAAGCGGGGGACTTTGAGTATCTGCGGCGAAAGCCGCGAGCTAATCGGATTTTTGATTCCAGTGATGGCCTTTTCCACATGAGTAGCGTAGGCGCCTGCATTCCCTCGATGCACGCGACAGTGCGCGCACTGTTTGGCGCTGTGCGTTTGGGTCTGGAACATGACCCTCACCTCTTTAACCGACTCCGTCTTCATTTCGTGGGGACCAGTTATGCGCCCAACGGTAAAGCGTCTCAGGATGTACGAACGCTAGCGAGTGAAGCTGGCCTCGAATCTTTGGTAACAGAACAGACAGTTCGCGTTCCGTACCTTGATTCGCTTCAAATAATGGTGGATTCCGATGCTTTGTTTTTGTTGGGTTCAGATGAGCCGCATTACACAGCCTCGAAGATCTTTCCTTATGTGCTTTCTCGAAAACCGTTACTTGCCATCTTCCACGAAGAAAGTAGCGTGGTCCAGATTTTGAAGGACATCGAAGCGGGTGAGACCGTAGTCTTTAATTCTCACCATTCTCCCAACACTAAGATTGATCAAATCCTGGCACGGCTCAAAACGCTGCTTCGCTCGCGCGACGGCTTTGAGCCACACACAAACTGGAGCGCTTTCAACCAGTACACAACACGTGCAATGACCGAACGACTGGCCGTATCTTTTGACAAGGCGACAATGAAAGCACTTCCACCGCATCTCGGTGCGGCAGTGCAGAATGCGTGAGCATGTCAGAGTCAAACCTAACGGCCGCAAGCATGGCTATGGACACAACTGGAACGGGTCCAGTTTGCCCGGTGTGCGCCGCCAAAAATAGCCGGGATTGGGGACTTAGGACTGAGCATAGGATGTTTGAGTGTAGCAACTGCAGAGTCGTCTTCTTCGACCGCCAAGCTTTCCAGCTGCACGACTATGGGAACTATTACGATTACACAGATGATTGGGACGCTGAGCGCGTCGGCTGGGAGGTCAAAATCCGCCGGCGAGCCTTGAAGCAACAGTTAAAACGTTTAGGTGGCTACGTCGAAGGCCGAAGACTCTTGGATATCGGCGCCGGTCCCGGCTACCTCTGCCATGTTGCGAGCAATGAAGGATGGCAAGCGCAAGGCGTTGAGCTATCCGAAAAGGCGCTGCGGGTCGGCAGGCAATTTCTGAATGTGGACTACGTGCAGCTCGATGAGATACCGGAAGGGAGCCTTGACGTCGTAACCTGCTATCACATTCTCGAACACATGAAAGACCCGGGAGAGTTCCTCACCAAGGTGCATTCGAAACTGAGCTCAACTGGGGTCGTCGCGGTACACGTTCCCCATAGGGAACCACTTAGCTTTGCCATTCGAAATCTCCTCAAGAGGCGGAATCAACAAGCTGAGAAATATTGCCAACTTTACGTGCCCGAACATATCTCCGGATTCACAATTGAATCCCTCGCAAACACTCTTCGACTTTTTGGCTTTGAGACATTGATGATAAGAACCAGTGCAATGTGGAGCACTTATTACGACCCTTTCTTTTTGAAGAACTATCTGAGGGCGCGCGACTACTCAGGCATCTTCAAACACAGCTTGCGCTCTTTTATCGACAACGTAGGAGTTGCCATCCGTAGCGGCGATTGGGTGGTCGGTCATTTCAGAAAGATGTAAAGGAACCTACTGGTGGTATCCGCTTGTGAAGTACCTGACGGCTGACCGATCGTCGGGCGACGCGTCGGAATGTTTGAAATGACTGTCAAGAAACTCGCTATTCTTAGCACGCACCCAATTCAATATCACAGTGCGTGGTTTCGAAAAATGTCATCCCTGTCGGGACTAAGTATCGAAGTTTTCTTTTGTCACAACGCTACGGCAACAGAGCAGGCGAAGGCGGGTTTCGGCGTCGAGTTTGATTGGGACGTATCTCTGCTTGATGGCTATTCCTACCGATTCCTCGAAAACGTTGCCAAGCCGCCGGGCATCGCCGGGTTCAAGGGACTTGATACTCCAGAGATCAAGCAGATTGTGGAGCGCGAGCGGTTTGACGCGGTGATGATTAACGGTTGGCACTACAAGAGCGCTTGGCAGGCGATGCGAGCGTGTTGGAACACTCAAACCCCGGTCATGGTGCGTAGCGACTCCCACCTGCACACTGAGCGAACCAGTTTGAAGCGTGGTGCGAAGTGGCCGTTCTATCGTTGGTTCATTTCGAAATTGGATGCCTGCCTGCCAGTCGGGAAGTGGTCGAGTGATTACTTTTTACATTATGGTGCCCGTCCGGACCGCGTATTCGTTGTTCCACACTCAGTAGATACGGACTACTTCGCAAACGAGGCTCAAAGACTTGAATCAGAACGTCCGTCGCTCCGTGCAAATTGGGGCCTTGAGACATCGACAAAGGTTCTTGTTTTTGCGGCAAAGTTTATTGCAAAAAAAAGGCCTCTCGATTTTGTTAACGCCATAAGAGAGGCCAGGTCGCGCGGCGCGAATATAGAAGGCTTAATGGTTGGGGACGGGCCGTTGCGCGAAGCCTGTGAGCAAGCAGTTCGTGCTGCCGATCTGCCGATTAGGTTCGCAGGATTTCTAAATCAATCAGAAATAGCGCGGGCTTATGTGGCTGCAGACGCACTTGTTTTGCCATCGAACGGAGGCGAAACCTGGGGCCTGGTGGTGAACGAAGCCATGGCTTGTGGGCTGCCTTGCTTTGTTAGTGACCGAGTTGGTTGCGGCCCGGACATGATAAGACCGGGTCAAACCGGCAATGTCTTTCCTATGGGCGACACCGTTGCCCTCGGCAGGCTCGTGGCAGAGTTTGCCCGCGACTCAACTGACATGAAGTCGATGCGCGTAAACGCTAGCGAACAAGCCGAAAAGTTTAAGGTGAGCGTAGCTGTGGACCGCACTGTCGAAGCGCTTGAGTGGGTGGCGAAATGAAGTTTTTTTCTACGAATCCGGCTTCCAGAAAACGGCTTAGCGACATCGTGCGCAATATTACTCTGCCGGT
>Ga0070669_100003216_pt1 | contig 11732 bp, 9 predicted proteins | sample KBSS53metaG_FD_64680 | JGI IMG/M metagenome (GOLD analysis project Ga0070669, IMG submission 64680) | Switchgrass rhizosphere microbial communities from Kellogg Biological Station, Michigan, USA - KBS S5-3 metaG | ecosystem: Host-associated > Plants > Roots > Rhizosphere > Soil ... | reverse complement strand
ATGGCGACCTGCTGCGCGATACCGCCATCGCCGGCCTGGGCGTGACCTACCTGCCGACCTTTATCGTCGGCGAGGCGTTGAAGGATGGCCGCCTGGTCACGGTGCTGGATGAGTTCGCCCCCGAAGACCTGACACTGTCGGCGGTGTACCCCCAGCACCGGCAAAGCTCGCGGCCGGTGCAGGCGCTGGTGGAGTTCCTGCGCGAACGCCTGGCTAGCGGCTGTTGAACAGCTGGCGGATCAGGTTGGGCGTACTGCCGGTCCAGCGCTTGAACGAACGGCGAAAGTTCGCCGCATCGTTGAAGTTCAGGTACGCCGCCACTTCATCATTGCTGTAGCCCTTGACCTGGTACAGGTGCAGCGCCACCTGCTTGCGCACGCGGTCCACCTGTTGCTGAAAGCCGGTGTCATGCTTGTGCAACTTGCGCTTGAGGGTCGCCGGGCTCATGGCGAAGGCCTGCGCGGCCTGTTCCAGGCTGGGCGGTTGGCGTACCTGTTCGCGCAGGTAGTCGTAGAGGCAGTCGAGAAAGCTGCTGGCAAAGCCCAGCTGTTCGATCTGTTCGCGGGCCTGCTGGCGTGCGACCTGGCCGGCGGTGGCCGAGGCGCCCGGCCACGCGCGGGTGAGGTACTCGCGGGGGATGCTCAGCATATCCAGCGGCCGTTCGAAGCGCGTCTCTTCGCCCAGGTGCACCCAATACTGCTCGATGTAGCGCGGTTCGGCATGACTGAAACAGCACACCCACGGCAAGCGCTCGCCACTGAGCCACTGGCTCATGGCAACCAGCGAGGTCATGCCGGCTTCCAGTAAAAACCGCCAATGCTCGCCGGCGCCGCAACTGTCCCGCCAGTACAGGTAGGCATGGTGCGCATCCAGTTCCAGGTGCAAGGTGACCAGCGGGCTGAGCAGCACCTGTTGCTGGATCAGGATCTCCAGGGCCTGGTGCAGGTTCTGCGCATGGCCCAGGGCATGGCTGGCCGCGCCGTAATAACCAGGCAGGAGTCGCTGGCCGAACAAAAAGCTGCTGTCGTCGGCGTCGAGCAATTTGCGACTGTTGCCGATCAACCCGAAAAACTGCTGCGGGCTCAACCGCGCCGTGCCGGCCAGGATGTCCTCGTGAAACAGTCCCGTGCCGCGCAGCAGGCGATGGCTGTCGATGTCCCGGGACAAGGCCAGGTCGATCAGCGTGGCGGGTTGGTAGTGCCCTGGTATGAAGCGGCTGTCGGCTTCATACCAGCTGGTTTTCACGGCCATCTCAGGCGCTTTTCGCCAGGGGTTGCTTGGCCCTGGCCAGGGCCAGGTTGAGGCGTTTGAGCAAGTCCTGGGGCGGCTCGTCCAAGGCCATGACCACGGCGGTGGTCGCTACCAGTTGCAGGCGTTCCCCGTGCAGCCGGGTCTTGTGTGCGAGGCCGCGCACCGCCTGCTGCAACTCCAGCGCCAGCTCCTTGGCCTGGCGCTCACCGGTGTTGGGCAGCAGCACCACAAAACGGTCGCCGGCCAGGCGGCACAGCAGGTCCTGGCGACGCAGGTTGAGCAACAGCAAATGGCTGAGGGCCTGCAACACCGCATCGCCTTCGGCATGCCCGTAGGCCTGGTTGATGGCGGCGAAGTGGTCCAGGTCCAGGGCCAGCAGGGACAGTGGTTGCTGCTGGGTCTGGCTGTCTTGCAGGCTGTCGGCCAACTGGCGCTTGAGGTAGTCGGCGCCGGCCAGGGGTGTGAGTTTGTCGAACAGCCGATGCTCGCGGAACAACCGTTCGCGTTTCTCCATCTGTGCGCTGATCGCCAGTTGTTCGCGGTGCCAGTGGTAGATGCCGATGGTCAGCAGGATCATGCCCACCGGCATCGGCCCGGACTCCAGCCAGTGGTCCCAGGTGATGCTGTCGGGCAGGCGGATGAATTCGTCGAGGCTGTCGATCCACCAGGAGAAGAAGATGCATGACAGGCCCAGCGCCAGGTAGTTGGTCACGCGCCCGGCCGGACGGCTTTTCAGCACCAGCCCCAGCCAGACCAGGGCGAGCAGGGCGGAGCCGCCTTCACCGAAGATATCCAGCCATGCCCACTCGCTGACGCTTTTCAACTCGCCGCAGGCCAGGTGCAGGATCAGCCCCAGGTTGGCCGCGATCAGCAGCAGGGAGAGTTTCCAGCGGTGGGGTTTGAGCACGGAAAACATGGCCGCGAGTCCTTGCAAGGTTCAGACGTGGGCGCCAGCACAGCAGATGGATGTGACGGTTGCATGACGGTAGGGGAGGGTCGAATCAGCTCATCCCGTCGACAATGAAAAGCAGAAAATGTGGGAGGGGGCTTGCCCCCGATAGCGGTGCGTCAGTGAGAAACCATGGGCTGAACCACCGCTATCGGGGGCAAGCCCCCTCCCACAGTTGATCTTCACAGGTCATTTCAGCTCATTCCAACCTAGGATCCTGCTCAAACCCCCGGTTTACCGGCCTTCCCACCACACCCTGTCACAGAACCGTCATCCCCCACCCCTAGCGTGCCCTCCCAGTTGCCGGGCCTCTTGCCTGGCGCCAACGGACTCTTGGGGAGGATTGCATGTACAAGCGCACCGGGCTCGTCAGCTTTACGCTTACTGCCTTGGCCCTGGCGATTGCCAGTGAGCGGCTCAATGCGGCCGAGGCGGCCAACACCGAGCACGTCGAAGTGGTCGGCCAGGCAGCGGCCATCGACCAGGCGCTCAAGGAGCAACGCAATTCCGACAGCATCAAGAGCGTGGTGCATGCCGACGGCGTGGCCCAGCTACCGGATGAAAACGTCGCCGAAGCGGCGCAGCGCTTACCGGGTATCAGCGTGGAGCGCGACCAGGGCGAAGGGCGCTTCGTCAGCGTGCGTGGCCTGGGCCCGGACCTCAACAGCGTGACCATCAACGGCACCCTGGTGCCTGCCCCGGAGAGCGCCCGCCGCGCCGTGGCCCTCGATGTGCTGCCCTCCGAACTGGTGCAGTCACTGTCGGTGATCAAGACCCTCACCCCGGACATGGACGCCAACTCCCTTGGCGGCACCGTCGATGTGCAAAGCCTGTCCGCCTTCGACCACAAGGGCCTGTTCTACACCGGCAGCACCGAGGCCAGCTACGACAAGAACACGAGCCAGACCAGCCCCAAATTCTCCGGCGCGGCCAGCAACCGTTTCAGCCTCGGCGACGGCGTCGACAACTTCGGCGTCGCCGCCGCGCTGAGCTGGCAGAAGCGCGACTTCGGCTCGGACAACGTCGAGACCGGCGGCGCCTGGGACTTCACCGACGGCGCCCGGCTCAACGAGTTCGAACAGCGTGACTACGACATCAGCCGCGAACGGGCCGGTGGCGGCCTGAACTTCGATTACAAGCCCGACGACTTCAGCAGCTACTACCTGCGCACTCTCTACAGCCGCTACAAAGACACCGAAACCCGCAACTCCACCAGCCTCGAATTCGCCGACCCGCAGGCCCCCGGCCAACTGGGCGATGCCGAGGGCAAGCGCAAGCTGAAGAACCGCGAAGAGACCCAGGAAATCCAGTCCTACGTATTCGGCGGCGAACGCATGCTCGGCCTGTGGACCCTGAGCGGCCAGGCCGGCTACAGCCAATCCAGCGAAGACAGCCCGGCGCACATCGCTGGTGCCACCTTTGACGGCGGCGACTTTGCCAACAGTGGTTTCCATGACAAGGACAAGCCACGCCCGATCATCGGCAGCGCCTTCTACGACGCGCGCAACTTCAGCCTCGACAAAGTCGACTGGGAAAAACAGAACACCCAGGACACCGAGAAAAACCTGCGCCTGGACCTGGCCCGCGACTACGACCTGAGCGGCTATGCGTCCCAGGTCAAATTTGGCGGCAAGGTCAGCCGCCGCAACAAGGACAACGACCTGGAGGCCTGGGTCTACAAAGACTTCGACACCCTCGGCTTCACTGCCGACCAGCTCAATCTCAGCCAGTTCCAGAAGGGCACTGTCGACTACCGCCTGGGCAGCTACGGCCCCGGCATCAGCCCCAGCGCGATCAAGCAGCTGATAGGCGGCCTCAACCCGGCGGACTTCTACGACGAGACCGAATCCCGGGTCAACGACTTCACCATTCGCGAAGACATCAACGCCGGCTACCTGATGAACACCGTCGACATCGACGACTGGCGCTTCATCGCTGGCCTGCGCTACGAAGGCACCGAGTTCGAAGCCAAGGGCACCGGCGCCACCGATGGCGTGTTCACCCCGACCGACACCCAGCGCCGCTATCACCATTGGCTGCCGGGCCTGCATGCGCGCTACCAGATCGACAAGAACACCCAGGTGCGCGCGGCCTGGACCAAGTCCGTGGTCCGCCCGACCTTTGGCCAGTTGGCGCCGGGTTTTGTGATCGATGATGACGAAGCCACCTTCGGCAACCCGGACCTCAAGCCCCTGGAATCGAGCAACCTGGACCTGGGCATCGAGCACTTCATGGGCCGCGCCGGCACCGTCTCGGCGTTCGTGTTCTACAAGGACATCAAGAACTTCGTCTACAACACCGACCTTGCCGGCACCGGCGCCTGGACCAACTTCGCCGAGGCCCACACCTACGCCAACGGCGACAGCGCCAGGCTCTACGGCCTGGAGTTGGCCTACTCACAGAAATTCGACTGGCTGCCCGCGCCGTGGAACGGCCTGTTGATCGGCGCCAACACTACGTTCAGCCGCTCCAGCGCCGACATCGAAGGTTTCGACAGTGCCAGTGGTACGAACCGCAAGCGCCACATCAGCCTGCCCAACCAGTCCGACACCGTCGGCAACCTGATGCTCGGTTGGGAAGACGACACGCTCAGCCTGCGCCTGTCGGCCAACTACAAATCGGCCTACCTCTTTGAGCTGGCGTCGATCAACGACAAGGCCCACGACCTGCATGTGGACGCGCAGACCTTTGTCGACTTCAGCGCGCGCTACTCGCTGACCAAGAACCTGCAAGTCAGCTTCGAAGCGCAGAACCTCACCGATGAGTCGTACTTCGTCTACACCGGCCACCGCAGCTACAACGGCCAATACGAAGAGTACGGCCCGACCTACAAGCTGGGCCTGACCTTCACCCACTTCTAACCCACACCTCCATTCCAATGTGGGAGGGGGCTTGCCCCCGATGGCTGTGGCCCAGCTGGCATCTGTGTTGACTGACACACTGCTATCGGGGGCAAGCCCCCTCCCACATTGGATCTCCATTGTTTTTGACGGATTGAGCCGTACATGAAGATTTCCACGCTGTACCTGCTAATGGCATTGACCCTCTGTGCGCCGGCAATGGCCACGGACCTGGCCCTGACCCCTTGGGCACCCAGCCTCAATGCCGAGGCCATGGCCGTGCTGAGCAGCACCGAGCGCCTCACCGCCAGCACCCGCAACGGCCTGCAACTGCTCGACGCCAAAGGCACCGAACTCGCCCGTTTCAACGGCAACTTCAGCAGCCTCGACACCCGCGCTGCCGGCACCCAGGTACTGGTCGCCAGCCTCGACAACGACCGCCAGCAAGCCGTGCTGATCAACCTTGACGCGTCCGCCAAAACCTTTGGCACACCGCTGTACCTGCCCGCTCGCGACTACCCGGTGAACGGCCTGTGTCTGTACCGCGACGGCGCCGCCCACCTGTTTGTGTTCCTGGTGGGTGAAGAGGGCAAGGGCGAGCAATGGCTGGTGGGCAATGGCGCCACACTGCTCAGCGAACCCCAGCGCGTACGCGGTCTGCCGTTGCCGCCGTCGGCGCAGTTCTGCCAGGTGGATGACACAACCCATCAGTTGGTGGTGAATGAACAAAACGTCGGCTGGTGGGCCTACCCGGCGCACCCGGAAGCCGAGGTCAAGCGCACGCCGGTAGCGCTGTTCGACAACCCCAGGCGTGAAGCGGGCGCCATGGCGCTGGTGCCGGGCGGGATGGTCGCCCTCGATCCGAAGACGGCCCAGTTGCACCTGTTCCAGCACACCGGCAAGCGCTGGGTCGAACAATCGAGCCTGACGCTGCCAGGCCTCAAGGAGCCGGAACAACTCAGCGTCAACGGTCAGCAACTGCTGGTGCGCGATGACGACAATGGCAAGCTTTACCAGGGCAGGCTCGACTGGAAAGCCAAACCCGTGACGGCTGGACCGGTACTGCCGGACGTCGCCGCCGTACGCCAGACCGACCCGGTCGGTCGCCAGGGCGACGCGGCGGATGACCCGGCGATCTGGGTTCACCCCGCGCAACCGGAAAAAAGCCGCGTACTCGGCACCAACAAGAAGCAGGGCCTGCTGGCCTACGACCTTGACGGCAAGCTGTTGCAGGAGCTGGCGGTGGGCCGTCTCAACAATGTCGACGTACGCCCCGACTTCAAGCTCGGCGCGCAGACTGTCGACCTGGCCGTGGCGAGCAATCGCGATCACAACAGCCTGAGCCTGTTCAGCATTGACCGCCAGAGCGGCGAACTGCGCGAAGCCGGTGAAGTGCCGACACCGCTCAAGGAGATCTACGGTATCTGCCTGTACCAGCCCGCCAGTGGCGAGATCTACGCGATCGCCAACGGCAAGGACGGCACCTTCCTGCAATACCGCCTCAGCGCACCGGATGGTCGTGTGCAGGGCGAGTTGGTGCGCCAGTTCAAGGTCGACAGCCAGCCCGAGGGTTGCGTGGCCGATGACCAGCGCCAGCGCCTGTTTATCGGGGAAGAAGACGTCGGTGTCTGGGCGGTGGATGCCCGTGCCGACCAGCCGGCCACCCTCACCAGCGTGATCAAGGTCGGCCCGCAGCTGCACGCCGATGGCGAGGGCCTGGCGTTGTACCAGAGCGACAAGCGCGACTACCTGGTGATCTCCAGCCAGGGCAATGACAGCTACCTGGTGCTGGATGCCGAGCCGCCGTTCGCGACCCACGGTGCCTTCCGCGTCGGCCTGAATGCGCCGGCCGGGATCGATGGAGCCTCGGAAACCGATGGCCTGGAAGTCACCGCCCTCAACCTCGGCGGGCCGTGGAGCCAAGGCATGCTGGTGGTGCAGGACGGGCGCAAGCGCATGCCCGAGCAGACCCAGAACTTCAAGTTGGTGCCGTGGGCCGAGGTGACTCGCGCGCTGAAGTTGCCCTGAGCCGTCATCACCCGGTCATCACTTTTTTATCGAATAGGAGCTTCACCATGCACGCGACGATGGAACATATGACGATCTGGGGCTTGATCAGCGACGCCAGCCTGTTGGTCAAGGCGGTGATGATCACCTTGCTGCTGGCCTCCTTGCTCAGTTGGTACCTGATCATCCAGCGCGGCAGTGTGCTGCGGCGCCTGGAGCGCCAGTTGAATGGCTTTGTGCAGCGCTTTCGTGCTGCGCCGGACTTGCAACCGCTGTACCGCGACACCGTGCAGGCGGGCGAGGGCGGTATTGCGCCGATCTTTATCGCCGGCATTCAGGAATACCAGCACCTGCACAGCCATGATCCGGCGGTGCTGGACGGTGTCGAGCGCGCCGTGCAGGTGGCGATCACCGAGCAGGAAATCGAGTTGGAAAAAGGTCTGCAATTCCTTGCGACGGTGGGTTCGGTCAGCCCCTACATCGGGCTGTTCGGCACCGTATGGGGCATCATGAATTCGTTCATCGGCCTGTCCCAGGTGCAGCAGGCCACGCTGTCGACGGTCGCGCCGGGCATCGCCGAAGCGCTGATCGCCACGGCTATCGGCCTGTTCGCGGCCATCCCGGCGGTGATCGCCTACAACCGCTTTGCGGCACGCGGCCAGACCTTGCTCACCCGTTACTACGCCTTCGGCAACGAACTGCAAGTACGCCTGCACCGCACGCTGCGCGGCACGTCGAGCCACCTGGCCGTGGCCGCCTGAACAGGAGCGATTTCATGTTAGCAAGGCCGCAACGCAAGCACGGGCCCAAGGCCGAGATGAACGTGGTGCCCTATATCGACGTGATGCTGGTGCTGCTGGTGATCTTCATGGTCACCGCACCGATGCTCACCCAGGGCGTGAAGATCGAGCTGCCCAAGGTCGCCGCCGAGGCACTGGCCACCGACACCCGCCAGCAGATCCTCACGCTGTCGGTGAAGGCCGATGGCGGCTACTACTGGAACCTCGGCGGTGAACTCGACACCCAGCACCAGACCGACAGCGCGGTGACCCTCGATGAAATGGGCGCCAAGGTCATGCAGGTGGTGGCGGCGCGCAGCGACACCCAGGTGTACATCCGCGCCGACGATAACGCCGGTTACGGCCGTGTGGTCGCGGCCATGGCGGTGTTGCAGAAGGGTGGGGTGAGCAACCTGGGGCTGGTGACCGAGGCCCCGCAATGACGGCGATGATCATGCACAGTCCGACGCTGACGATGCCTTCCCGGAAGCCTTCCGGATTCTGGCGAAACAGTTTGGCGGCCAGCCTGGCGGTGGCGCTGCATGTGGGGGTGTTGGCCGCATTGATGCTTGGCTGGTCCACGGAAGTACCGCCAGTGGAGGCCCCCAGGGTGATGCATACCCAACTGGTGATGCTGCCGGCGGCGACAGCTCCAGCTCCAGCTCCAGCGCCTGAACCGGTGGCCGTCGCCCCCCCGGAGCCCGTCGCGGTTCCCGTACCGGTAAAGCCCACGCTCGATCCGCAGATCCAGGCGCGCAAACTCGAAAAGGCCGCCCTGGCGCGCAAACGCGTCGAAGAAAAGCAGCAGGAGCAGCAACGGCTGGCCACTGAACAGCACAATCGTGAGCAGGCACAACAGCGTGCTGACCAGCAGCGCCTGGCCGCTGAAACAGCGCGGGCCGCGACACCGGCCGCGACACCGGCTGCGGCACCGGCTGCGGCACCGGCGTTCGACAGCCGCCAGTACCAGCCCTTGAGCAAGGAAGCGCCGGACTACCCAGAGCGTGCCCTGGACAAAAACATCGAAGGCGATTGTACGGTGGAGTACACCGTCAACACCCAGGGCCGCGTGGAAAACCCCAGGGTGCTGGACGGCTGCCACCCGCTGTTCATGCGGCCATCACTGGCGGCGGCGAATACCTTCCGTTACCAGCCGAGGATCGTCGATGGCAAGGCTGTTGCGGTGCCGGCGGTGCGCAATACCTTCCATTACCGCATCAAGTAAGCGACGATCAATTGGCACGGTTGTACAGCTCAACATTGGCAGCATACCGCGCCAGGTTCGCCAGGAACGTATCGGCGATTTCCTCCTTGCTGCGGGTGGAAATCGCCGAGGTGTGCGGCGACAGCCTTACCTGCGGATGGGTGTACAACGGATGCCCCAGCGGCAACGGCTCCGGCTCGGTCACGTCCAGCGACGCCAAACCAACCTGCCCATTGTCCAGCGCTTGCAGCAACGCCTCCTGATCCAGCAACCCATCCCGTGCGATGTTGATCAGGTGCAACCCCGGCCTGGCGCTGGCGAGGACGTCGCGGTTGATGATATGCCGCGTGGCCTCGGTCAGCGGCGCCGCCACCACCAGGTGATCGGCGCGGGCGAACAGGTCGTGGATGTCCCTGGCGGCTTCCACGCCTGCGCTGAACGGCGCCGGGCTTTGACGCAGCGCCACCACCCTGATGCCCAGGGCCAGCGCCTTTTGCGCCAGGCGTTCGCCAATCGCTCCAAACCCCAGGATGCCCAGTGTGGTGCCCTTGAGCGGGCGCAGCGGGGTGAAGTGCCACTGGTCATCCTTGACCCAGATGGCCGGCAGGTGCTTGGACGCGGCAAAGATCGCCGCCAGGGCGAATTCGGCCAGGTTGTCGGCGGCGCTGCCACGCGATGTCGTCACCGGAGGGCCGTTGAACAGCCACTGCGGGTAGAAGTCGATGCCCGACGACACCAGGTGCACCCACTGTGCGCCGTAGGGCCAACCGGGTGGCGGAGTGTCCGGGACGGTGTAGCCGCGCACGTTGATCGGGCGCAGCAGCAGGATATTCGCCTGGGGCGGCAGGTCGCTGGGCACCCCGACGGGCACCCCGATCACCTGGGCTTCGGGATGGATCGACGCCAGGCGCTGGCGGATCACCTCGTTGTAATCCTCGTCCAGCTGGCTGGCGATAATCACCTGGCTCATGTGCGCTCCTTGTGGCGTTGGGCGAAGGCGGCCTTGCCGACACCTTGTAATACCGCGTCGTTCTGTGGGGTATGCACGCGGCTGCACAACACGTCGCGGTAGTGCCGTTGCAGCGGGCTATGGCGCGACAGGCCCGGGTTGCCCGAGGCTTCGATGGCCAGCTCCACGGCGCGGATCGCGTTGTTCGTTACCAGGTACTTCAATTGCGCGGCGTTGGCGGCCGGGGTGTGGCCCTCGGCAGCAGCGTCGAGCAGGCTGCGATTGGCAAACAGCAGGGTGTCGATATGGCCAACGGTTTCCTGGAAGCGTGGCAGGGTCGACAGCGCCGCACCGAGGTTGGACGGTTGGCGCTCCTCCAGCCAGTTCACCAGCCATTCCCGGGCGGCCTGGGCCACGGCGTCGTACACCGAGGACAACAACACTGACATCCACAGGAAGCCCTCGGGGTCCAACTCTGGCGCCGGCGCACTCCAGGGGCTGACGCTGACAGCGTGGTCCAGCGGCACCAGCACGTTGTCGAGCACCACTTCATGGCTACAGGTGGCGCGCATGCCCAGGTGGTCCCAGGTGTCGATGATGCTCACGCCGGGGCTGTCCTTGGGCACCAGCCAGGCGCCCACCAGCGGGTCGGCGTCGTCACTGCGGGCCCACACGCTGAACCAGCTCAGGCCGTGGCTGCCGGTGGAGTAGATTTTGCGTCCGCTGATGCGCCAGCCCTCGGCGGTGCGCACGGCGGTGGTCGCCGGCAGCCCGCCACGGGCCGGAGTGCCGAGGTCGGGTTCGACGCGCAGGGCGTTGATCAAGGCGCCATTGCGCACCGCGTCTACGGCCACTTGCCTGCGCAGGTGCACGGGCCAGGTCTTGCTGTCTTGCAGGCGGGTGTGTTGCAGGTATTGCATCACCAGGATCAGCGCAGTGGACGGCTCGCCCTTGGCAATCGCACTGATCGCCTTGCGTGCCTGGGACAGGCTGGCCCCGCCGCCGCCCAGGGTCTTGGGCACGGTGAGGGCGAGCAGGCCGTGTTCGTGCAGCAACTTGAAGTTGGCGTGAGGGAAAGCGCCGCTCTCGTCGTAGAGATGGGCGGTGCTGGCCAGCTCGGTGGTGAGGCGTTCGAGCAAGGCGTCGAAGTGGGCGACTTCCACGGAGCGCAAGGAGGGCTGCGAGGATTGGCTCATGCCAGCGCCTCTTGCTGCGCTTCAACCTCGGCGGCGACGCTGTAGCGGTTCACCGGCACCTCCAGGCCCAGGTTGTCGCGCAGGGTCTGGCCGCTGTATTCGCTGCGCAGCAGGCCGCGTTGTTGCAACACCGGCGCCACCAGTTCGGTGAAGTACTGCAAGCCATCCGGCAGCACCGAGTTGATGATGAAACCGTCACTGGCGCCGCGCTCGAACCAGGTCTGGATCGCATCGGCGACCTGTTCCGGGGTGCCGACAAAATCACGTTTGGGCCGCGAGAAACGCAGGGCCACTTCGCGCAGGGTCAAGCCTTCGTCCCTGGCCAGTTGCTTGATGCGGTCGGAGCCGCCTTTCTGGCTGTTGGACCCCAGGTCCCCCAGTTCCGGGAACGGCGCGTCCAGCGGGTATTGGCTGAAATCGTGGTCATTGAACGGGCGGCCGAGGGCGACGATGGCATCTTCCACGGTGACCAGCTCCACGGCCTGCTGGTAGCGGCTTTCCACTTCGGCCTCGTCGCGGCCGACAATCGGGCGGATGCCCGGCAGGATCGACAGGCT
>Ga0070669_100003210_pt1 | contig 11748 bp, 9 predicted proteins | sample KBSS53metaG_FD_64680 | JGI IMG/M metagenome (GOLD analysis project Ga0070669, IMG submission 64680) | Switchgrass rhizosphere microbial communities from Kellogg Biological Station, Michigan, USA - KBS S5-3 metaG | ecosystem: Host-associated > Plants > Roots > Rhizosphere > Soil ... | reverse complement strand
TCATAGTCGCCGGCCTGGTTGCGCATGTAGACGAACATCTTGTTCGAACGATGAAACTTGCTGGTGTAGCCATAGGTCAGGCGAGCGGACCAGCCATCGGCAAAGGTCCAGTCCAGCCCGGTTGCCGTGGCCAACGTCCTGCCCTTGTAGTAGCTGTTCGCCACGTTGAGCTTATCGTAGTCATAGGTCGGGCGGGGCAAGGCAGCCCCGACATAATCTGCCCAGTAGAACTGGAATGGCTCGTGCCGAAGATTGCTGTTCTCATACGTCGCGGTGGCGTACCATTTGAGGTTAGGATTGAAGGCGTATTCGAGCGCCAGTGACCCGACCAGGCGGTTAACACCGGCCTCATTATAGGCCGTGCCCTTTTCTCCTGCCAGATTGACGCGATAGCCAAGCTTGCCGTCGCGAGTGAGCGGTCCGCCCGCATCGGCCCGGGCATAAAAGACGGTGTTGGTGCGATAGCCGATTTCCGTCGTCAGCATCGGTTCGGCGGTCGGCCGCTTCGTGCGGTAGCTGATCACGCCGCCCGGTGCGCCGAAGCCGTACATGAAGCCGGTCAGGCCCTTCAGGGCGGTGACGCTCTCGATCGGCTCAAGCGGAAAGTCGCCGCCCCAGTAGAGCAGCAATGGCACGTCATCGATATAATAGTTGCGCACGCCCAGCCCTCGGATCTGCGTGCCCCACCAATTGGTCGAGCCGGATGGCGCGGAGGAGTAGACCGACGGATCGTTGGCGAAGATTTGCGCTATGCTGTTGGCCTGACGTCGGGCGATATCGTCTGCATCGACGATCGTCACCGAATAGGGCGTGTCCAGCAAGGCTTTGGCACCCAAAGCGCCGCCCCCGCTGACCTTGTGCTGGCCCTCGTCGGGCCTCAGGCCGGTGACGATGATCTCTGCATCGGCACGCCTAGCGTTTTCTGACGGATCGGCTTCCCGTGCCGAGACAGCGGAGCCAACCGCAACTTTGGTCAGCATAGTGACGCACAACAGCGACCGGACGAATTTGCGCGTCATGGATGCTCCCCTTGTCAGCAGCGCGAGCCTCTATTAAGAATGCTATTGCGAGTCAATCGCAGTAATGGCTATAGCGCCCCGACTGTGCAGCAGGGGGGGGGAATGATGAAGCGGATGCGTTTGAAGAGGCTGATCAATGCATTGGCCTGTGTTTCCTGCCTCACCATTCCGGCAGTGACGAACGCGCAGCAGGCAGCGGAAACCGACGGCGGACGGGGCGACATCATCGTCACTGGAGTCAAGAATTCGGATGTCGCGATGGCATCGAAAGCCGTCATCCCAACGCTGGAGAATGCGCAGGCGATATCGATCGTCACGCAGCAGATGCTGGTCGAACGCGGGGTTCTGCGTCTCGGCGATGCGTTGGCAGGCGTTGCCGGGGTGTCCCGCAACAATACCTACGGCTTTTTCGACGGCTTCAACATTCGCGGGTTCAATGCCTCGTCGGGCGCGACCTATCTCGATGGGCTGCTTGACGACACCGGCTATGGCACGTCGGAGATGAGCGGCCTGGAGCGCGTGGAAGTGGTAAAGGGGCCAGCGTCGGGCCTGTTCGGCCAGGGTCCGCTATCGGGCATCGTCAATCTGGTCAGCAAACGGCCACAGGATGATGCGTTTCTCGATGTCGGTTTCAGCGCGGGTTCCTACGATCTGATGGAGGTCCGCGCCGATGCGAATGGCCCGCTGACGGTGGACGGCGCCCTGACCGCGCGTCTGGCAGCCGTCTATCGCGACCAGGATTTCTTCGTCCATTCCTCGGGGCAAAAGCGGGTTTTTCTTTCCCCCTCGCTCAGTTGGAAAATAGGGAGTCGAACCAACCTGACCCTGCTCGGTCGCTATCAGAAGGACGACATCCGCCCCTGGTCGCCGACCACCGCCTATGGCACCGCGCTGCCCAATCCCAACGGGCCGCTGCCGATCAGCTTATCGATCAATGACACCGTCTTTCCCGCCGTCCAGAAGAATGATTACTGGAACCTGGGTTATGTGTTCGATCATCAGGTCAATGATGCCATCGCTATCCACCAGTCGCTGCGCTATCAGGATTTCCACAATAGCTGGGACAACTGGCTGTTCGTCACCGGGATCAATACGCAGGATATTCCGGCAACCGCGACCAGCCCGCTCATTCCCGCCTATAGCCGGGTCAGCCGCGCCTTTTATGGTCCGTTCGACGAGAACGGCACCTATTTCCGCGTCGACACCAACGCCAGCGTCCGTTTCGATACCGGGCCGCTGAGCCATTATCTGCTTGCCGGAATTGATTATGGCCGGCGCCGATCGGATAACAGCAATCTCTACGACACCAGCAAGCCCTATTATCTCGACCTCTATGCTCCGGTCTACGGGACGGTCAGCACGCATAATCCGGCAGTTCCCTTTTCGACGGCGGGTAGCCGGACACGTCAACTGGGCTTCTACGTCCAGGACCATATCAAGCTGGGCGGTGCCCTGACCGTTACGCTCGGCGGGCGATGGGACGATGCCTCGGCGACCAATCTGAGCGGCGGAGTGGCAAGTCCGCAGACCACCGCCAAAGCGTTCAGCCCGCGTGCGGGGGCTACGCTTGCCCTCAATGAGTGGGCGTCGCTCTATGTGAACTATTCCAAATCATTCACGCCTCAGTTCAGCTATCGCGATGTCAACCAAAGGGTTCTGCCGCCCGAACGCGGGGTCAATTACGAAGGCGGGGTGAAGATTGCCCGCGGTGATGGCCGGCTGAACGGGATGGTGACGCTCTTCTCGCTGACCCGCGCCAATGTCGCCACCGCCGACGCCGTGCTACCAAATGTCTATGTGCTGACGGGCGAACAACGCACGCGCGGCGTCGAGGCGGAAATGGCCTGGCGTCCCGGCAGCGGCGTCGAACTGACGGGGGCCTACACCTATCTCGATGCCAAGGTGACCGCCGACAACCGGCTGCTCGTCGGTTCGCGCCTGGGCAGCGTGCCCCGCCATATCGTCGACGTGTCGGCGCGCTATACCATTCCATCAGGGCCGCTTGCCAACCTGGGCGCGGGGGCAGGGCTTCATCATGAAAGCGACCGTGCGGCCAGTACGGCGTCAGCGGTCGCGGGGGCGACGCAGCCTTTTATCCTCGACGGCTATGTGCTCGTGGACGGGACAATCTTCTACCGGTTCGATGACTGGTCGATCCAGGCGAACATCCGCAACATCTTCAACGAACGGTATTTCCCTACCGCCTCCCTGACCCGCACGACGCCGGGCGAACCGCGGACCTTCATGGTCACGCTCCAACGGCATTTCTGAAGCTATGGCCGTTCACCCGAACAAAGAGGGCGTCCACCGTCACCGCCTGCATGTGCTGGCCCGAGCGGTCGCCGCGATCATCGGTGGCTATGTCGTCACAGGGCTAGCCGTCGCCTGCCTGGCCCGCCTGCTGCCCATGCGCGCGGCCGAGGCGAGCATCGCGGCCACACTGGCTTCATTCGCCATCTATGCGTGTATCGTCGTCACGGTCTTTTCGACCAGGTCGATGCTGCGCGTCTGGATAGGCCTAGGCGGCGCGCTGCTGTTGCTCGGCGCGATACTGTATTTGGCGATTCTGGCGGGAGGGCGGCTGTGAAGGAGAGTTTTCGGCAGTCGATGGCGTGGCTCCATACATGGACCGGGCTGATGTTCGGATGGCTGTTGTTCGCGATGTTCGTCACCGGCACGGCGGCCTATTTCCAGCAGGAAATCAGCCGATGGATGCGGCCGGAGCTGGCGGCCACCGCCGATCCCGTCAGCGCCACGCAGGCTGCCATCACCTATCTTCGGACAAGGGAGCCGGACGCGGAAAGCTGGTTCATCACGCCGCCTTCTGCGCGCAATCCGGTGACCGAGGTATTCTGGCAGCCTAAAAAGGAGGAGGGTCAGCCGCCGACCCGACGCAAGCGAGGGGAAACCAGCGCGACGCTTGATGGGCATGGACATCCCGTGACGGTTCGCGAAACGCGCGGCGGCTACTTCCTCTACCGCTTCCATTTCGATCTTCATTACATGCCGGTCATGTGGGCGCGCTACCTCGTCGGCGCGGCGGCGATGTTCATGCTCGTCGCGATCGTGTCCGGGATCATCACCCATAAGAAGATCTTCGCGGACTTCTTTATGTTGCGTTTCGGCAAGGGGCAGCGAAGCTGGCTGGACGCGCACAATGTCACGGCGGTGTTCGCGCTGCCCTTTTATCTGATGATCACTTATACCGGGCTGGTCACGCTGGCGACGCAATACATGCCCTGGGGTGTCATGGCGAACTATGCCTCCACGGACACATTCTTCGAAGAGGTGTTTCCAGGTCGTGCGGATGTTCCCCGCAGCGGCGTGGCCGCGCCGCTGGTCCCTGTCAGCTCGCTCATGGCGATGGCGAGCCGGTCGTGGGGCGGCGCGGGGATCGGATTCGTGAAAGTCGCCAATCCAGGTGACAGCACAGCCACCATCACCATCACCCGCGCCGCCGACACTGCCATCGCCGCGCGGGGTGAAAGCATGGTCTTCGCCGGGCCGAGCGGCACGCTGCTGGACCGGCACGTGCCGGAGGGCGGTGCCCTGGCGACGCAGAGTGTCATGGTTGGACTTCATGCCGGGCGCTACGCCGGCTGGGGCTTGCGCTGGCTCTATTTCCTCTCGGGCATCGGCGGCACGATCATGGTTGGCAGCGGGCTGGTGCTCTGGACCGTGAAGCGGCGGGCAAAACTTCCCGATCCCGCGCATCCCCATTTCGGGTTCCGTCTGGTGGAGCGGCTCAATATCGCCGCGATCGCCGGCCTTCCCGCAGGGCTTGCAGCCTATTTCCTGGCGAACCGCCTGCTGCCCATCGCCATGGACAATCGCACGGAATGGGAGATCAACAGCCTGTTCCTCATCTGGGCGGGCGTCCTCCTCTGGGCCTGCGTCCGGCCCCAGCGGCGCGCATGGGTCGAAAGCCTATCGTTCGCCGCCGCCCTGTTCGCGGCGGTGCCGATCGTGAACGCCCTTACAGTCTCGCGTAACATGCTGACCGGCCTCGTGACTGGTGACTGGCTGTTCGTTGCCTTCGACATGGCGATGGTGACCCTGTCCTTTGCCTTGGGCTGGGCGGCGCGCAAAGCGGCACGAGTCGAGCTGAAAGCCACCCGCTCAGCCCGCCAGAAGAGCAAGGAACTGACCACGGCATGATCCATATAGTGGCAATATGCGCCGCCATTCTGGGGTTCGGATGCCTGTGCGCCGCAATGGCACGACATCAGAAGGATATGCTGGGCCGAACACTGCCTTCCCCTGTACAGCAGCGGTTCCGCAAGGCGGGCTTCACTCTTCTGCTTGTCGCGCTGGTCATCGACATGACAGGCTTGGGCACCGCCTATGGCGCGATCGCGTGGTTCGGCCATCTGACAGTAGGTGCTGTGATGGTGGTAGCCTCCTTGACATGGAAGATAGCCTGACGAAGCGGACATCGTTCTTTGCCCGATCCCGATACGCCTAAGCGAGCGCTTCACGGCAGCGAAGCTACGACTCAATTAAGCAGCTTCCGCTTTGCCTTTTTCGTTTCGAAGGCGGCCCGTTCGGACCGGTCCACAGATTTAGATCCGGACGCAGGAGAGAGCGGTTCGCGGCCCGACGAACGGCCGGTATCAGCCTAGCCGGACGTTCCGGGCGACGCCCTGACCCTCCGCGATCGAGGGCACGCGCACCAACAACGCAAATTCATCGCCGCCGATGCGGCCGATCAAATCTTCCCGGCGCATGATCGCGGACACTCCCTTTGCGAAAGCTCGCAAGATTTCGTCGCCGGCAACGTGGCCAGCGCGGTCGTTGGCCGTCTTGAAATCGTCAAGGTCGAGAAGCACGAGCAGGAGCGTTCGGCGTGTATGTCTCGCACCCTCGATCGCCTGCGCGCAGCGGCGATGGAACACCTCCTTGTTGAGCGTGCCGGTCATCCGGTCGCGGTGCGCGTGAAACAGCTCACGGCCGTAGGAGCGTCGAAAGCTGGTGACGATCGCGGCAATGGACAGGAAGGGAGCGACGCGGACCGCGAGCAGCGCGAGGGAAAGGTTGGGCGGTGCGTGCAGCGCCGGAACGGCTGTCAAGAACGCCGCGACGATCGCGAGAAAATAACCCTCACGCGCCCCCAGTGCCCAGCAGGCTCCACAGATTACCGGCATGTAAAGTGGGGCAAACCCGATCGCCGGAAAGAAGAAATTCGCGGCCGCAATCACTGTCGTCGCAGCGACGATCGCGAGCCAGGCGCATTCTCTAGACAAGGATTCAAGATGCTCGGCCAGTCGCCCGACGGGTAGAGGATTATTCATGCGCCCCGACCGCGCATTAACTTGTGCAGGGATCGAATAATGAAGGTATGTGATCTTTGCGAATCATCGACATAGATGATGCCCCTTCCGTGTGGACCAACCGCATAACGCGTCATTATGGCTGATCCGGCTCCCGTTCACGGGCCAGACCGCGTTTCATGGCACATCATGTGTCCATGAAGTAGTCCGCTCCGTCGTACGATCCGCGTATTATAGTACGTAGCGCGTTAATACGCGAATCTTGTCTAAGCTGCGGATGGACGCTGGCTTCCCAGCAAGGCTTCCACTCTCGGCGGTGTCTCGCGCCCCCGTCGGGCTGACAAATATGACGCACGTAGATACATTTGTTGACACATGACGCAACCCTGATAGTGTATCACTATTGTAGATACATAGGAGTTGCAGATGGGTGTTCAGGTCAGGAAATGGGGGAACAGCGCAGCGATCCGCATTCCCTCCGCAATTATGGCAGCAGCGGCGCTTAGTGTCGGGCAGGAAGTCGAAGTCCGTGAAGAAGACGGCAAGCTCATTATCGAGCCTATTTCCAAGCCGGTCTACACGCTGGACGCGTTGCTTGCTGGCATGAAGCCGGAGACGTTCCACGATATGGTCGATTTCGGCCCTCCGGTCGGAAATGAGGTGCTTTAATGGTCAGCCGGTATGTGCCTGATTCTGGTGATATCGTATGGTTGCAGTTCAATCCCCAGGCAGGGCACGAACAAGCGGGGCATCGCCCTGCCCTCGTGCTCTCGCCCAAGGCCTACAACAAGATGCGGGGCATGATGATCTGTTGCCCTATGACGAGCCAGACCAAGGGCTATCCCTTCGAGGTCATCGTTTCGCAATCGCCCGCAAGTATCGTGCTGTCCGATCAGATCAAGAGCGTGGATTGGAAGGCACGGGGAGCGACTCATGCCGGCACCGTCAGAAAGGCCGTAATTGATGAAGTACGCGCCAAAGTAACCGCTCTGCTAGGGCTTTGAAGATATCATTGAGAAGGCCGCTGCCGAACCATCATTCTCGCGATCCGAAAACCCGCATGATGACAGCACGGGCGACTTTCTACTCTGGGAAGCCACCAGGCCGGTGTCAGCCTTTGCAGCCCTGGCGGCACGCAGTAGAAAGGACTGGAAAATCTGTTGCGCACGGTCGTGGCTTGGGATCGGTTCAGCCCCTTCTTGGGAGCCAGGATCGCGCCCATCGAGACCTGAGCATGGATCCTCGCCCATGGAAGCGCGCTCTCGATGTAAGCGATCGTGCGGCGCTCGACGTTTGTCATCAGCGGCGCCGGGCGTATGTCGAGCGTCGGTCCGGACGGCCGAGCAAGCCATGCTTTCAAAAGCACAGCAAATCCGATGAGGATCAGGAAGGGGACGACGCAACGCAGCAAGTAGGTGTCAGCCATCGACAAGCCCTCCCGACATGCGCTGCGCAGCGGCTGCGCGGACCTGAGCCCTTGCGCGGTGATGTCGCAGGCAAATTCCGAACAGCCCAACGAAGGTCACGGCGATGCGGCCAACCAGGGCGGCGGCGAATAGCGCGAAGCCGATCGCGGCGACGTCAGCGAGTACCTGTTGGCGAGCATTGATAGACGCAAGTTCCTCGCATCGCGCAGGTGTGTGCACTTCCCTGCGGCATGCGCGTGGTTTTACGATCGTAATGGCGTCGGCCAACTCTTGGAGGCCGCTCTGGCGAACGATGAAGGCCAATGCATTTGATGGTTCGATCATGTGTTCGCTCCTCATCGGCTGCGTTCGATGTTGCGTTCGGGTAGATCTACTTCCTTCGCCGGCGGCGGCATCGTCGGCTCCTTGGTCGAAGAAGGCATATCGACGCCGTGGGTCAGGAAAGCCGCTTTGGCGGCGGTGCCGACTAGGATGCCTGCTGGAATGGTTGGGCTGAAGGTTCCTGCCTTTGCAGGGTCGAGGCTTCGCCCCGTGTCGATCCGCTTCTCGCCGGTCGTTTCAAGGGCGCTTGGCTTATCGCCCGGGTTATGGGTGATGGCTTGGAGAACCTGGTCCCTGTCGTTCGTGAAGATCTCGATGTCGAAGCGAACGCGGGTCAGCATCACGTAAGTCAGGCGCTGGGTAGCGAGGTTCTGCTCGGCAGAGTGCATCACCCCGATGCCCTTGTCGGTGGTCATGCCCTGCGCTTGATGCATATTGATGGCGTATGAGAGTCCGAGCCGCTCCAGCATCTTGTCGCCTTGCTGAAGCTCGAACACCTCGCCCTTGGAGTTCTCGATCTTCACGCCGTGCTCGCTGACGGAGAGCACCTTCGCGTGGTCAGAATTATCGAGATTTCGGGTTTTGTCGGTATGGGTCCAACGGATTTTGTCGCCCTCGTGAAGGGTTGTATCCATCTTCTCGGAGAGCTGGAGAGCGTCCCTCTTATCGTCCGTGCGGATTTTTTGCGGATCGAACCGGATCTCCTTGCCGCGCTCGCTGCGCACCTTGATGCGGTTCTTGGCATCCACCCCCAGCACCTCATAGCGGCCGAGCCCGAGGCCGATGTCATGCGCCTTCCGAACAATGTCGAGAACTTGGCCGGCACGGTAGGTCTGAACGTAGCGCAGCTCCTCGCGCGTGATGTTGACTTGTTGGAGCGTGATAAGGCTAAGGCCCTCGCCCTTGATGGTGCCTTCCGCCTTGAGCCCCTCCTGGACGAGCCTGTTGAGAGTAGTGCGCGATGCACGGCCGGACGCGTAGATGGCGGTCCCGTCGCGCTCCTCGGCAGGCAGGCTCAGCCACTTCTCAGCCGCCTTCTCAAGATACTCGTTGCCGTGCGACTGGACGCGGTCGCCCAGCACGTCGAAGGTCTCCCGGAAATTCCCGGTACGGCTGAGGGCCGCTACCTGCTGCATGTGCTCGGTCTTCTGTCGTTGGCTGATGTCGAGCTTGGCTATCGCTGGTTGATGGCTCTGGACGAGCTGGAAGGCTTTGCCGGCATCGATCGATTGCAACTGCTTAAAGTCGCCGATCATGACGAGACGATCGACCTTCAGGTTGTTGGCGATCGTCACCAGGTTGTTCATGGCGTCGTTCGCCACCAGCGAGGATTCGTCCAGGACGATCACCTTGCCCGCTAATGCCGCACTCGAGGCGTCGAACGCGGGCCCGCTCCCCGCGAGTGCTCCGCGCAAATGCGCATTGACGAAGCTCGATACGGTCTCGGTCTCGATCTTCGCCTCGTCGCGCAGCATGCCGACCATCTTGTTGGCGAAGGCGAGGCCGAGAGTTTCCCGGCCCTCCTGCGCGGCCAGTTCCTTGATGGATTGCACGAGGGTCGTCTTGCCGGCACCGGCAACGCCCTGGATTACCGCAATCCGGTCGGACGTTGACAGTGCCAGCGTCGCGGCGGCAAGTTGCTCGCCGTTCAGCTGGTGCTCGCCCGTGGTTGCTCTCAGGCGTTCCCCTACCTCGTTGGCTGCGACGATCGGCGTGGATGCCTCGCGGGCCTTGTCGATACCTGAAAGAAGCTGCCTCTCCTGAGCAACATGCTCCGGCGTGGTGACATGCGTGAATACGCCGTCAATCCGCTCAGTCGCCCCCATGATGAGCTGCCCGCCCTCCATGAGGGACGTTACACGCTTCTCGACGCCGCCGATGGTAACGCCGGCAAGCCCGAGGTTCAGCGCGGTCTTGTATATGTCGGTGAGAGAGAACGCCGCCTCTCTTTGCCCGAGAATACGGATAGTGGAACCCACGGCCAACTCGGTTCGCAACTCGGTGGGCGTGAGCAAAACTCTAGCGACGCCGTTCGTCGTCAGTGGGTCGGATGGAGAACGGAGATAGTCACCGATCGCATTCGCGACACCCGCGATCGTGTCCATAACCCGGCCGAGTATTCCAAGGGGACGGTCGCGCTCGGGGGCGACATCGCTACGACCTATCGCTCCGGCGACCAGGCTCTTGCCATCGAACCCCAGGGCAGCCGAACGGTCTATCCAAGTTTCCTTCAGCTGAGCTCGATCCTCGACGGTTAGCTTCGCGTCACGGGTATTCACGACTACCTTGTCGCGGCCCTGCGGCGTCGAGACGCCGATCTGATCCGCCCTTTCCTTGATCTCCTCGCTGCGCTTGCTGAACTCCTGGATGACCTCCTGGGGCACTCCCTTGATCTCGAATTGCCCGTGTTTTCCGGTCAGTCTGGTCTCGTATCCTAGCTTGGCCAACTCCTGACGAAATGCGGCGTGGTAAGCCGAGCCGATGGTCGTGTTGTTCCTCCAAAGCTCATGGTTTCGGAGGGCCTGCCACTTACCCGCAGCCGTTCGAGTAAGAGCTGCAACAACCACGTGGATGTGCCCTTGCGGGTCGAGCTTCCGGCTCGTGTCGTGCTCAAACAGAGCATAGACCAAGTTCCCCGTTCTGACCGGCTCGCCAGCCCTTTTGCGGCTGTAATCGCGAGTCTCAGCCATGCTCTTTTCAACCCAAGCCATGGTCGATTTGACGGCCGCCATGTGAGCATCAAGGATGCGCTTGTCGCCCGCAACGTAGGCCATGACGCTCGCGGATTTCGGCATCGAGAATGTCATATCGATCCCGGTGGTGCGCTTGGCAGTCTGGTTCACCAGCGTGCCATCGGGTAGCCTACCATTCAGGATGTTCTCGAAGTCCTCCTTCTTCACTTCTCCTGAAAGTCCGAGAGCCTCTGCACCCTTCCCGCCCCAACCGGTCGCCTCGGATGAATGCTCGGCTGTGTAGTAGTCGTCCTTGGCGAAGTAACCTGCTGCCCCGCCAGCGGAGCGCACCGATGCGATGGAGTGCATGATCTACAACTCCATCCCAAAATCATCGCCGACATCGTGCTCTCGGCGAGGCGTCACGGCTTGGGAGCGTGATGGGAGGTGCGAAGGTGCGGCGTCAGCCGGTCAGAGATCTTCGATGTCGGCGAGTAGCGGTTCGGCGTGGATAGGCGCTGCGCCAATTTCGGCGGTGTAGGTCATCGTCATCTCCTTTCGTACGCAGCACCCTCTCCCCCTCACCTTTGATCCGCGGGGTGAGCGTGGGAGCATCCCGCAAAAAAAAGGCTCGCCTCACCGAGGGAGGCGAGCCAAGGATGCGGGCCGACGCGGGAGGCGCGCGTCGGCCCTGGGGACATCGTCAGGCGGTTTCGGGCTCCTTCTGCCGCTTGCCCCGTGCGGGCGTCTTGGGAGCGGGTGGGTGCTGTCGCCGAGGCCATCGCCGGCAGCGGGAGTCTGGCCGCCGGCGTGCTCGTCCTCGGGACCCGCAGCGACATAGGCGGGAGGGCGCTTTCACAGCCCATGGCGGGCATCTCGCGCTTGCGCTGAGGGCGTCGCCAGCTGACGTTGTAGTGTCCCTCGACAGGTAACCTTGCCCGCTAGGCCGGGATGGACCATGAACCTGTCACAACGCAGTGACACAGTTCTTGCCCGACGATGTGAACCTTTGACACGGCTCTTGCCCGCTCGTTCTTTC
>Ga0070669_100003203_pt1 | contig 11763 bp, 15 predicted proteins | sample KBSS53metaG_FD_64680 | JGI IMG/M metagenome (GOLD analysis project Ga0070669, IMG submission 64680) | Switchgrass rhizosphere microbial communities from Kellogg Biological Station, Michigan, USA - KBS S5-3 metaG | ecosystem: Host-associated > Plants > Roots > Rhizosphere > Soil ... | reverse complement strand
AACGCCGCCCACCGCAGCGGGGTGCGCTATTACCCGAAGCTGGTGGCGGCGATCCCGTTCACGCCGGTCACGGGCCAGCGCCTGCCCGTCGATCCCGACCTGTCCCCCACCGCCGCGCGCAATGTGACGGCGGCGATGATGGGCGCGATCCGGCAGCTGGCCGACGACGAGCACGCCTCGTCGGTGCACTTCCTGTTCTGTACGGAAGCGGAGAAGGACGCGCTGGCGACAGAGGACTACCTACCGCGCCTGTCCATGCAGTTTCACTGGCACAACCGGGCCGAGCGCCCGTTCGAGAGCTTCGACGACTACCTGAGCACGTTCCGGTCGCGGAACCGGAAGCAGGTTCGCAAGGAACGGCAGACGGCGGCCGCGCACGGGCTGACCTTCCGGACCGCGTCGGGCGGCGAGCTGGAACCGCGCGACTGGCAGGCGCTGCACGCGTTCTACCGCGCCAACATCGCGCGCCATGGCGGCATCCCGTACCTCACCGAACGCTTCTTCGAGCTGGCGCGCACGACGCTGGCGCACCGCCTGGTGGCGACGCTGGCCTACCGGGGCGAGGAAGCGGTCGCCGGCACCATCAACTTCGAGAAAGGCCCGCACCTCTACGGCCGCTACTGGGGCTGTCTGGACGACTTCCAGATGCTGCACTTCGAGCTCTGCTACTACCGGCTGATCGAGCGCGCGATCGAGCGCCGTCACACGCTGTTCGAGGCGGGCGCGCAGGGCGAGCACAAGCTGAAGCGCGGGCTCGCGCCCGCCTTCACGCACAGCGCGCACTGGATTCGCGAGCCGGCGCTGGCGTCCGCGATCGCGGCATTCATCGAACGCGAGGCGGTCGAGGTGGCCGAGGAGGCGCGCCTTTACGACCAGCATTCGCCCTTTCGCCAGCCCACTGACGACGAATGATCACCGGCGCGGCTCGTCCGGCCGCGGTATCGCGCGCGACCGCGGGCGCTTCGCGCCGTCCGACCGGGCATGTATGATTCCCCGGTGATGACGTGGTTGCTCATCGCGGCGGTCGCTGCGGTCATCTACTTCGCCTGGCGCTCGGCCGAGATCTTCTGCGTGTCGGTGCGCAACGGTCGTGCGCTGGTGCTGCGCGGCCGCGTTCCGCCCGCGCTGTTGCGGGCGATCCGCGAGATCGTGGGTTCGCAGCCTGAGGTCGCGCGCGCCACGATCCGCGCCGTCCGCGGCGAGCACGGCGCCCGCCTGACGGCCAGCGGCGCGATCGACGAGGGCCGCGTGCAGCGGCTGCGCAACGCGTTCGGCCTTTTCCCCACCTCGAAGCTGCGCGCGGCGGCGCCGGTGTCGCGGCCGACGCTGGGCCAGATGCTGGGCATCGCGTGGCTGGCGTGGTGGCTCGACCGCGGCGGCCGGGACATCTAGACCCTGATCGAAGTCTTCTATTTCTTCTACTTTCAGTCGGTCAGCGTCTACATGACGTTCCTGCCCGCGTACCTGCGCGGGCTGGGCCTGTCGGGACGGGAGATCTCGACGGTGTTCACCGTGACGCCGACGCTGGCGCTGGTGGTTCCGCTGGCGTGGGCCTACCTGGCGGATCGGACGCAGCGCCACGATCGGGTGCTGCGCGTCGTCGTCGGCGGCGCGTGGCTGGCGTTCACGCCGATCCTGTTCGCGCGCGGATTCCCCGTCATCCTGGCGGTCTGGGGGCTGTATGCGCTGTTCTCGGTGGCCATCGGCACGCTGGCGGACGGGTTCGCGGTCGCGCGCGTGCGCGACGGCGCCGTCTACGGCCGGCTGCGCATGTGGGGATCGGTCGGCTACGTCATCGCGACGGTGGCGGTCGGCGCGCTGCTGTCCGCGCGCGCCCGCACGGCCGATTGGCTGGTGCCGGTCGCGCTGTGGCTGGCGCTCGGCTGCACGTTCGCGGTCGCCTGGACGCTGCGCGGACCAGGCGAGCCGGCTGCGCGCCCGCGGGCCGCGGATGTGAAGGTGCTGCTCGGCGATCCGCGCCTGCGCCTGCTGCTGGTGATCGCGGCGCTGCACTGGATCTGCCTGACGCCGTACAACGTTTACTTCGGCGTGTTCATGCGCGATCTGGGCCTGTCGCCGCTGGCGTGGGGGACGGCCTATTCGATCGGCGTGGTGATGGAGGTGGTCGTGCTGGCGGTTTTTCATCATCTGCAGGCGCGCTTCCGGCTGTCGACGCTGCTGGCGGTGGTGTTCGCGGTCACCGCCGTGCGCTGGCTGGCGACCGCGACGCTGCGCGCGCCAGGGGCGCTGATCGCGCTGCAGGCGTTGCACGGGTTGACGTTTGGCATGTTCTGGAGCGCCGCGATCGCGCTGGTCGCCGCGAGCACGCCGCCGTCATTGCGCGCGACGGGCCAGGCGCTGCTGATGATCGCGATCAATCTGGGCAGCGCGGTCGGGAACTCGATGACCGGGCGGATCTACGACGCGCGCGGCTCGCGGCTGCTGTTCCTGCTCGCGGCGATCGGCGAGCTGGCGCCGCTGGTCGTCGTGCTGGCCGGCCGCCGTCGCTTGCACGACGCGCCCGGGCTGATATCGTCGCCGCCATGCTGATGAAGCGCGCCGTCCTGCTCGCGGGTGCTGTTCTGGTCGCCGGTCTCGTCGGCAGCGGTTGCACCGACAACAGCGGTAACGGCAACCCCGGGGTGGGCGGTTCGTCCGCGGGCGCGGCCGGCACGACGGGCAGCGCCGGCACCACCGGTGCGGCCGGGACCATGGGATCCGGCGGCACGGGCGGCAGCAGCGCGAACTTCATGGCCGTCCCGCCCTGCACCGCCGAGAGCAACTACATGAGCGGCACCACGATCACCTTCCCGGCCAGCGCGACAGACGTCAGCTACACCCCGAAGTGCCTCAAAGTGACGGCCGGCGCGACGGTGACGTTCAACGGCGATTTCACGGTTCACCCGCTCGAGCCGTCGACGCACCGAGGGACCCTCACCGGTAACCCAATCACGGCGACGGGAACGGGAACTACGAAGTCCTTCGATTTCCCGACGCCCGGCTACTACGCGTACTTTTGCAGTGTTCACGGCCCCTCCGACGGCGCCGCCGGAATGGTCGGCGTCATCTGGGTGCAATGAAGCTCGTCGCCGCCCTGCTGGTGGGTGCGGCGCTCGGCTGCAGCGGCAACGGCGCGGTCAACCCGCTCGGCACCGGCGGCTCGAACGGCGGCGGTGGCAACGGCGGGACCGGCGGCGCCGGTGGCGCGGGCGGCGATCCCAGCTTCGTCCCCTTCGCGCCGTGCACGAACCAGGGCAGTTACGTCACCGGCGCGACGACGATCGCGTTCGGCGGAGGCAATGGAGACAGCTACAGCCCGCCCTGCCTTCAGGTGCCGATCGGCGCGACGGTGACGTTCGCGGGCGACTTCGGCAATCACCCGCTGGCGCCGTCGGCGGCGCGCGGCACGCAGACCGGCAATCCGATCTCGCCGACGGGCATCGGCTCGACGGCGTCGTTCAGCTTCCCTGTCGCCGGCTTCTGGGCGTACTTCTGCACCAACCACGGCTCCGACCCGGACGGAACGTTCATGTCCGGCGTGATCTGGGCGAAGTAGTGCGCCGCGCTACTCGAAGCTGAACGTCAGCTTGTCGCCGTCCGCGCCCAGGCGGACCGTGCCGCCGCCCGTCGACAGCTTGCCGAACAGCAGCTCGTCGGTCAGCGGGCGCTTCACCTCGTCGGCGATCACGCGCGCCAGCGGCCGCGCACCGTTCATCGGGTCGTAGCCCTTCTTCGCCAGATAGGCGCGCGCAGCATCGGTGAGCTCGATCTTCACCTTGCGCTCGCCCAGCTGCGCCGCCAGCTCGGCCACGAACTTGTCGACGATGCGCCCCATCACAGCCGGATCCAGCGGCGCGAAGTCGACCTTCGCGTCCAGCCGGTTGCGGAACTCGGGCGAGAACATGCGCTTGAACGCCTCGTCGATGTCGCCCATCCGGTCCGCCCCGCCCACGCCGAAACCGGGCATGTGCCGCGACAGCTCGCGCGCGCCGACGTTGCTCGTCATGATCAACACGACGTGGCGGAAGTCGGACTTGCGCCCGTTGTTGTCGGTCAGCGCGCCGTGGTCCATCACCTGCAACAGCAGGTTGAACAGGTCAGGGTGCGCCTTCTCGATCTCGTCGAGCAGCAGCACCGCGTGCGGCGTCTGGTGAATCGCGTCCGTCAGCAGGCCGCCCTGGTCGAAGCCGACGTAACCGGGAGGCGCGCCGATCAGGCGCGACACCGTGTGCCGCTCCATGTACTCCGACATGTCGAAGCGGATGAACGCGACGCCCAGGATCTCGGCCAGCTGCTTGGCCAGCTCGGTCTTGCCGACGCCGGTCGGGCCCGCGAACACGAAGCACCCGATCGGCCGGTCGGGCTGTCCCAACCCGGCGCGGTTCATCTTGATCGCCTGCGCGACGCGCGTGACCGCCCCGTCCTGCCCGTAGATCTTCGCCTTCAGGTCGCCTTCCAGGTCCTGCAGCCGCTTGCGGTCGTCGGCCGCCACGCGCCGCGGCGGGATCTTCGCCATGGTCGCGACGACCGTCTCGATCTCCTTCGCGCCCACGCGCCGTTTGCCGTCGGCGGTCTTGCGCCCGGCCTTGTCCTTCAGCTTGGCCGCGGCCCCTGCCTCGTCGATCAGGTCGATCGCCTTGTCAGGCAGGCGGCGGTCGTTGAGGTAACGCGACGACAGATCCGCCGCCGCCGCCAGCGCCTCGTCGGTGTAGCCGACGCCGTGGAACTCCTCGTAACGCCCGCGCAGACCCTCGAGGACCTTCACCGTCTCCTCGATCGACGGCTCGTCGACCTCGATCGGCTGGAACCGGCGCGCCAGCGCCCGGTCCTTCTCGATGTAGCTGCGGTATTCCTTGTGCGTCGTCGTGCCGATGCAGCGGAGCTTGCCGTTGGCCAGCGCCGGCTTGATCAGGTTCGACGCGTCCATCGCGCCGCCCGACGCGGCGCCCGCGCCGACGATCGTGTGCAGCTCGTCGATGAAGACGATCGCGTTCTCTTTTTCTTGCAGCGCCGCGATCACGGCCTTGAAGCGTTCCTCGAAGTCGCCGCGGTAGCGTGTGCCCGCCACCATCGACCCCATGTCCAGCGCGTAGATCACCGCGCCCGACACGGCGGCCGGCGCCTCGCCCAGCTCGATCCGGCGGGCCAGGCCCTCGACGATCGCCGTCTTGCCCACGCCGGCGTCGCCGATGAACAGCGGGTTGTTCTTGCGCCGGCGCGCCAGCACGTGCAGCGCGCGATCGATCTGCGGCCCGCGGCCGATCAGCGGATCGATCTCGCCCGCGCGGGCGCGTTCGTTCAGGTTGACGGCGTACTTGGTCAGCGGATCGACGGGCACTTCCTCGTCCTCGTCGTCCATCGGCTGCGGCCCGCCCTGCCCCGGCATGCCGCTGGTCTTCGCCGGCAGCAGCTTCGAGATGCCGTGCGAGATGTAGCTGACCACGTCCAGCCGGGTGATCCCCTCCTCCTTCAGGAACGTCACAGCGTGCGAATCGGGCTCCGCAAACATCGCCACCAGCACGTTCGGACCGGACGCCTGAGCCTTGCCCGCGCCCAGCACGTGGTTCACCGCGCGCTGGATGACGCGCGCGAACGCCAGCGTCGGCTGGGCGCGCTCGCGCTCGGATTCGGGCAGCGGCTTCAGCTCCGATTCGAGGAACGCCTCCAGCTTGCCGGTCAGCCGCGACACCGACCCGCCGCAGTGCTTGACCACGTCCGCGGTCTTCTCGTCCGCGAGCAGCGCGAGCAACAGGTGCTCGAGCGCAGCGAACTCGTGGCCGCGCCGGGTGGCGTCCTCCAGCGAGTTCCGGATCGCGGTCTCCAGCTCAGGCGTCAACATCAGCCTTGCTCCTGGCTCTTGCGCAGCGACGCCTGCAAGGGCATCTCGTTCTCGCGCGCGAACTGGACCACCTGGTGGGCTTTCGTCTCGGCCACCTCGAAAGGATAGACCCCGGCGACGCCGATGCCCCGCGTGTGGACGTGCAGCATGATCTTCCGGGCGGTCACCCCGTCGTGCTGGAAGTACTTCATCAGCACGTAGACCACGAATTCCTGCGTCGTGTAGTCATCGTTGTGCAGCAGCACGTCGTAGAGCGGCGGACGCTCGAGCTTCTTCTTGGTGACGGTCTCGGGCGCTTCCGTGGGCCGGGCCAGCGTCCCGACGTCGCGGTCGCGATCGCGATCTCCGTCTTTCGGCTTCCCCGCCATCGATTCTGGGCCGATCGTAGCGCACCCAGCGGCGGTCACAAGGGCTCACCCGCTGGTTTGACCGAGCCGTTTCAGGGCCCATTCGGCCGCGTCGCGCACGGTTGCGTCCTGATCGTCAACCAGCTGTTTCACGACGTCCCGGGCTTTGGCATCGCGGGCGGTGCCGATCGCGTACAGGGCGTTCCGGCGCAGGCCGTCGTAACGCGCCCGCGCGACCGCCATGCCCGCAGACAGCCGGTGGAACTCGTCGGGACCGAGCGCGGCGATCTCGGTGGGCGCCAGCGCCGCCAGCGGCCGCGGCGAGAAGCGGCTGTCGCCCTCGGGCTGCGACCGGTGGTTCCAGGGGCAGACCTCCTGGCAGACGTCGCAGCCGAAGATCCGGCCGCCGAACCCCTCGCGCATCGGCGGCGGTACAACATCCTGGTTCTCGATGCTGTGGTAGGCGATGCAGCGGCGCGCGTCGACGACGCCGGGGGCCGCGAACGCGCCCGTCGGACAGGCGCCGAGGCACAGCGTGCACTCGCCGCAGCGGCGCTCGGCCGGTGCGTCGTAGGCGTCGACCTCGCGGTCGACGAACATCACCGAAAGGGTCAGCCAGGATCCCAGCTTCGGGTTGATGAGGCAGCCGTTCTTACCGATCCAGCCCAGGCCGGCGCGTTCGGCCCACGCCTTCTCCATCGCCACGCCCGTATCCACCGAGGCATAGGTCTCCACGGTGGGGTCCAGCGCCAGCAGCCGCTTGCGGAGGTCCTTCATGCGGTCGCGGTGCGCGTAGTGATAGTCGCGGCCGCGCGCGTAGCGCGCGATCGGGCTGCCCGGCTCGCCCGCCGGGCGGTGGTACGCGATCGCCAGCGCGATCACCGTGCGCGCGCCGTCGAGGACCGCGGTCGGATCCAGGCGCTCGTGCTGCCGGCGCGCCATCCAGGTCATGTCGGCCGCGTAGCCGGACGCCAGCCAGCTTTCCAGCGGCTGCGGGTCCAGCGCCTCGGCGCGGGCCAGCCCGACCAGCGTGAAGCGCGCGTCGCGGGCCGCCGCGCGCACCGCGTCCGCCGAGAGTACCGGCGTGCCGGCTACTTCTGCCCCGCGAATTTCGCCGCCTGCGCCTGGTAGTAGTTACCCATCGTCAGGTTCGACCGCTGGACCTCGATCAAGCGATCGACGAAGTCTTCCCAGCGCGCCCCGGGCACCGACACGTACATCTCGTCCTCGCCGAGGGTGGTGAAGGTGCGGTTGCCCTTGCAGCCGAACGAGATCGCGACCAGCTCCGTCTTCGCCGACGCGGGCAGGATGGCGCAGCTGGGACGGCTGGATGCGCCGGCCGCCGTGCGCGTGATGCCCGCTTTCAGCGCCGCCTCGAACACCAGCGTCGACTGCGCGGGCGTCACCGCCATCAGGACGGCGTCGGCCTTGAACGCGTCGCTGGTCGCCGGCGCATAAGCGACGGCGGCGGGCGCGCGATCCAGCGTCGGGATGTCGGGCACCTCTGCGGCATCGAGATAGCGCGTCTCCACCATGAAGCCGATCGTGTCGCCGAGCTCGTTGGCGCGGTCGGCGGGCAGGCTGATCTTGTGGGTGTGGCTGCCGATGGCGCAGTTCCAGTGATCGGCGGGCAGCGTGTAGAAGCTCTTCCCCTCCATCGCGCGGTCCCAGAAGACGCAGCCCGCGGCGACCGGCCCACCCGACCAGCGCGCCAGCGCCGGCGGCAGCGCGTCGAGAAACCCGATCTTAATTGGCAGGCGCCGGAGCCCGAGAATGTCCTTCACCCGCGTCGTGCGCTCCATGGCCTTCCTCCGAGGCCCGGAAGCATGGGCGCCGGCCCTGAAGCTGTCAACTTGAGGTAACCACTCATGGTTATGTGTAGAATGAGGGTCGTCATGTTGGTGCCCGCGACGCGCGCTGATTCCTCCCGTCCGCCTACTTAGCGGTCGACGCGTCCGTCTGTCCGTTCGCACCGTTTCGTTTCGTGACTGTCTGAAGGAGGAAGCCATGTCTGTCATTGTCGAGATCCGTGCCGCCGAGGGCGGCGACGACGCAAAGTCCCTGGTCGAAGAGCAGTTCGCGCTGTATGCGAAGCGCGCGCTCCGCGACGGTCTTTAGCCTCGAGATCGCGGACCAGCGGCGCGGCCTGATCGTCTTCCGCGCCGTCGGCCCGCGGGCCGCGGCCGCGTTTCGCGACGAAGCCGGCGGCCACCGCTGGCAACGCATCCCGCCCAACGACAAGCACGGGCGCGTGCACACCAGCACCATCACGGTCGCGGTCTTGCCCGAGCCGACGGAGGTCGACGTGCGCATCGCGCCCGGCGATCTCGAATGGGTGACGTGCTTCGGCACCGGCCCGGGCGGCCAGAAGCGCAACAAGACCGAATCGACGGTGCTGCTGACGCACCGGCCGACCGGGCTACAGGTCCGGTGCGAGACGTCGCGCTCGCAGCAGCACAACCGCGTCGCGGCGCTGGCCCTGCTGCGCGCGCGGCTGTGGGCGCGCGAGCACGAGCGCCTGCACGCCGCGCGCGCGCAGGAACGGCGCGATCAGCTGGGGTCCGGCATGCGCGGCGACAAGCGGCGCACCATCCGGTGCCAGGACGGGACCGTCGTTGATCACGTCACCGGGCGGCGGTGGGAGCTGAAGGCGTATCTGCGCGGGAACTGGTAACGCGCGGACCCTCACCCTAACCCTCTCCCGCCAAGCGGGAGAGGGGATCTGATCTCAGGCGCGGGGGTGGAAGCGGTCGTAAACGCTGCGCAGGTGGCCGCGCGAGACGTGCGTGTAGATCTCGGTCGTGCCGATGTCGGCGTGACCGAGCATCGCCTGCACGGCGCGCAGATCGGCGCCGCGTTCCACCAGGTGGGTCGCGAATGAATGACGGAGCTTGTGCGGAGAGATCCGCTTGCGGATGCCGGCCGCGACCGCGTAACGCCCCAGCAGCTTCCAGAACCCCTGGCGCGTCATCGCGCGGCCGTGGTGCGTGACGAACATCGTGTCCAGCGCCTTGCCGCGCAGGCTGTCGGCGCGCGCGCCCTCGACGTACGAGCGCACGGACGCGAGCGCCGCCTCGCCCACCGGCACCAGGCGTTCCTTGCGCCCCTTGCCGAAGGTGATCAGGTAGCCGGCGTCGAAGTTGACGTCGCGCAGCCGCAGCTTCACCAGCTCGGACACGCGCAGGCCGGTCGCGTACAGCACCTCCAGCATCGCGGCGTCGCGCGCCCCGCGCGGCGTGGCGCGATCGGGCGCGGCCATCAGGTGATCGATCTCGTCGACGGTCATGTAGTCGGGCAGCTTGCGCCCGAAGCGCGGCAGGTCGACGTCTTCGGTCGGGTCGACGGGCGCGATCCGTTCCGCCTTCAGGAACTTGAAGAACTGTCGCAGCGCGATCAGACGGCGCGCCTGTGAACGCGCCGACAGCTTCTTCTCCGTCAGGTGGACCAGGAAATCGAGGATATCGATCGAACGGACGGCGTCCGCGGTCGCGACCGTCCGCCCGGCCGCGAAGTGCGCGAACCGCGACAGGTCGCGCCCGTAGGCCTCGACGGTCGCGGGCGTCAGCTCCCTCTCCACCCGCAGGTGGTCGAGGAACTGCTGGATGGCCACGTCGACGCTCGGCCCCACGCTTCGATGGTCAGCCCGCTCGATCGGCGACGCAAATTTTTGATCACTTCACGAACCGCGCGCGGCAGTCGGCGACGAACTGCTGCCAGGTCCGGTTAAGCTCCCAGAAGGTGCGCGCGTGGCGGTCGGCGCGTTCCTGGTCCCAGCCGAGGCGCATCTCGCCGTAGACGGCCATGAAGCTGGAGACACGGAAGTTCGCGGCGCAGTGGACGAACACGCGCTGGCCCGCCCACGCGTCCATCTGGGCGACGAACGCCTCGAAGTCGGCGACGGCCGGCGCGTCGAAGTTGACCGGGATGTGCCGGTAGGCGAGGCCCAGCGACGCCGCCAGCCCCGCCTCGTCGGGCAAGCAGTACTCCGGGTTCAATAACCCCAGGTTGATGACCGCTCCGTAGCCGTCGGCGGCCACCTCGCGCAGCTCGTCTTCGCGCGGCTGGCCCGCCGTGCCGATGCGCGCGTCGATCGGTACGAAATTCTTGATCTCGTCGAGCGCCACGCGGGTGCGGCCAGCTTAGCAGGCGCTGCTGACGTTTCCGCGCGGCAGCGATGATATCGTGGCCCCACGAGCGGCGGCGATGAACCTGGCCTCGTTCAGAAAGATCCTCCGCGAGCGCTCGCTGCGCCTGCCGCTCTGGTACCACGTGGTGGTGACACTGACGGCCGTCGGTATTCCGCTGTACCAATGGGTGACGTTCACCGGACTGTTCGCCACGTGGTCCAGGTCCTTTGGCCGCACGCGCGCGCACCACGACGACAAGTTCATCTTCATCGTGCTCGTCTGCGGGCTCATGTTGGCGGGCGCGATCTTGACCCAGGTGCTCGCGTCATTCGTTCCGGCGCCGTCAGACGAGAAGGTCGCGGCGCGCGCCGCAGTGTTCACGAGCTACGACGACTTCGGCGTCTGGATGCGGCGCCATTCCTTCAAGCTGAAGATGGTGGCGGTCGCGATCGCTGCGGTGGCCGTCGGCGTGTACGCGCTGGCAAAGCGTTAAGGCGCGGGCGTTTTCTTCGCGGCCGCGACGGCCTCGCGCAACCGGCCCACGATCGGACTGGTCCAGAACAGCTCGTCGAACGTGTGCTTCGGCAAGAATGCGACCTGCCGTCCGAACTCGCCTTCGCGCTCGAACCGCACGATCACGGACTTCGGTCCGATCCAGCTGTGGTTCACCGAGGCGACGTCGCGCAGCGGCACGACGATCTCGCGTCGATGGTTCGAGATGTGCAGCGCGTCCTCGCTCAACGCCACGCGTTTCAGCGCTAGGCAACGGGCGGCGATCAGCGGACACAACGTCACGAAGCAGACGCCCGCGGCGCCGACGAACGGCTCGATCGTCGCGCCGTCGTGAAGCCACGCGACCCACTTCGCGACGAACCAGATCCCCCACGCCAGGAACACGCAGGGCAGGCCCCACTTGACCAGCGGCGTGAGATCCGCCGAGATGACGCGCGGCTTGCCCGACACGCGAGCAGTTTAACGCGAGCTAGACGGCAGCGGTCCGATCGCGACCGAAGGGATCGCCGGCGATGGCCTCGGTGTGCAGCACGCACCGCCACCGCCCGTCGCGGCGCACCCAGGTCGAGGTATCCGACGCCTCGATCTTCAGCTCGCGGCCGTCGACCGTGAGGTCTTCGCGAACCTTGTATGCCAGCACGACCACGTCATCTCCGATCTGCCGCACCTTCAGGTCGGGATCGATCTCGAAGCCGCGCAGCTTCCAGGTCGCCTGTCGCATCATGCCCGCGACCGCCTGGCGGTCGAGGCTGGCGATCCCCTGCGCTCCCGCGACGATGCATGGGTCATCCGAAAGCATCACCGTCGTGTCGTTGTCCCCGTTCACCAGCGCCTGCCAGTAGCGACGCTCCAGCTCGACGATCTGATTTTCCACGACGTTTTCCATCGCCCACCTCCCCGCGGCAAAGTGACGACGATCGAGCACGGGAGCAAGCTC
>Ga0070669_100003199_pt1 | contig 11771 bp, 10 predicted proteins | sample KBSS53metaG_FD_64680 | JGI IMG/M metagenome (GOLD analysis project Ga0070669, IMG submission 64680) | Switchgrass rhizosphere microbial communities from Kellogg Biological Station, Michigan, USA - KBS S5-3 metaG | ecosystem: Host-associated > Plants > Roots > Rhizosphere > Soil ... | reverse complement strand
ACCCAACGATCCGCGATGACGTCGCCGTTCTCCAACGTCGCGACGAACAGATCGTCGTCATGGTAGAACTGGAACGACGCGCCGAACGAGAAATCCTCGACGCCGACGAGAACGCCGGCCTGGTAGAATTCCGATTCCTCCCGGTTCGGACCGCCATCGGCCTTCTCGACGTTGCCCTCCCAGGACCCGCCGGCGCCGACCTGCAGAGACCAATCCTCCGTCTCGTAGCTGTAGGTGCCGTAGACCGAGACGTTGTGGCGCGAGGCATCCTCTTCGTTCGTTGGCATGCCCAGATGCGGGCCGACGCCATCGGCATGGGATTTCTTGTCGCCTGAGGGTGTGTAGGAGAGGCCGAGCTGGAATCCGCCGAAGATCGGCGACAAATAGAGAAGTTTCTGCGCGTCGCCTTCGTCATCCACGCCTGAGCAGACGCTGTTGCTGGTCAGCGTGTTTGCACCCCACTGATTGGGAGAGAATGCGGAGAAGTTCTCAGTGCCGCCGGGCGGAAACACGCACATGAGCGCCAGGGCCTCGTCGAGCGAGCCCATCCGGACCTCGCCGAAACCGCCGCTGAAATAGATCCAGGCCTCGTCGATCTGGCTGTCGTCGTCGTCCTCGCCGGCAAGCTCGATGCGCGCGCCGACTTCGAGGCCATTGTCGAGAACCGTCGAGCCGGTGAAATGGATTTCCGCGTCCTGGAACAAGCCGTCGGTGTTGTGCTCGTTGCCCGGCTCGCCCTCCCCGTCGTCGTCGAACACGGCCATGTAGGCCGCGTTGAACTCGCCGCCGACGTGAAGCTGGATGCCATCGCCGCGCGCCCCGCCGCCGGTGAGCGCACCCAGGACTGCCCCCGATGTTGCCAAAAGCCTGCGCATCCGATTCCCCTGTGCGCCAGCGATCCCCCGACGATAACACAACTCAGCCGTATTGCAGCCCGCCGCGTGGCCACGGGAATCGGAGGTCGACCCGGAGGCCCGGTGCGTTGTCCATCAGGGCGATGCCGATGCGGTGCAGCTTGGCGACCGCCGCCACCAGGCTGAGGCCAAGGCCGTACCCTGTGGAGCCGCCTTCCTTGTTCAGCCGGTAGAAGCGCTGGAACACCTTTTTCCGCTCGGCCTCGGGGATGCCGACGCCGTTGTCGGACACCCGCACCGCGATACCGTCGCTCGTCGACTCGGCTGATAGAGCAATCTGGTTGCCACCGGAATGCGCGATCGCGTTTTCCAGCAGATTGACGAGCATTTGCACCACCAGCCGCTTGTCGCCGAAGAAGCGCAGCCCCGGTGCGATCTGCACGGTCAGGTTCTTGCCGCCGTCGCGGGCGATGGGGTCGAAATCCTCCGCCAGGGCGGTCAGGGTTTCGGACAGCTCGAACTCCTTGAAGCTCGACCGCAGGGTACCTGCATCGATGTAGGCGATGCGCAGCAGCGCGCCGAACGCACTCAGCAACCCATCCAGTTCCAGGACCGTGGCGTCCAGGATCAGCTTCGCATCGTCGGCCGACAAGGGTTGGCGGCGCGCGGCCTCCACCTTGTTATGGATGCGCGTCAGCGGCGTCCGCAGTTCATGCGCGATGTTGTTGGTGACCTGGCGCAGGCTGTCCGTCAGGTCTTGGATGCCGTCGAGCATGCCGTTGAGATGCGCGGCGAGGCGGTCGAACTCGTCGTTTTTCCTGCCGACGGGAAGCCGGCGATCGAGATGGCCGCGCCTGATCTCCAGGCTCAGGCGGTTGATGGCCTCCAGCCGCCGGAAGATCAGCGCGCCGCTGACGATCGCCGTGAGCAGAGACAATGGAACCGCGATCGCCAGGATCCAGATGATGCCTTCCTCGACCAGCTCGACCGCATCGTGGAGGGCATGGGCGTCATGCCCGACCAGCAGGAAAGAGCCATCCGGAAGGAACGCGCCCTTGGCGACAAACGGCTCATCCTCGTCGCCATTTGGCGGCACGATCTCGCGCCATCCCTCCGATGGCACGCGTCCGGGAATCTGCCCTGCCACTTTCACGCCGTCTGGTGTTTGCAGCAGATAAATGTAGCCCTCGTCGATCACCGGGGCGGCGCGCTCGTCGATCAGCGCCTGGACACCGGCCAAGCCGCCCGCCGAGAAGGCATCCGACACGTCCTGGTATTCCTCGGCCACGGTCTCTTCGATCTCCTCGCGCCAGAGGGCCGCGCCGCCGAAATAGAAGATCGCCGACATCAGCAGCAGCGCGCCGATGAACGCGAGGGTGCAGGACATGGTGATCCTGAACGTCGACGTGCGCAGGAAGTCAGCGATGGTCATTGATCGAGTATCCGGCGCCGCGCACGGTCTTGATCAGCTTGAGCTCGAACGGCTTGTCGATCTTGGTGCGCAGGCGGCTGATGTGGGTCTCCACCACCGAGGTGCGCGGGTCGAAATGGAAATCCCAGACGTGCTCCAGCAGCATGGTGCGCGTCACGATCTCGCCGCTGTGCCGCATCAGGTATTCGAGCAGCAGATACTCGCGCGGCTGCAGGTCGATGCGCTGGCCTTGGCGTGTAACCTCGCGCGAGGTCCGGTCGAGCACCAGGTCGGCGACACGCAGAATCAGCTCCTGGTCGCTCAAGGGCGGGCGGCGAAGCAGGGCGCGCACGCGGGCGGTGAACTCGGAGAAGGCGAACGGCTTGACCAGATAATCGTCGCCGCCGGCATTGAGGCCGGCGACGCGCTCGTCGATGCCATCGAGCGCGGTGAGGAAGAGGACGGGCACCGAGACGCTGGCGCCGCGCAGGACTTTGACCAGGCTGAGGCCGTCCATTCCCGGAAGCATGCGGTCGACAACGATCAGGTCGTAGGGCGAGCCGGAAGCCAGGAACAGCGCGTCGCGGCCGTTCGCAGCGCAATCGACTGCGAAGCCCTCGGTCGCAAGGCCCGAGGCCAGGTATTTCCGGGTTTCCTCATCATCTTCGACGACCAGGATCTTCATGAGCGACCGGATTTGCGGCTGCGGCAACGGCGAGCGCCGGCGGGGTATTCCGGCGCTCGCCAACCACGCCATTACATCACCTAGATTGCCGCGGCAGCAAGATCGAGATCTTCCGCCACGTTCGCGATGAGGCTGGCGGGCAATGCGGTGCGGCTGACGGCCACCACCACGTCGTCGAAATCGCCGTCATACTCCGGATCGCTCACGAACATGTCCTCGAAGCCGAGCACCTCGGCCTTGTCGTCCCAGGGACTGTCCTCGAGTTCGTCGGACTCCAGCTCAACCGCATGGATGCCGCCGGCCGGATTGAGCAGATTCCAGTCGTCGTGGGTGTTGACGTCGAGCGCATGGAATGCCGGGATGGGCAGCACGTGGCCATCCTCGTCAATCAGTTGCGGGGCCATGCGGTCATAGATGCTGGCCTGCTTGCCGGTCAGGAAGTTCCGCATTTCCAGGCCGCCATCCTCGAATTGCGACAAATCGAGGCCGATCTCGCCGGCATTCGGGATCAGGAACAGGCCGTAGCCTTCGCCCTTGTCGAGGTCGATGACGAATTCATCGCCAAGCTCCAGGTCCTCGGTATCCGGGAACAGGAACTCGACGTCGTCGATCAGCCCGGTCGTGCGGTCGAAGGTATAGAAGCCCAAGGCGTTCTCGAAATCCGTGTCACCGCCGAGGAAAGTCACATGAACCTCGGAGCCGGGTCGGCGGAAGTCCCGGAACTCCGGCTGCTCGAAGTCGTCGACGCCGATGTTGCGATCGATCAGGTCCTTGAGGTCAGGATCGCAGCGATCCTTGAACAGCTCGTGTCCGATGCCGCCGTCCTTGAGCAGCCGGATGCCCATCAGCTGTTCGATCCCTTCGACTTCGCCCTCCAGGTTTTGCTCCTCGGCCACGACCATGCCGACCCCGGGCTCGTATTTCTTGTGTTCGCGGACATCCGGTTCGAGCTGCGTGGTATTCAGCGTTTCCAGCACGTCCTTGAAGAATCCGATGTCGATGTCGGCGGTCCCGTTGAAAGTCACGAGATCGGCCTGGTCTATGGCTCCCGGGGCGAACTCCTCGAAATAGCCGTTGCCGAGCGCTTCGAGGACCTCGCGCGTCGGCATGATGTAGCCGGGAAAGGAGTCGACGCCGTTGGCGAGCCAGCTGCCGGCCGTGGACGTGCCGAGGAAGTTGCCGTCGTCGTCATACTCGAATGCGTAGGTCAGCTCGCCGAAATACCAGACGTTGCCATGCTTATCCTGGGCGAAGTAGTCCAGCGTATCCTCGGCGAGCACACCGTTCACATAGGCCGTGTCGCGCACGACGTGGGCCTTGACGCCGTTGATCATCTTGCTTTCGAAGGTGGCGAACACGTCGTTCCACTCGGTGTCGTCGCCTGCTTCCTCCGGCAGCTTGGCGTAGGTGTAGACGGTGCCACGGATCATGGGGGAATAGGGGTTGTCGATGCGTTGGTTCGGCTTGAAGTTGTGGGCATCGAACTCGGGCAGAATCGGGTTGGGCGATGGATCGATCACCGATGCCTGGTTGGGCGGTGACTTCGCGACATTGTGGAATTGACAGGTGCTCGACGACCAACCCGCGAGTTCGCGAAGGCTGTCGTCAGTGAGCCGATATTTCAGATCATGTCTGGCCATTAGCATGCTCCCTTTCAATGCCGTCCGTGGGGCGGGCCGGCCGGTTCTCGGGGCATCTATCTGGCAATCAGCGGCTTTTCCTGCCGCTTTCCGCGGGCTTACAATTTCGTAAGGGAGGTCCGGGCGAGCGGGCTAATGGCGGGGAGCCGCCTTGGCGATGCGAAGAACACGGATATAGCCGAGGAACGCCCGGACATTTTCCGGCTCGCCCAGACCCTCGGTCATGATGATGCGTTCGAGTTCGCCGTCCAGCTGCGGCCGGACATACTCATGAAAATTGAAACGCATCGGAAATGACGCAACGAGACCGAGGATGCTGCGTGCCCAGCCATAGTCGGTGATCACCAGCCGGCCGCCCGGCTTCAGCACCCGCCACATCTCGCGCAACGCCTGGCGCTTCACCTCGGCCGGAAGATGATGGAAGAAGAACGTGCTGGTGACGACGTTGACGCTCTGATCGGGCATCGGCAGTGCTTCCGCGAGTGCCAGTTCAAACCGCGCCGAGCTTCCAGTCTCGCGCGCACGTAGCCGCGCGATCTCGATCATTCCAGGTGTCGCATCAATCCCGGTCGTCATCCCGATTTCAGCGCCGTTATGGCCTGCTGCGAGCGCCGCCGCCATCAGGCTAAGTTCGCCGGTCCCGCACCCAACGTCGATGAGATTGTCTCCGGGGCTAAGGCGCGCGGCGTCCAGCGTCGCCACCAGAATGGCGCGCCTGCGTCCGAAGCTCAGGGAGTTCTCCAGCATATCGACCAGCCGCACGCGCCCGTCGACGCGCAGCCCTTTGGTCGTCGGCCCAGCGATGTCCGTGAACTCTCCCGCGATGACTTCGGCGAGGCGGCTGGGCTGGCCGACGGTGGCGACATGCCAGGCCATGGCAACGCCGACGCACAGCAAGGTGGCCAGTCCGGCTACCGTGCCATAGACAGGAGCCGGATTGGGCAGACCATGCTCCGCCCACTCAGCCAAGCCAAAAGCAACGCTGCCGAAGGCCAGCAGCACAACGCAGGCCCGCCTGAGCGATTTTTCGTTGGCACTGCCGCTGCCACGATTGGCCGGCTTCGACGGCGAGGTCCCGCCGGACAATGCACTGGCGTAGCGCTGGGCGGCGACGATGGCCGCGAAGGCGGCGATCAACGCACCGGCGAACGCTACGATCGGCGCACCGAGCTGGATGATCGGATGATGGAAGCTGTGCATCTCTTCAGCCAGATCGGACAGGTCAGACAACCCGACGGTCAGGCCAGCGGTGCTCGCAATCAAGAGCGAATAGCGGAGGTGCTGCGCATCGAAGCGTTTCCTGTTGTGCAGCACGTTGGCGGTAGGCGAGGCGGTGCGGGCAGGCGTTGGCACCGCGCGCGCTGGCTCCATCGTCGTCTGCGAGACGATGCCCCGCCGGATCAATTCGATCTCCATCCGGCCGGTGAGGGCGAGCCAGCACATGCGCAGGTCAGCCACGGCGCCCCAAAAAACGCTGACTCCGATCAACGGCTGATTCCGCTCGACGAACCAATGGGCGGAAATCGCGATGGCATAGCTGAGGCCGATGCCGGCGAAGAATATCCAGACTTGCTGTGCCGCGATAGCTTCGATCGCCGACAGGATGCCGAGCGCAGTAGCGAAATAGTGCAGAGCACGCGTGCCGGGCAGGCGGTGGGCACTCAGATAAAGCGGCCAGAATTCCTTGAATCGCATTGTTAAGCCTTCAAACCAGGGATAGGCCGTCCTCTGGAGGAAAAGCCAAGGGTGTATTCTGATCGTCGAGGCCCCTGAAGGGTACCTGTTTCGAAAACGAAATGGAAGGAGGAAGGCGTGAGACCAGGGATCAGCCAGCGACCAGCCGATGGCGGTGGGTGATCACCAGTCCGAAGGCGTCCTGCCGGCAGAGCCAACCCTGCGGTAGAAACGGTCGAATGTCCTCGGCGTTGTATCGGCGGCAATTCTCGATTACCAGGACCGTCTGTTGGTTCAGCAGCGACGTGATGTTGTGCATGTACCGGCCCAACGCGCGCCGCGGCACGTGGTGAAGGACCCTGTGCGAGTAGACAAAGTCGGGCTTCAGCGCTGCTACTTCACGAAGAGTTCTGGTTGAGATCTTCGCCAGGCCTACCTGTTTCTCGCTCACAAGTTTGTCTAGCCGCTGCCGCCCTTGTGCGTAGAAGCGATTAGTGATGTCGAGTCCGATGAATCGACCAGGTTGCAGGTAGCGGATTGCCGGTTCGGCGCACCACAGGGACCCGCAGCCGTATTCAACACACAGACTGTCCGGACGGAACCCGAGCGTGACCAAATTTGCCAGCCATTGCTCGGACGTCGCCCGAATATGCGCCTCGTCACGGATCTGAATGCCGAGAGTGTTGGTCAGATCGCCACGCGCCATCCGCGTCAGGATGCGTCGTTCGTATCGCCGTTCGGGCGTTTCTCGCGTGAGTGCCCGCCACATGGCGCGGAGCACGATCGGCGCCCGGCGCCCGGCGAAGTCTAGTTCGACACCGACCGCCCACCACGGTACGAGGGTACGTGCGGCAGCGTGAGCCAGTTGCAAAGCCTTCATTCGATCATCCACTCCAAACTCATTGTCCAGGGGCCTTGTCAGCTGGGTCTTGTTCGTCCTCGTGGCGGCATCGATTTGCGTTCCCGTCGACGATGAAGGCAGACGAGGTCTCGGCGTCGAAGTACACAGCGCTGACGACCGAGCCGGTTTCGGCATCGATGTGCAAAGGGTGAACTGGCAGGCCTGTAGCGCCCCCGACGTTGCCGCGCGGCGGCACCTTAGTCGGCGGCATCTTCATCGTCGTCAGAATCAATCTCGTCCTCGGCGATGGATAGAACGTCACCGGTTTCAGCATTTACGTGCACATCGCTGACGGATTTGCTGGCGACGATCTCGACGTCGAAGATCCATCCCTCGGCGCCCTTCTCGAACTCCGCCTTCGATGCGCGCCCACCGGTCTTCGCCTCCGCGATTGCCACAGCCTCCCCCAACGAGATCTTCGCCTGTTGCAACTGGAGAGCGTCGTTTTCGACCTGTTCGGCGCGCGCGGCGCCTGCGGTCATTGCCAGGCACGCGGCCGCGGCGATCGCCAAGCCTTTGAATTGGGCCTTCATCGTTCCACTCCTTGTTGCGTGCCGGTCACGTTGGGCGCACCGTAGGGGCCATCTGTTAGATGAGAATTAGGGCGCCATCAGAATTCGGCCGGCTTGCGAATCATCATTGCGTCCTGGCGGGAAATGCGTACGAGATTGGGGCATGCGGATCCTTCTAGTTGAAGACGACCCGATGATCGGCAAGAGCCTGCGCGAGGCGCTGCAGGACGCCGGCATGTCGGTCGACTGGGCGCGCAGCGGCGAGGATGGCGAGGTGGCCTTGTCGGTCGGCGCCTATGCCGTGGTGCTGCTCGACATCGGGCTGCCGGGCAAGAGCGGCATCGAGGTGCTGCGCGCCGCCCGCAAGACCGGGAACAAGACGCCCCTGATGCTGATAACCGCGCGCGACGAGCTGGACGACCGGGTCGCCGGTCTCGACCTCGGCGCCGACGACTACATCACCAAGCCGTTCGAAATGCGCGAGCTGATGGCGCGGCTGCGCGCAATCATGCGGCGCTCTGGCGGCGCCGCGATCTCCACCCTCAGCAACGGCGAGATCGAGCTCGACCTCGACACCCACGAGGTTCGCTATCGGGGCAAGTCGCTGGTTCTGTCAGCGCGCGAGTTCGGTCTGTTGCGCGCTCTGCTCGATCGACCCGGCACCATCATGTCCCGGGCGCAGCTGGAGGAAAAGCTGTACGGCTGGGGTGAGGAGGTAGAGAGCAACGCCATCGACGTGCTAATCCACTATCTCCGGCGCCGCTTCGACAAGGACATCATCCGCAACGTGCGGGGCGCCGGCTGGCTGGTGCCGAAGTCGCCGCAATGAAGCCGGTCAAGCCCAACGTGCCGTCACTGCGCCGCACGTTGCGTATCTCGCTGCTCGTGCTGCTAACGTCGTTCGGCCTGATCTCAGCAGTCGCCTCGTACTTCATCGCGGGCATGGAGGCTGACGAGTTCTTCGACAACCAGCTCCGGCAGATCGCGCTCTATATCTGGGATGCGCCGGACGGCTATCGCCCCGACAATATCGTCGCGCCCTCGCATGATCTCGAGGACGATTTCCTGATCCAGGTGTGGGACAAAAACGGGGGCCTGCTGGTCTCGTCCAATACGGCCATCCCGATGCCGCGCGGTGTTGCCACCGGCTACGCGAATGCGGTGGTGGCCGGGATCGACTGGCGGGTCTACACCCAGGTCGAGCCGGCCCGCACCGTGCAGGTAGCGCAGCAGATGGAGGAGCGCGAGGAAACCGCCGCACAGGCCTCGCTAAACGCAATCATCCCGATTGCGTTGCTCATCCCACTGTCATGGCTGGTGCTGAACTGGATCGTCGATCGGATTATTGGCCGCCTGGATCGCGTCGCGGTAGATATTGCCGCGCGCGATGCGGAAAGCACAGCGCCGATCCCGACGGTTGCCGCTCCGGTCGAGATCCTGCCGCTGATCACCGCGATGAACGACCTGGTGCTGCGGCTGCAGGCGGCACTCCACCAGCAGCGCCGCTTCGTCGCCGACGCGGCGCATGAGCTGCGCACGCCGCTTACCGCCATTTCGCTGCAGGTCGGCAACTTGATGGCGGCGATCGGCGCCGAGGGCAAGTACGCGCAGCGGATCGCCGATTTGCAGGCCGGGTCGGCGCGTGCCTCAGCGCTGGTCGGGCAATTGCTGCGTCTGGCGCGGGTCGAATCCGGCGCGGCCTCGCCGGAGAAGCAATCGGTGGCGCTGCTGCCGCTGGTGATAGAGAGCCTGGAGCGGTTCGCGCCGCTGGCCGAGCATAGGTCCGTCGATCTCGGCCTCGACCAGAATGCGGATGCGGTGGTCGAAGGCGTGGAGGACGAGATCCGCGTGCTGGTCGATAATCTGCTGGATAACGCCATCCGCTACACGCCGGACGGCGGAACCGTCGATGTGATCCTGCGCGCTCGCGAGTCGGTACCGACCCTCGAAGTGCGCGATACCGGACCGGGGATTCCTGACGCGAGCTTGACCCGCGTATTCGAGCGCTTCTACCGCGCCAGCTCCGCGGATATCGATGGCAGCGGCCTCGGACTCGCCATCGCCAAGGCAGCGGCCGACCGCAACCACGTGCGCTTGACACTGACGAACCGCACGGATCGCAGCGGCCTTAGCGCCACTCTGGTGTTCCGGTCGGCGGACTCGGCGAAAAGAGTCGCCTAATTTTCCCCTAACTCGTCGGCCTTACTCCTGCGATCGCGGGCGCTGGTGCCGACCCGGGCGATCTCATCACGTGGTCAGTTTCGCTTGGGACGGCTCGTCGTCGCGTTGATAGGAGAGTTGGATGAAGCCAGTTCTGTTCGCGAGCGTGGTCGCCCTTGCCGCACTAGCCACTCCCGCCACGGCCGACGAGGTGCCGTGCGAGAACGTGCTCGCCGACTTGCGCGCCGCGTTGCAGGACGCCCAACCCAGCGATGCCGACGCCGCCAAGGTCAAGGAGTTGGAGGACAAGGGCATCGAGCGCTGCAACGCCGATGATGACAAGCACGCCGACGAGTTCTTCGTCCAGGCGCTGAAGATCCTAGGCAAGTAACCGGATATCGAAGGAGGACCGCGCCATGCGGCAGACGATTGCCGACTTCGACCCGGTCTTCAACCGCGTACCGCGCGTGACCGCTGCGTTCTGGATGGTCAAGCTGCTTGCGGTCACGGTTGGCGAAACCGCCGCCGACTACCTTGCGCTCAACCTGGGTTATGGCCTCACCACCACGACCTGGTTCATGAGCGCGGTCCTGGTGGTCGTGTTGGTCATCCAATTCGCGCAAAAACGCTACGTGCCCTGGGCCTATTGGCTGGCGGTGGTGATGATCAGCATTGTCGGCACGCTGATCACAGACAACATGGTGGACAATCTGGAAGTTCCGCTGCAGGTCAGCACGATACTCTTCTGCTTTGTGTTGGCCGCGATCTTTGCCATCTGGTACGCGGTCGAGCGCACGCTTTCCATTCATACTATCTTCACAACACGGCGCGAGGTCTTCTACTGGCTCGCGATCCTATTCACTTTTTCGCTCGGCACCGCAGCGGGTGACCTGGTGTCGGAGCATTTCGGGCTTGGCTACCTGGTGAGCGGACTGATCTTTGTCGTGATTGTCATACTCACTGGAATGGCCTACTTCGCCCTCCAGCTGAATGGCGTGCTCGCCTTCTGGCTCGCTTACATCTTGACCCGGCCAGTTGGTGCCTCGCTCGGCGATCTGCTGGCACAGCCCGTGGAATATGGCGGGATCGGTTTTGGCACGGTGGTTACAAGCTGGATTTTCCTCGGCACCATCGCCCTGGTCGTCCTCTACATGACCCTTACCTCGGACGGTCGTGAGGCCGCCGAGAGAGCTCGGACCGAGGCATAAGGCTCCGCCATCAAAGCTGCGGCGGAAATCGCGATGACATAGCTTCAGGTGCGGCTGGCGAAGATCCGCTCGACCAGCTCCAGGTCGGCCGGCTTGTCGACGTCGACAGCGGCCTCGGCGACCGGCAGCTCGACGTGCTTGATAACCGCGCCCGCTTTCCGTGACAGATAGGCGAAGGCCTGCTCGGCGTTCATCATGCCCAGCAACACCTTGATCATGGCCAGCGGGCCGATCTGCCAGATGAGGCGCATGGGGCGCTTGCGATGCGCTTCGAGGCGGCGCCAGAAATCGGCGACGCGCGCGACATTTGGCGAGCGGACCAGGAACAGGTTGCAGCCGCTGAAGCGCTGGTTGCCGAGGCGGTAGAAGGTGCGGATCGCGCCAGGGTACGCGGCCACCACGATGTCAGCCGGCGCCAGGGCGACCGCGAGATCGCAGTCCTTGGGTGCGGTGTCGACGAAGCGCTGCAGGATCGCCGGGGTCAGAAGGGGATGGTCCCCGGTGGTGACGAGGAGAGGCTGCGTCAGCTCGATGTGGCGCAATGCAGCGGCAACGCTGGTGGCCGGGCTATCGGCGGCCGGCAGGATTTCCAAGGCGCGGTCACGATGCAGCGCCTCGAGCGCCGGCACTTGGAGAACAACGCGCTCATTCTCGATGCAGACATAGATGCGGGTGATGCCGGCCGTGGCGCGCACCGCTTCCACCACGCGCAGCAGCATGGGAACG
>Ga0070669_100003198_pt1 | contig 11772 bp, 10 predicted proteins | sample KBSS53metaG_FD_64680 | JGI IMG/M metagenome (GOLD analysis project Ga0070669, IMG submission 64680) | Switchgrass rhizosphere microbial communities from Kellogg Biological Station, Michigan, USA - KBS S5-3 metaG | ecosystem: Host-associated > Plants > Roots > Rhizosphere > Soil ... | reverse complement strand
AAGCGAGCACGATAGATGCAACGGTGAATCCTTCAGGCATTTTGTGCAGCAGAATAGCAATGAAAACCAGGAGGCCGACTTTGAAATTGACCAGGAATGCCGAAGCGATCGACACACCGTCAAAAAAAGTGTGAATCCAAAGACCAGCGACCGCAGTGTATGCCGCTGAAGGTCGCACCATCGATTCGGGATGTGTTTCGGCGCCGAAGTGAAAGTGTGGCGCGAGAGTGTGTTCGAAAAGTTGGATAAGGAGATAGCCGGCTAGCAGGAGCGTCATCGCGCCAACAATGGAGCGTGCCGCAGAAGCTCCAGCCAAATTCTCTGTCCAGATTGCGATGGTTTCTGGAACGATCTCGATAAAGATCGCGGCAAGCATGAAACCGGCACCGAGTGCCACCAGATACTTCAGAAATCGTTCACCGAGCCGGTGAGCACCCGACTTGACGAGGACAAGACCACCGACGACGTTGGCACCGGCCGCCAGCAATCCAAACAGCAAAAGACCTGTAAACCCTCCGAGGCTAATCTCCATGAGGTCGATGCGAATCCGCTCAGCTTGGTAATTAGCCAGCCACTATAACATTAGTGACTTTTGGAGTGCGCCGACCTGTCGGCGCTTTGATTGCGACCTCCGAACTCAACGAGGTTGGCGGCAAAGTAACAAAGTGTCGACAGGTCGACGCACTCCAAAGGCCGACAAGAGGCGAACGCGATCTTAGAGTCCGACTCTAAGACTCCGTAGATTTCCTCAGGAAATTACAAAGTTATCTATTGACACATCAGGGAGTGCGGCGTAGTATCCGTTTTGGGTGGTCAAAAGTGGTCGGAAGTGGGTCCAACCTCGTAGCAACCCGATCATGAGTTTTCTTTTCCTTTAGACCACCCACCAAACTCTCGCCAAGGTCGACGCAAATGCTGCGAGGAAATTACACGGCACGTATTGATATTAAGGGTCGCCTAAAAGTGCCGACGTCATTTCGGCGCTTACTCGAAGAGAAGTTCGGCCAAGACTTTTATATCACGAGTTTGACCGGCGAGTGCGTTCGTATTTACCCGCTACCGGAATGGGAATCGATTGAGCAGCGCCTTTCGTTGCTGCCCACGATGGATCCGGCGAAAAGAAAGTTCCTTGACAGAACGAACTACTACGGACAGCAAGCGACGATCGATGGCCAGGGGCGGTTGTTGATTCATCCGCTGCTGCGCAAGAGCGCCGAATTGATCGGTGACGTCGCGGTGATGGGTTATCTGACTTATCTGGAAGTTTGGGAGCTGGATAAGTTCAAGGCGCGATTGCTGGCGGATCCTTATACAGAGGAAGACGAGGCGGCAATCTCAAGGTTGGGGATTTGATTGAGTGATGAGGATCACATAGGCCGAAAAAGTCCTATAGGTCCCATTGAAAGATCTTTGAACGAGATCACGGGGCGGTGGTGATGGCTGCGCCTTTGGGGGGCATGGGCGCGCCCCATCGCCCCGTGCTGCTAGAAGAGACGATGAAATTCCTCGCTCCAGAGCGAGGAGGCCTCTTCGTAGATTGCACGGTTGGACTCGGCGGACACAGCGAAACGATTCTTGAATCCTCCGACGAAACACGTGTCATCGGAATTGATCTCGACACGGAAGCACTCACTTTCGTGCGAAAACGATTGGCTCGATTCGGTGACCGCTTCCGCGCCTTCCACGCAAACTTCCGGCAAATCGCACAGATTTTAGAAGAGGCAGGCGAGAGCAGCCCTCAAGGTATTCTCGCAGACCTTGGAGTCTCGTCTCTGCAGTTTGATTCGAGTGAACGAGGTTTTAGTTTTCGCTTCGATGCTCCGTTGGACATGCGAATGGATCCTTCCAGCGGAGACGACACGGTAGCCGAGTTATTGCTGAGTCTACCCGAGGTAGAGATCGCCAACATCATCTTTGAATTTGGTGAAGAGCGGCACTCCCGAAAGATCGCTCGACGAATTGTCAAAAGACGAGAACAGGGTAATCCGGTAACAACAACAAAGGAACTGGCGGACCTGGTCCAACAAAGTATCGGTCCGAAGAAGCACCATCAGATACACCCGGCGACACGTACTTTCCAGGCATTACGTATAGCCGTCAATCGCGAACTCGAAGGACTCGGGGAATTCATCGAAACAGCAGTTGATCTTTTAACTCCCGGTGGTTGTTTTGTCGGCATAAGTTTCCACTCGCTAGAGGATCGAATTCTCAAGCGCGAACTTCGACGACTTGCCGGACATTGCGATTGCCCACCACGTCAGCCGGTTTGTTCGTGTGGAGCTCGCCGGGCCGTTGAAATACTGACGCGGCGTCCAATCACGCCGACTGACGAAGAGATTGAAGTGAACGCGCGTGCCCGCAGCGCAAAACTCCGAGCGGCCACCAAGCTCATTGAGCAGCAACAGGTGAAGAAATGAAACGGTTCCCGGAATATCAATCAAACAAGAAGATCACTCGTAGTCGAGATGCGTCGGCCCTTTCTCGACTGGCGCTTCTATTGTTCAGCGGCCTGGTGTTGGCAGGCGGTTTTGTCTTCGCCGGCAAAACTCATTTTGCAGCGGTGCAGTACGGTTACAAGAGTGAAAGTCTTCGTCGTCAACGTTCGCAACTGCTGCAACAGAATCAGCAACTGTCGCTCGAGAAACAAAAGATCTCATCGCCCGCAGCGTTATTAAAAGCGGCAACCAGTTTGGGTTTGAAGCCGGCAACGGCAGCGCAGATCGGCATGCCGAGTTCAAAGCCCGCCGAAAAACCGAAAGGAGGAATAGAGAACACCAAAACAAAAGCTTCAAAGACTCGCTGAATGATCAAGCTCTGACAACTATCTGCGGTCTCACCACGTGTCGGGTAGGAAGGAAAACAAGTTAGGTGATGTTGGCACGCCTAGTCGCTCAATCGAAATCACGACCGGATGTCTCCTTAAGCCGCGCGCTCTTAGTCGCGGCTTTTATCGGCTTTTGGATGCTCGCCGTATCAGCGCGCCTTGTTTACTTGCAGGTGTCGCAACACTCGAGTCTCACAAACCGTGCGCGCCAGCAGCAGCAAAACGCACTCGATACCACTCCGCAGCGTGGTGAGGTGTTGGACCGAAACGGACGCCAACTCGCTCGTAGCGTGCAGACCATCTCGCTGTTTCTGGATCCAGCAGATCTGGATGCCGGACAGCTTGAGTGCACGGCCCAGCAATTATCGAATGCTCTGGGTTTGAGTTATGCGGAGGTTTCACAGCAACTGTCGAACGCGCAAACGATGGAGCGCAGATTCTTATGGATCGCTCGACGGCTGGATGTAGATCGCGGAAATCAGATTCTGGCCCTGGAGCTTCCAGGCATTCATCCGGTGATCGAACCGAAGCGTTTTTACCCGAATGGTTCGTTGGCTTCGCACGTGCTCGGCTACGTTGGAATCGACGGTCAAGGCTTGGGCGGTGTGGAGCATTCCTACAATTCCAAAATCAAAGGTGAGCCCGGCGAGCTTTTTCTGGAAAAAGATGCGACGGGCCGGGCGTATGAAAGTTTTGAGATTCCAGCCAAGCCAGGACAGACGGTTGTTCTGACAATCGATCAGACGATCCAGTATCACGCCGAACAAGCACTACAAGCTGCGGTGGCACGATCGCACGCGAAATCCGGTACAGCGATCGTTCTCGATCCACGCACCGGCGAAATCCTCGCGCTCGCTAACGCGCCAACATTTGATCCGAACAAGGTGAGCGACTCCACCGCTGACGCGCGATCCAATTGGGCACTACAGAACATCTACGAACCGGGTTCGACATTCAAGATCGTCGCTTTCTCAGCTGCAATCGATCGAAAGTTAGCAAAGCCGGAAGATCATATCGATTGTCAGATGGGCGCGATCACAGTTGCAGGTAGAGTGGTTCACGATCATCACCCGTTTGGCTCGCTGACGCTCGTCGAAGCTTTGGCCAAGTCGAGCAACGTGGGTGCGATTAAGTTGGGTATCCGTGTCGGCGACGAATCGATGTACGACTACATCACTCGTTATGGCTTTGGGAGTCGGACGGGCATCGAACTGATGGGCGAGACACCCGGAATACTCCGCAAGGTGGATCGGTGGCAGCCATCGTCAATCGGTTCCATCGCGATCGGTCAGGAAATTGGCGTGACTCCTTTGCAGATGGTTTCAGCCTACGGGGCGGTTGCGAACGATGGAGTCCGCATCGCGCCACACATCGTACGTGAAGTTCGCAACGCGAACGGCTCAGTTTTGTTTAGCGCACAGCCGGAACAACGTCGAGTGATTAATGCTGAAACCGCGATCGCGTTAAGAGGAATGCTTGAAGGCGTGACTCTTCACGGCACCGCAAAGAAGGCACAACTCGACGGCTACTCCGCTGCCGGTAAAACAGGGACAGCACAGAAGATCGATCCGAGAACTAAGGGTTATTCGGCGACGAAGTTCGTCGGATCGTTTGTGGGTTTTGCTCCGGTGAATAATCCCCAGGTGGCAATTATCGTTGTGATTGATGAACCGGCGGGTGCATACCACGGTGGCGACGTTGCGGCGCCCGTATTTCGCGAAATCGCAGAACAGATTCTGCCGGCGCTTAACGTCGAACCTGACATCGAAACGACTGCAATACCGGAACTGATCGCACGTGCCGACAAGCAGGCGTCCTCCGAAGCAAAACTCCGGGATGAACAACAGCGCGCGGAGAGCGAGCGGCGATCCACATTACCGACTGTGGTTAGTGACGGGGGTCGGGAAGGTGAAGTGGTCTATGCAGTTACTACAAGTAAGGCGATGGTGATGCCGGATCTGCATGGCCGCAGCGTGCGAGATGTCGCGCGGACTTGCGCGCAGTTAGGCCTGCAAATTGAGGCTCGCGGGGAAGGTAAGGTAATGAAACAGAGTCCAGCGCCCGGTGCCGAAGTTAGCACAGGGCAAGTCATTTATCTCGATTTTGGCAGAGCTAATTGAAGTCAGATAACAGTTTCCCTCAACTGGAGCAGATGAAGATGACGCTGCACCGACGTTCAGATGAAGAGTCCTCGGAAAATGACGTAAGATACGGAATTGCCGGCTGCAGGGAGAGGTTACGCAGCCAGCGTGCAACCTTCCGGGCGCAACATCAATCCCCCGCAGATGTATCGAACGGTGAACGTGAGGAATCAGCGACTCGTTTTGAGAGTTACGCCGAACTCTTCGCCACATCGATGAGCCAGAGTTCGATGTCCCGGCTCATTGAGTGCCTGCTCGAACCTGCAGATGTAAACGCCGGAGGAGTTTCGCAGGAACCGCGGGTTGTCTTCAGTAATGATGAGGATACTGAGCGCGAAGAGGCAGCGATAACGTGAATCTGGCTGAAGCCGCAAGATTGATGGGCGCCAATGACGAAGCTTTGAGCGCCGAGATGTTTGACAAACAGATTACAGACTACTCGATCGACTCGCGTTCAGTTGGCGCGGGCGAACTCTTCTTTGCGCTGTCGCAGAAAGATTACGTCCGCGCCGGCTTCAACGGGGAATTCGCCGATGGGCACAAGTTCATCGAATCGAGTTTTGCGGCCGGAGCAATTGCCGCTGTGGCGCGCCTCGACAGAGTGAAAGGCGATCCTCAGCTTGAAGCAATGCAAGATCGATTGTTGCTCGTTGAAGACGCGATCGCTGCATTGCAGCAGTTGGCCCATGAGGTCTATCGAGCGTGGGGACGCGAAGTGGTAGCGATTACTGGAAGTGCCGGCAAGACGACGGCGAAAGAATTAACTGCTCATGTATTGCAAAGTGCCGGTTATCGCGTCTTGAAAAGCGAACGCAACTACAACAATGGTTTGGGTCTTCCGCTTTCTGTTCTACGTATGGTTAGTGAAGGCCGTTCGCCGGATCAATTCGATCTGGCAGTACTCGAAATGGGCATGTCGTCACCGACTCATGAGATTCAACGCCTGTGTCGCATTACGCCGCCGGATGTTGGAGTGGAGCTGATGGTAGCGCCGGTCCATCTTGAGTATCTCGGCACGATTGAAAACATCGCAGCCGCAAAGGCCGAATTGATCGAAGGCTTGAAGCCGACCGGAACGGCGATTCTAAATGCCGATGATCCGTTGGTGTTGAAGATGCGCGATAAGCATCCTGGGAAGACGTTAACGTTTGCCATCGAGAATAAGGCTGACGTTACGGCGACCGAGGTCGACACGAGTTCTTTAGGAAGCATTTCGTTTCGTCTGCGAACGCCTTTGGGTGATTCCGCTGCAATGCTGCCAATGAGTGGTCGGCACAATCTCAGCAATGCATTGGCCGCTGCCGCTGTCGGAACCTCGTTTAAATTGACACCGTCGCAGATTGCGGAAGCGCTTCGCCACGCAGTGCCGCCAAAAATGCGCGGTGAGATATTTGATTTCGCGGCTGGTTTTACTGTTATCGACGATTCGTACAACTCGAATCCACGATCGTTGCTGAATATGGTTCGCACTATGACCGAAGGCGGGAAAGATAGAAGGCGTTTGATTGTAGTTGCCGGAGAGATGCTCGAGTTAGGACCAGATGAGATCCAGCTGCATCGCAACGCGGGACGCGACATACACGCGCTCGCAGTTGATTTAGTGTGGGGAGTTCGAGGGTTGGGAAGAGAGATCGTGGCCGGAGCGAGTGAAGCCGGCGCCACGGCGACAAGATTCTTTGAAAACTCAGCGGAGGCTGCCGCCGCCTTGATAGAAGAAGTCCGTGAAGGCGATCTTGTTTTGGTGAAGGGATCGAGAGGCGTTGCGACTGACAAGATTGTTGTGGCGCTACGTCAGCAATTCCCATTAGCTGGAGAAGATTCCAGAAACTGACCAATTGGCAATCGGCATTTGTCTTAAATGATCTACTACCTTCTTTACGAGCTCATCTACATCCACTTCAAGGATAAGGACTGGTATCTCGTAAAGGCGCTGAATGTTTTTCAGTACGTTACTTTCCGCACCGCCTACGCAGCGATTACCGCACTACTGATCTCACTTCTCTTCGGTGGAAAACTCATTGAAGCACTGCGCGAGTGGAATATCGGCCAGCAGATTCGGGAAGAAGGACCGCAGGGCCACATGGTCAAGCGCGGCACGCCGACAATGGGTGGCGTTTTGATCGTCGGTTCAGTACTTATCTCGACACTTTTCTGGGCCAAGCTCAACAGCATCTACGTTTGGACGGCGATGATTGCGACGCTTCTATTCGGGGCGATTGGTTTCGTCGACGACTACTCGAAGATGGCCAAGCAACGAAGTCTCGGTCTTACGGGAAGGCAGAAACTTCTTGCCCAGGCCCTGGTTGCCGTTGGTGTTTGGGCAGTGCTTTTTGTTTCGACGAAGTACTGGGCAAGTGACTATTCGTGGAATGTCAGTATTCCATTCTTTAAATTGAGTTCAATTCCAGGTGGAAAGACTCATATCGGACCTTATCTCTACCTAATCTTAATCGGCATTGTGCTTCTCGGTTCGTCAAACGCAGTGAACCTCACCGACGGACTCGATGGACTGGCAATTAGCGTGACTTTCATCGCTATGTCGGCTTTGACTGGTTTCACCTACCTGAGCAGCGATCGCCGTTGGGCTGACTACCTGGAATTAACGCACCGTCCGGAAGCCGCTGAGTTAACGGTATTCTGTGGCGCGATGGTCGGCGCGAGTCTCGGCTTTCTTTGGTACAACGCGCCACCTGCACAAGTCTTCATGGGCGACGTCGGGAGTTTGGCGATAGGAGGCGCGATGGGAACCGTCGCGGTGCTCACCAAACAGGAATTCATGTTGTTGATGGTGGGTGGCGTTTTTGTGATAGAGGCGGTTTCGGTAATGCTGCAGGTGAGCGTGTTTAAGATGACCAAGAGAACGACTGGCACCGGGCGTCGGTTGTTCAAGATGACGCCGCTGCATCATCACTTTGAAATGCAGGATTGGAAGGAGCCGAAGATCGTCTTTCGATTTTTGATCCTGGCGATTTTGTTTGCGTTGTTGAGCCTGACGACTTTGAAACTCCGGTAGCGGTGAAGGGTAGGGCCAATAGGTCATATTGGCCTATAGAGTGTTGTGCTGGATCTAGCAGGCAAGAAAGTTTTGATAATCGGTGCGGCGCGTAGCGGAATCGCAGCCGCAAAGTTTCTGCAAGCGCGCGGGTCGGTTGTCGCACTCACCGATCGCAAGGAGCTTGATAAGTGGTCAGACGAAGCGCGCGCGCTCAAAGAGATTGGCGTCGGTCTACTGCCCGGAGAGGTGCCGACGTGGTTGTTGGATCAACTCGAATTGGTTGTAGTCAGTCCCGGCGTTCCGTCAAACATAATTCCAATTCGGTACGCGGAACGTGCGGGAGCCGAAGTAATCGGTGAGGTCGAACTAGCGTTTCGCTATTTGAAAGGTCGCGTGATTGCAATCACTGGCAGCAACGGTAAGACGACCACGACAACGTTGATTGGCGAGTTACTACGCGACGCGGGTTTGAACGTTCAGGTCGGTGGAAACATCGGCACTGCGTTGATCTCGATGGTTGAAACTTCAAGTGATGATGGATGGACAGTGGTTGAAGTTTCAAGTTTTCAGTTGGAAACGATCAAGAACTTTCATCCCTCAATCGCAGTCGTTTTGAACGTGACACCGAATCACATGGATCGTTACGAGACATTTAACGATTACGCCGCTGCCAAACACCGCATCTTCATGAATCAGGATTCGGATGATGTCGCCGTGCTGAACGCTGACGACGACACAGTTTCCTCATGGGAGCGCGGCTTGAAAGCGAGGGTCGTTAAGTTCAGTACTAAGCGAGAGCTTGAAAGTGGATTGTTTCTGCGCGGCCAAGAGTTGGTTGTTCGCAACGACGAAGATCGAGTCGTAATCCGCGCCGACGAAATGAAGTTGCGGGGTCTACACAACGTGGAAAATGCACTTGCGGCGCTCGCAGCCGGACTTGCAGCTGGAGCTTCCATCGAGTCGATGCACCAGACAGTGAAGAACTTCGAACCCGTTGAGCATCGCCTGGAGTTTGTAACTGAATTGAATGGGGTGAAGTTTTACAACGACTCGAAAGCGACGAGCGTCGATGCGACGTTGAAAGCGCTCGAAGCTTTTGCCAACGACGAAGGCAAGGTGGTTTTGATTCTGGGTGGTCTAGGAAAGAAAGCTCCGTACGAACCATTGGCGAGGCTGGTGAAAGAGAAGGTGCGAAAGCTTGTGTTGGTCGGAGACGATGCCGAGACCATCGCTCATGAACTTGGCGAGTATGCTGCTTTCGAACGTGCGTCGGACATGAAGGACGCAGTGCATCGTTCGTTCGCAGCTTCTGAAAAAGGAGATGTGGTTTTGCTTGCGCCCGCATGTGCAAGCTTCGACATGTTTGAGAGTTTTGAGCATCGAGGGAAAGTTTTCAAGCAAGAAGTCCAAAGTTTAAAGTCCAAAGACCAACGTCCAACGTCCAACGTCGGCCGTTAGACATCGACCTTGGAATTTGGACCTTGGACTTTGGACGAGAATTATGGCTCGCAAGTTAGCTCCGGATAAATGGCTCTTTGCTGCAACGACAGGACTGTCGCTGTTCGGCGTAGTCATGGTCTATAGCGCTTCGGCCCTTATAGCTGAGCGCGAAAGTGGTAGCCAGTTTTACTACGTGATCAAACAAGGAGCGTGGGTCGCAATTGGATTTGTTGTGATGTTGCTCGCAATGCAGTTCAACTACCAGCAACTTAAGAACAAGCGCATCGTCTACGGTTTGCTCCTCCTGTCGACGATCGCGTTGATGTCAGTTTTCGCATTCAGTGCGAGTAATGGCGCGCATCGTTGGATCAAACTCCCGGTGATGTCGATTCAGCCATCCGAGTTGTCAAAACTGGCTTTGGTGATCTTCCTTGCGTACTACCTCGAGAAACGTGCGGGTGAAGAGACGGACTTCTGGCGCACCTTCGTTCCGTGCGGATTCGTCACCGCCTGGCTCGCAGCACTCATTGTTATTGAGCCCGACCTGGGCACGGCTTTGATGCTCGCGTTGATCTTCGTCGTAATGATTTACACGGCGGGTGCTCGGTTAGCCCATCTGGCACTGGCCGCGACGCCTGCTCTGATCGCCGTTGTCGGGTTATTGATATTCGTTCCGTTCCGCATGAAGCGTCTGATTACGTTTTTGGATCCGTGGGCGGATGCGCAGGGTGGCGGTTTTCAGGTTGTGCAGTCGCTGATCTCGGTGGGTTCCGGCGGCACGAACGGACTCGGCTTCGCGCAGGGCAAACAGAAGATGTTGTTTCTTCCATTTGCGCACTCGGACTTCATCTTCGCAGTAATAGGTGAGGAACTCGGGCTCGTAGGCTCGCTCGCGGTCGTGGCGGTGTTCGCGTTGTTTCTTTGGCGCGGAATTCGGACCGCGCTACTTGCTCCTGATCGATTTGGGATGCTGTTGAGCCTGGGAATCGTCACAAGCATCGTGGCCCAGGCGCTCTTTAACATCAGTGTCGTGCTTTCGTTGGTGCCGACGAAAGGAATTCCGCTTCCATTTATTTCGTATGGCGGATCGTCTTTGATTCCGACATTGGCAGCGGTTGGCATTCTTTTGAATGTATCGCAGCACGCCAGCGGCTCCGTCGATGTTGGTTTATTAGACGCGGCCAAGTCGAAAGCTAAAGAGCGAAGGCGCTTGGATGTAGCAACGGCAGGACGATTGACGTCGCCGCGCATTTAAGAGGACGAACGAAATGCGCGTGTTGATTGCGGCTGGAGGCACAGGTGGACATATCTATCCGGGAATCGCAGTCGCGCAGGAGATTATGCGGCGCGATGCTAGTTCAGCGGTGCGGTTCGTCGGCACTGAGCGGGGACTGGAAAAGAAGTTAGTACCGCAAGCAGGGTTCGAGCTTTCGTTCATTGACATAGCAGGATTGAAGAACGTGGGCCTGGCAGCGCGCATGAGGAGTTTGGCGATGTTGCCAACCAGCATTCTCGTCGCTGGAAAACTCATCCGCAGTTTTAATCCTGACGTCGTCGTCGGCGCGGGAGGTTACGTCTCCGGTCCAGTTCTGCTGGGCGCAGCACTGATGAAACGTCCGACGATGGTGATGGAGTCGAACGCCCTGCCCGGTTGGACCAACCGGAGACTTGCGCGGTTCGTCGATCGTGCGGCTGTTTCGTTCGAACAAGCGCTTCCTTTCTTTGGTGGGAAGGCAGTAGTGATCGGCAATCCGGTTCGTCGAGCGTTCTTTGAGATTCCACCGAAGCGTCGTGACCCTACCCGATTTTCGGTGTTGGTGTTTGGGGGGTCGCAGGGAGCACGCGCGATCAACCAGTGCGTGATCGAGGCGTTGGCTGAATTGAAGAATTCGCCAGTGTCACTTCGAATCAGACACCAAACTGGCGTGGCCGATTTCGAACGTGTGCAAGCGGCGTATGCAACAGCTGGTTGGAACTCCGCTAACTCGGAAGTAACGGCCTACATTGACAATATGGTGCAGGAGTTTGGCGCAGCTGATCTGATCGTTTGTCGTGCGGGAGCGACAACCACCGCCGAACTTATCGCAGCAGGCAAGGCTTCGTTGATGATTCCGTTTCCGTACGCGGCAGATGATCATCAACGGAAGAATGCCGAGGCGATGCGAGACTCAGGTGCCGCGCGAATGATCCTTGAACAGCAACTCACCGCCGGCAATTTGGCAAAAGAGATCGTTGAACTGGCCGTCACGCCGGAAGCAGTGGATGCGATGGAGGCAGCGAGCAGACGGATGGCACGGGGAGATGCGGCGGTCGCGGCGGTCGATATGATTGAAGAACTGGCGGGAAAAGCAAGGAGCAGGGGCAGCAGCTAG
>Ga0070669_100003194_pt1 | contig 11782 bp, 8 predicted proteins | sample KBSS53metaG_FD_64680 | JGI IMG/M metagenome (GOLD analysis project Ga0070669, IMG submission 64680) | Switchgrass rhizosphere microbial communities from Kellogg Biological Station, Michigan, USA - KBS S5-3 metaG | ecosystem: Host-associated > Plants > Roots > Rhizosphere > Soil ... | reverse complement strand
CGACTCGGTCGCCGGCGCCGTTCGGCTGCTATCGGTGCTGCCGGCAGAGCTGCCGCAGACCATCGAGCGGCTGCAGGGCGAGGCGAAGGCTCAGCAGCGGATGCTCGGCGGGCTGCAGACCGAGCTGGCGCGCTACCGCGCCGAGGAACTGGCGGGGACTGCCGACGAGGTGACTGTCGGATCGGCGGCCCGTCTGGTGGCGCGCGCGCTTGACGCCGATGCGCAGGGACTCAAAGCCCTGGCGAGCGCAATCGTCGCCAGGCCCGGTTACATCGTGGTCCTGCTGTCTTCATCGCCACCGCCGGTCGTCGCCGTAGTCGCGCGCTCGGCGGACGTCGATCTCTCGGCCCAGAAGGTGTTGGCTGCCCTCCACGCCACGTTCGGCGGGCGAGGTGGGGGGAAGCCGGACCTCGCGCAGGGTGGCGGCATGAATGCCCCGCCAGAGGCGATCCTGGAGGCTGCGTACAGGGCCATCACCGAGATCAGCAGATAACACCCTGTCCGGAGAGCCGGTGCGGCGCACCTCGGTGATTATCTCGGACGGCGTTCACCCCGCCCGGGCCGTTCATCCGTGCGGTCTTGACCGCACTTGCCCTTGCTGCTCGGGCCTTCCTGGGCCGCGGCGATGGCATCGAGGTCGGCGCCAAGATCGTTGCCGTCGTCGCCGGCTCGGTAGAACGGGCTGACCCTCGCCAGCTTCTCCGTGCCGTCGAGAAATCCCACGGCCTTCCAGTCCGAAGCGACGATGGTGACGGGCGGGTAGCGCGATTTCAGCGCAACGTCGCCGATCGCCTGGCTTGTCGTCCGAGACGTGTTGACGAGTACGTTCTGGTTATACACGAACGGGGCGAAATTTCTCGTGACCGTGGTGATCCCTTCGTCGCTCCCCGCCCCGATCCCGTAGAGGCTGCGCTCGACGATGTTGTACTTGAACACGAAGTTCGGGTTCAGGTCGGCGCTGTCGCGCGCATCCAGGATGCCGGTCCCGTTGCTGGTCGACGTGACGTGCGTGATTTCGACGTCGGACACGCCGCCAAAGACACGGAACAACTTGCCGCCGCCGATGTCGCGGAAGACGACGTTCTGAATGCGAATGTGGTTGGCCCGCTCTGGAAGCGGAAGCCCTCGCGCACCCGCCTCGGCGCCGTTGATCGACAGCCCGTTCGCCGCCGAGCGGACGATGTTGTTCCTGAACGTGACGTATTCGGTCACGCACCACGTGCAGCGGCCGTCCTGGTTGGCCGACTTCAGAAGTATCGCCGTACCGTCCTGCCCCGAGGCCCAGACGTTCTCGAAGATGTTTCCCTCGACGAGCACGCGCCGCGCGTTCTTCAGCTCGAAGGCATTCTTGACCGGCACCCCGGAGGTTCGCCACGACAGCCGCTTGGTGCTGAGGTTGCGGCGCACTTCGATGTCGGAGGGCACGAGCCCGGCAATCGCCGGATCCGATCCGCCGAACATGATGTTCTCGCCGGACGCTTCGAGGAAGTTGTTGACGATCTTGAAGGGCCCCGGCCCGTTCGCCCCCCCGACCGCCTGTGAGTCGGTGTTGGCGTCGTGGAAGTTCGCGACATGGGACTCGATGACCGCCAGCCGCGCGCCGTTCATGAGGACGCCGCGCCGGAAGTTGCCGGCATCGTTGCCGTGCAGATAGCAGCGATCGATCACGATCTCCGACGGTTGCGCGGCGAAGGTCGTCTCGCTGCCGGAGCCGAGTTCGACCAGGTTGGTGAGCTGGGAGATGCCCGGATCGATGCCGATGTCGAGGCCGATGAGCCGATATCCGCTGGCCCCGGCCTCGGCGCGGATGGCGGCGGCGTTCGCCGCGGTCGCGCGAATCTGCGGCATCAGGTTCTGATGCGAAGGGCCGACGCGTGTCCCGAACGGCACGGCGCCGCCGGCGTCGAACGACCGATCGGCGGATCGGATCGTGATCCACTGTCCCTCCGGGATCGTGCGGTTCCGCAGCATGAAGCTGCGTTCGGGCGCGCTCGGGCGGAACGTGGCACCGGGCGCGAGCAGGATCGCGTCGCCGGCCTGGGCGCGATCGAGCGCCTGCTGGAGCTCGGTGCCGTTACTGACATTGATGGCGCGCACGGGGCGAACCTCGGCTGTACACAGCGAGGCAACCGCATACGGATTGGTCAGCGCGTGCGGCGTCCCGCCGTACGGGAGCATCGACAGAATCGCCAAGAGCGGCCCGAACCAGCGCCTGCTGCTCATCATTTTGCCTACTCTGATGCAAACCGATCGCCGGATGACCTCGTCCCGGTTCACGGGCGTGGCTCGACGGTCACCTCATCCATGACGCCAACGTCCGGAATGCGATGGCAACTTTTGGGGAGAGCGACGGCAGAGTACGGTAGCGGGCCGTCCGTCCGGCAGCCGTGCGGTTCGGCGGCTGACGGTGGCGCCATGCTCAGCTGTGCCGGGCCCCTCGCTGCCAGTCGGGGATTCTACCGGCGGAACCTCGCGAGGGCGACAACGATCGCGTCCGTGGCCGCGTTGACGATGTCGGCGGGCGTTTCGAAGTTGTTGGCGACAATTGAAAACACGAGCCGTTCGCCGTCGGCCGTCGCGACGTAGCCCGCGATGGCGCGCACGCCGGTCATCGACCCGGTCTTCGCGCGCACGTTGCCCTCTGCCGGCGTCCCCAGCATGCGGGTCGACAACGTGCCGTCGCGGCCCGCGATTGGCAGCGAGGCCACGAACGGCTCCCGCAGCCGCGCATCGCGATCCACGTGCACGAGGATCGCCACGAGCGCTGCGGGCGTGACGAAGTCGTAACGCGACAGCCCGGAACCGTCCCGGAGGATCAGCTCGGACGCCGGGACGCCCCAACCTTCGAGGATCGCCTGCGCCGCCAGCCGTCCGGCGCCCGCCGACCGGACGCCGGTGCCGTCCGACACCGTCTTCAGAAGGGTTTCGGCGTACTGATTCTGGCTCGCCTTCATCAGCCGCAGTGCCAACGCCGAAAGCGGGGCCGATCGATACGACACGAGCGGATCGGCCGCCGCCGGCGCCGCGTCGCGCACATCGTCGATATCGACCGCCGGACCGCGGACGTCGATGCCGTTGGCGATGAGGGCGTGGCGAAGGGCGCCGGCGAAAAAGAGCGTCGGGTTGTCGACCGAGGCCTGGAGCGTGGACGAAGAGGCGTCGAGCGGGATCGATCCGCGGACCTCCAGCGTCGCGCTGCCCGGCAGACGCCGCGTGCGGATCGACGCGGGGCTGCCTGGCGCGCCGGTCGTCACGCCGTTGACCACGGTCAGGCCGCTGCCTGCGGGCGCGACGCTGATCGCCGCCGAATCGCCGGCTGCCGGGCCCGGCGCGAGCGTGACGCGCACGGCGTTTTCGTTGAACTGGAGCGCGCCGATGCCCGCGGAGTAGTCGTCCGGCAGGTCGTCCCACATCCAGCCGGAGCCGAGCGTCTCCTCTTCGAAGCGGTTGTCGTCGCCGATGATGCGTCCCGCGATCGTCCGGATGCCGCGCTGCTTCAGGCGGTCGGCCCACTCGGCGAACACGCGCTCGCCCATCCCGTCGGCGGCAACGAGACCAGGGTCGCCGGTTCCGGACACCATGAGGTCGCCCCGGAGGACGCCGGCCTCGATTGGTCCCGCGGCCCGAATCGTCGTCTCGTAGCGATAGTCCCATCCCAGCTTTTCAGCCGCCACCGCGAGCGTGACGATCTTCATCGTCGACGCCGGCAGCAGCAGCTTGCGCGCGTTCATCGCATAGAGGGTGTCGTCGTTCGCCAGCGACTTGACGAGGACGCCCCAGTAGCCGTGCTGCAGCGCCGGCTGCGCAAGGATGGCGTCGATGTCGCGGATCAAGGCGGATAGGGCGGGTGGGGCAGGTGGGGCAGCTGGGGTTGAAGGGGGGCGGGGGTTCGTCGTCGCGCAGCCCGTCAGGATCAGCGCGACGACGAGTATGGCGCTCGTGTTATTTCGATAGCTCATCGAGCGATTTGATCGTCTCGTTGAAGTCGGCCGCGTCGATCTTCGCCGCGCCCGGCTCGCCGGGGCGCGCGACAAAGACGTCGCTGCCGGTCTGCCCGAACGTCACTTTCTCTTCGCGCTTCCCGTCGTCGAACTTGACCGTCACCGTCAGCGCCGGCTTGTCGAGGCCGGTCTTCGCGGCCGCGTCGACGAACGAGGCGGCGCGGATGTTCGACAGCTTCGAGAGCAGGCTGTCGCTCTTTTCCCGGTCGACGTCGGCGGCGGTGGGGCTGACACGTTTCCAGGTGTCGGGCGCGTTCTCGCCCGTGCCCTTGACGCGCTCGAGCACGACGGTCTGGCCGTTGCGCGCCATCTCGACGCGGTTGGCATTGAAGGGGCGGAATTCGAAGATGTCCTTGCGGCGATAGTCGTCGGCGCTCTTCTTCAGGTCGTCGAGCAGCGCGCTCTCGACCGTGACGACCGACGGCTTCGAGGCGTCGCGCGCGTAGACGGTGTTGTCGGCCGCCTTGCCGCCCATCAGCAGCGTGGCGCGGGCGCTGCCGGCGTTGAGGTTGACGGTGGCCTCCGGCGTGTCGAGGCCGTACTTCTTGAGGTCGGCCGGGGTCGCGTTCTCGGTCACGATCGACTTCATCTGCACCGATCCCAGCCGGCCGACGAGCCCTTCGACCGAACCGAAGTCGGCCCGCGTCTGCACCGGCTTGGTGATCTTCCAGTCGGCGCCGTCCTTCGCGACCGCCATCGTCTTGCCGCCCGCGGTGACGTCGATGCCGTCGACCTTCTCGCGGTCGAACTTCAGGATCGCCTTCTCCCGCAAATCGAAGGTCGTCCGGTTCAGCGAGGTTTCCTGGGACGCCGAGATCAGGAACACTTTCGTTTCGTCGTTCCGCTTCGCGAACAGATCGGAGCCGGTGGGCGTCTTGTCGCCGACCAGCAGCTTGCGGTAGCCCTTGTCGCCGGCGCCCTTGAAGTCGATCTGGATGCGCGGGTTCGACAGCCCGTAGTCGTTGAGGGTGGCGGGGTTCTCGTCGATCACGCGGACGACTTCCATCTGGCCGAGCGCGCTGGTGATGCCCGACACTTCCGATTCGTCGGCCTTCGCGGTCAGCGGCTGGGTGACCTGCCAGGCGCCGCCCTCTTTCCTGAGCGTCGTGGCATCGCCCGCCGCCGAGGTGACCTTGATCTCCTCCAGCTTGTCCGCTTCGTAGCCGGTGAAGACTTTGTCGAGCTTCTTCGCGTTCGGGTCGGCGCCGCCTTCAGGCAGTTTCCACGTGACGAAGTAGATGTACCCGCCGAGCCCGGCAAGAACGACGATGAGCGCAATCGTTGATCGCAGGCCGCGCATTTACCGCCTCCGCCACCAGGTGTAGACGCCCGTGCCGAACACGCACGCCGGGATGATCAGCAGCGACAGCCACGTGATGTTGGCCTGCTGCGTCGCCGTCAGCGTGATCCGGCGATCGTCGGGTTCCTTCGGACGGATCGAGATCAGGTTTTCCTGCTGCGAGAGCCAGCCGAGGGTGTTCATGAAGAGATCGCGGTTGCCCTGGATGCCGAGGCCGCCGTTCGCCGCGAAATCCGAGTCGCCGATCACGGCCACCCGGGTCTCCGGCTTTGGCGCATCGTCGCCCGGCTTCGGCGGGGTCGCCGGGGCCGGCGCCGCCACCGCCGACGCGACCGCGGCGCCGAGGATGATCGGGCCCTTCTTGTCGCCTTTCGCCTCGTCGAGCGCGACCTGCCCGGTCGTGAGCAGGCTCTTGATGTCGGTCTCCGCCCAGCTGCGCGCGCTCGTTTCGATGAACGGCTGCGCGACGTGTCCGTTTACGCCGGCGGCCACCACCGCGGTCTCGCGCGCCATCGGAAAGGCGGTGAGGAAGTTGAAGCGAGCCGTAATCGCGTGCGACGGATACGTGGCCACCACCGGCACGGACGCGTCGGTGCCGATCATGCGCCCCATCCCGCTCACGTCGACGACGACGTTGTTCCCGAGGTCGACGCCCCAGTCGTGGGCGAGCGCGATCAGGTTCGTCACCGGCGGGCTGTCCGGCTTGTCGGGCGGATCGATCTCGAGGAGCAGCTTGCCCGCCTTGTCGAGATACTTCTTGAGCGCATCGATTTCCGGCGGGAAGAAATCGATCCGCGGCCCGGCGACGATCACCATCGCCGCATCGTCCGGCACCGACCCCTGCTGGGCGATGGCCAGCCTGTCGACGGTGTAGTTTTCGCGGCCGAGCGCGGCGGCGATGGCATTGTAGCCGGTCGGTTCGGCCGAGGTCGTGTCCTTCTCGCCGTGGCCCTGTGTGAAGTAGACCTTCCGCTGCTGGCCGGAGACGACCTTGATGACGCCGTTGGTCAGGTCCTGCTCGCTGTCGGAGGTGACGCGCTCGCTGCGCCCCTTGAAGTTGAAGACGATCGTGCCGAACTGCTGGATCTGATTCTGCTTGGCGATGGTCGGCTTCTTGGCGGGATCGATGTACTCGGTGCTGACGTTCTTGGAGATGTACTCGTATTCCTTCAGCTTGTCGCGGTAACGCGGAAATTCCGGCTCCTCCGCGAAGACGAGGATCTGCAACGGCGCGTCGAGCTTCGAGAGCACGCTGCGGGTCTGATCGGAGAGGCTGAACTGCTTCGCCGCAGTCAGGTCCCAGCGCTTGTTCTGGCGGGCGCCGATGTAGTTGATCGCCACCAGGATGCCGAGCACGACGAGCACGCTCGTGGCCGCCAGGGTGCCGTAGCGGGCCTGGCGGCGGGAAAAGACCGAGCCGATCTCGCGCCACTGCGACAGCGTATACAGCAGGACGCAGACGAGGCCGCTCCACGCGAGGTAGTAGGCCCACTGCTCCTTCGCGGGGTAGCCGAAGCGAATCGCCAGGGAGGCGGCCACCAGCGCCATGCCGAGGTAGCCGACCAGGTTCAGGATACGGTTCAGCATCAGCCCCTCCACCGTTCGCTGTCGACGGACTTCGCGGTCAGGAACAGCCCGAAGGTGATAAAGCTCAGGTAGTACACGACGTGAGTGGTATCGATGACGCCTTTGCCGAAGTCGTCGAAGTGGTCGATGATCGACAGATAGCTCGTCAGCTTGTCGACGGTCGGGCCGGAGAAGCTGCCCATCCACGTGATGATCCACAGCAGCAGGAAGACCGCGAACGTGACCATGCCGGCGACGATCTGGTTCTTGGTCAGGCTCGAGATGAACAGGCCGACCGAGATGAAGCAGCCGCCGAGGAGCAGCAGCCCGACATACGCGGTGACGATCGGCTTCCATTCAGGCTGACCGTAGACGAAGAGCAGCCCGACGTGAATCAGCGAGACCGCGAGCATCACCGCGTAGAGTCCCATCGCGCCCAGGAACTTGCCGAGGACAATCTGGAAATCGGTGAGCGGCGAGGTCAGCAGCAGCTCGATCGTGCCCGACCGCTTTTCTTCCGAGTAGGTCCGCATCGTGATCATCGGCATGAGGAACAGGATCAGGATGGTCACGTTCTGAAGGAGCGGCCGCACCATCTGCTGGTTGAGGTTCATCGCCTGCGGCCCCTGCATGCCCATCTGGCTCATCTGCATGCTCTGGCGCACGAAAAAGCTCAGGATGGCGACGAAGAAATAGCCGTACAACAGCGCCCACATGCCGATGGCGATGTACGCGATCGGCGAGGAGAAATACGACTTCAGCTCCTTGTGCGCGATCGCGAGGATGTTACTCATGGGTCACCTCTTCAGCGGGCATCGGCTCCGGCTCGGCGTCCAGCGTTGCCGCCGGCGTCGGGACTTCTTCGGTGGTCAGCGAGAGGAATACGTCCTCGAGGCTCATGCGCATCGGGCGCAGCTCGAGCAGGCCCCACCCGCTGGTGACGACGGCGCGCGACAGGTCGCGGCGCACGTCACGTCCGCGCTCGCTGTCGATCTCGTAGCCGGCCATCCCGTCGCGCCGATCGGTTTCGACCACGCGGGTCACGCCGGGCACGCGCTCGAGCGCGGCGACGGCGTCGGCGCCCGGCGCGTCCACCTGCAGATACATGGTTTCGGAGCCGCGCAGCCGCGCCGTCAGGTTGTCGGGGGTATCGATCGCGACGACGCGCCCCTTGTTGATGATGACGACGCGCTGGCAGGTCTGCGCGACCTCGGGCAGAATGTGCGTGCTGAGGATGATCGTGTGATCGCCGGCGAGCTCCTTGATCAGCTCGCGCGTCTCGATAATCTGTTTCGGATCGAGTCCGGCCGTCGGCTCGTCGAGGATGAGGACGTCCGGGTTGTGGATGAGGGCCTGGGCGAGGCCGACGCGCTGCTTGTAGCCTTTCGACAGCTTGCCGCACAGGCGCTGCGCCATGTCGTCGATGCGGGTGCGCTCCATCACCGCCTGGACGCGCTGGCGCCGCTCGCTGCCCGGCACCCGCTTGATCTTGGCGACGAACTGGAGGTATTCGATGACGCTCATGTCGGGGTAGAGCGGCGGCGTCTCCGGCAGATAGCCGGTGCGGCGTTTGGCCTCGATCGGCTGGTCGAAGACGTCGAACCCGGCGACAATGGCGTTGCCTTCCGTGGCCGGCATGTAGCCGGTCAGGATTCGCATCGTCGTCGTCTTGCCGGCGCCGTTCGGTCCGAGGAAGCCGAGGATCTCGCCGCGCTCGACGCGAAAGCTCACGTCGTTCACCGCGGTCACCCGGCCGTAGCGTTTCGTGAGGTGCTGGACCTCAATCACAGAGGATCTCCTATCGCTGACAAATGTGCAGGGCTGAGGGCCGGGGGTCAGGGGCTGACGATCGCGTCCCGCACGCCTCCGCCAAAGAAAAATGCTAACCCGAACCGCCTGGTTTTGTGTAGCGGGCGGACAACCTTATCACCAATGTAATGGAGGCATCATGTCTGTCGACGTCGGTTCGAAGGCCCCGGACTTCACCCTGACCAGCCAGGACCGCCAGCCCGTGACGCTGAGCGGACTGCGGGGCAAGCCGGTCGTGCTCGCGTTCTTTCCCGCGGCATTCAGCTCGGTGTGCCAGAAGGAGATGTGCACGTTCCGCGACTCGATGGCGCGGCTGGGGAAGGCCGACGCCCAGGTCTACGGCATCAGCGTGGACACCTTCTTCACGCTCAAGGCGTGGCAGGACCAGCAGCAGCTGAACTTCCCGCTGCTCAGCGACTTCAACAAAGAGGTGATTCGGGCCTACGGCGTGTTCAACGAGGACATGATCGGGCTGAAGGGGATTGCCAAGCGCGCGGTATTCGTGATCGACAAGGACGGCGTCGTCCGGCACTCCGAGGTGCTCGAGGATGCTCGCAACGAGCCTGACTACGAAAAGGTGTTTGGGGCGCTCGCTTCGCTCGCGGCATAGGGACAAGGGACTGGGGGACCGGGGACGTCCCGTCCCTGGTCCTGTCCTTAGTCCCCAGTCTGGTATACAATGCACATATGAGCACACGCTCATATGTTCAATTGAAAGCCCGGCTCCTCGACGACGCGTCGGTGACCGACCTCGCGGAAACGTTCAAGGTCCTCGGCGACACCACGCGCGTCCGCATCCTCGACGCGCTCGCGCGCGCCGAGGTGCCGGTGTGCGACCTCGCGAACCTGCTCGGCCTCACCCAGTCGGCGGTCTCCCATCAGCTCCGGCTGCTGCGCAGCATGCGGCTCGTCAAGTCGCGGCGTGACGGCCGGCATATCTACTACGTGGCCGACGATCACCACATCGTCGCGCTCTTCGAGCAGGGCCTCGAGCACGTGCAGGAGCGGGCACCGGCCGCCGCCGGCAAGGCGAGGCGCGCGTGACGGCGACCTGCACGATCTGCGAGCTGCACGCCGAGTCGACCTTCAAGATCGAGGGCATGGACTGCCGCGAGGAAGTCACGCTGCTCGAGCGCCGGTTCAGCCACCTCGCCGGCCTCGAGGACTTCTCGGCGGACGTGATGGGGCAGCGCCTTCACGTGAAATACGACGCCGCCCGGCTCTCGACCGCGACGATCGCCGATGCCGTCGCCGACACCGGCATGCGGGCGTGGCTCGAGCACGAGGAGCCGCTCGCCGGCTCGCCGCCGGCCGAGCGCATGCGGCGCGTCCAGGTCTGGATGTCCGGTGCCGCCCTGGTGCTCGGCATGGTCCTCGAATGGTCCGGCGCCGGGGCCGGCGTGACCGGGTGGATCTTCGGCGTGTCGATCGCCGCGGGCATTCTGGCCGTTGGCCGCCGCGCCTGGCAGTCCGTTCGCGCCCGCGTCCTCGACATCAACGTCCTGATGATGATCGCCGTGGCCGGCGCGATCGTCCTGCGGCAATACTCCGAAGCCGCCGCCGTCATCTTCCTGTTCGCCGTCGCGCAGGCGCTCGAAGTGCGGACGCTCGAACGGGCGCGCAACGCGATCAGCGCGCTGATGGATCTGACGCCCGCCGATGCGCTCCTGCGGGATGCATCCGGCGAACGCCGGGTCAGCGTCGACGCGATCGCGCCCGGCGCGATCATCGTCATCAGGCCGGGCGAGAAGATTCCGCTGGACGGGACGATCGTTGCCGGGCAGAGCGAGGTCAATCAGGCGCCCGTGACCGGTGAATCGCTGCCGCGCGACAAGGCGCCGGGAGACGACGTGTTCGCGGGAACGATCAACGGACGCGGCGCGCTCGAGGTCCGGGTCACGCGGCTCCGGCGCGACACCACGCTGGCCCGCATCATTCACCTGGTCGAGCGCGCGCAGGCGCAGCGGGCGCCCGCGCAGGCGGTCGTCGAGCGCTTCGCGCGCGTGTATACGCCGGTCGTGATCGTCATCGCCGCGGCGGTCGCCGTGATTCCGCCGCTCGTCGTTCAGATGAGCTGGCACGACTCGGTGTATCGCGCGCTGGTCCTGCTCGTCGTGTCGTGCCCGTGCGCGCTCGTCATCTCGACGCCGGTGTCCATCGTCGCCGCGCTGGCGGCGGCGGCGCGGAGGGGCGTGCTCATCAAGGGCGGGATGCACCTCGAGCGGGCCAGCCGCATCCAGTGCGTCGCGTTCGACAAGACCGGCACGCTGACCCGGGGCATGCCGGAGGTGACTGACGTCGTCGCGCTGCACGGGGCGGCGGCCGCCTCGATTGTCGGGCTGGCCGCGTCGGTCGAACGGCGGTCGACCCATCCGATCGCGCAGGCGATCCTGCAGTACGCGGAGGCTGCGCGCATCGTTGCGGCGCCCGCGGACGCGGTGACGACATTGCCGGGCCGAGGCGCCGAAGGGCGCGTCGACGGCCACCGCGTGCTGCTCGGCAATCGCCGGCTGTTCGAGGAGCGGCGCCTGTCGTCGCCGGAGATCGACGAGCGGCTCGAAGAAATGGCGGCTGCCGGCCGGACGCCGGTGCTCGTCGCGCGGGACGAGCGGACGATCGGGATCATTGCCGTCGCCGACCGGCCGCGCGAATCGGCGAAAGCGGCGGTGGAGCTGCTGCGCGGGCAAGGCGTGCAGCGCATCGTCATGCTGACCGGCGACAGCCAGGGCACCGCAAAGGCGATCGCGGCGGAGCTCGGCGTGGACGAGTTCCGGGCGGAACTGCTGCCGGAAGACAAGGTCGCGGCGGTCGAGGCCCTGCGCCGTCAGCACGGATCGATCGCGATGGTCGGGGACGGCGTGAACGACGCGCCGGCGCTGGCGGCGGCCGATGTCGGGATCGCGATGGGCGCCGCGGGAAGCGACGCCGCGCTCGAAACCGCCGACATCGCGTTGATGGCCGACGAGCTGCTGAAGCTCCCCTATGCGTTCCGCCTGAGCCGCGCCACGGTCCGCAACATCAAGGCGAACCTCGCGATCTCGGTCGTCCTCAAGGCCGCGTTCGTCGTGGCCGCCGTGGCGGGCGTGGCCACGCTCTGGATGGCCGT
>Ga0070669_100003193_pt1 | contig 11783 bp, 10 predicted proteins | sample KBSS53metaG_FD_64680 | JGI IMG/M metagenome (GOLD analysis project Ga0070669, IMG submission 64680) | Switchgrass rhizosphere microbial communities from Kellogg Biological Station, Michigan, USA - KBS S5-3 metaG | ecosystem: Host-associated > Plants > Roots > Rhizosphere > Soil ... | reverse complement strand
AGCCAGCGCGCGCAGCGTCGGCGCCGCCGGTTTCTCGTGCTCGACGGCGCGCGTCCGGCGGGCGACGTACACGACCTCCGTGCCGGCCAGCCGATCGTGCCAGGCGCGCCGCTGCGGCCCGAGGATCCAGAGGAAGCCGAGGTAACACGGGAGCGCCGACACGACGTAGCCAACCAGGCGCACCAGCGAGCGGCGGAATCCCACCGGCGCGTCCCCCCGTGTCACGATCTTCAGTCCGAACAGGATCTTTCCCGGCGTCTGGCCGAGCAACGTCCAGAACGCGACGAGGTAGATCGCCGCCAGCAGTGGGCCGATCGCGAGCAGCAGCGAGGCGATATTGACGGGCGGGGCGAACCTTCGCAGGACGTGTGTGGCCGCGTGAAGGATCCAGACGGCACCGCGCAGCGCCAACGTCATGACGACGGCGTCCACCGCGAAAGCACCCATGCGGCTCACGAAGCCCGCGCGCGGCATCATCGCGACCGCCCCAGGAGCCGACGCGCGGCGCGCTCGGCGATCGAGTCGCCGCGCGCTGCGCCCTCCCGAAGCTCGGTCATCGCGGACCTCCCCAGGCTCTCGCTCTGTTCGGCGATCACCCGCTTGAGCTCCGGGCTCTCCGCGACAGAGGTCACCAGCTCGTGGGCCGCGAAGTCGATCGCGGTCACGGCGAGGTCGCGCCCGGCCTGCCGCTCGCGGCGACCCGCCAGCGCCCAGCCCCCGAGCTGCGCTCGCGCGCGGGCGATCGCGTTGTCATAACGGCGGCGCGCGCGGCGGGCGCCCGGCAGGCGCGAGACCAGCCGGCGCCCGCGAGCGATTCGATCGCGCGCCGGCAACACCGCGACCTGCCCGCGGGCCATCGCATCGCGGGCCCATCCCGGCAGCGCGGACAGCGCGCCCAGCAGGGCGTCGCGCAGCCCGAGCGCGCCGTTCGGCGCGCGCGTGTCGTCGACGCCGGGGAGCAGGGCATCGATCGCTTGCAGCGCCGCGATCAGCCGCTCACCCGCCAGCTCCGTCGCGCCGACGCCGAAACGGAAGAGCAGCCGCGCCCCCGAAACGCGCCCCTCGCCGGTCATCCCTGAAGTGTGGTAGCCGGCGCGGCGCCCGGAAGCTCCGGAAACTCAGTATTTTCGTTGGAGAGGTTCCCGCCTTCGCGCAGGTCCAGCTAGTCGATCGGCACGTAGATCTCCGTGCGCAGGTCGGCCTCCGCCGCGTCTCCCGGTGTGTTCAGATAAACCTCCCACGAGCTCCTCGTCACCTTGCGCCGTATCGACGCAGCGTAGTTGAAGAGCTGGGCCCAGGTCTGGTCGAGCGAGGCGTAAGGTCCTGCGTGCACCGCAAACAGCGCATCGCCACCCGCTGTCTCGCCTATGGTGATCTCGCCTTCGCTCATGATCGGCGGGCCCACGAAGTACGCTGGCTGCACCTCAAAGTCCCCCGTGGCTGCGTTGATCGAGTGGTACACCATGATCGGTCCCCCGGCGGGCTGCTTTCCTTTCGACGCGAGCCAGCCGGCGACGCGCGACAGAACCTCGGCGCACGCGGGTCCGAGCCCGTCGCGTTTCACGGTGCGCCGAATGCCGACGTACAGGCGCGGCACGACCTGCTTGATTTCGATGGCCACCGGCATGCGCGCAAGGATACCAGCACGGCTGGGTGCCCTGACTCAACAGAGCAGGAAGCCCGACTGCACGAAGATCTCGAACCGCGCGTTCAGCTGCAACCGGGCGCCGTCGTTGCCATCACACTCCAGCATGAACGATCCCGTCGCCGCGTCGGGGCGTGCGCCGTCCACCGGTGGCAGCGGCACCGGCAAGTGAATGTTCGCCGTGCCCGATTTGATGACGCAGCCGGCCCCGCTCGGGGAAACGTAGTCGCCCATCACGCCCGAGCTGTCGAAGTAGACGGAGAGGCAGCCCGGCTCCGCGACGACCGATCCCTGGTGAGCGCACGTGTAGAGCAGCACCTCCGTCACCGCACCCGACCCGCAGCCGTAAACGGCCCTCGCGAAGGCGCCCTCGAGGGGATTCGATCCCGACGCGGATTGATACGTCGAGGTCACGGCCACATTCGGGGTCGTCGTCAGATCGGTCACTTCCAGGACGAAGGTGCCGGGGGCGATGGACGTCTGCGCGACGTGGACCATCACGTCGCCCCAGGTGTAGTCGCCGATGTACGCCGCGCCATCGACGCTGGTGGCGCCGCCGTCGCCACCAACGCCAACGCTGCTGCTTCCGTCTGCGCCGGCCCGCAGCGAGCCCCCGCACCCGAAGGCCCCGAAAACCAGCAGGGCCAGCCCGGATGACAACGCGGGACGCATCGTTCAATTGGCGGCGGAGCAGGGAAACGCGAACTCGATCTTCCGGCTGGCCGGATCGCGCCAGGTCGTGCACGCGGTGCCGCTCAAGACCAGCTCGGTCGGCGCGGCCGCGTCCACGTTCCAGCCGTTCGTCGCGCTGAGCGGGACCTCGACCCCGTCGATCTTCACGTGCGCCTGATCGAGCTTGGTCGTGTCGACGGTGATCACCTGGCCGTTGATGTCGTTGAGATCGAACGTGCAGCTCTTCACGCCCGTGATCGCCGTCGAGAGCTGGTTCACCAGCATGTTCTGATCGGCGGCGTTCGGCTTGTACGGCTTGGTCGGGCCCGCCGTCATCGCGTACGTCCCCACCGTCGCGGTCGGTCCGCGCGTGGTCGGGTGGCCGGAGGCGACCAGGTCGGCGTGCCAGGGCGACATGCCCGAGCATTGATCGAAGATCGAGACCGTACCGAGACCGGGCGCCAGCGACGCGACGGTCGACTCGCCGGCGCCGGCGTTCGCGAACGCGTCGAGCGTGCCGGCGGGCAGGTTGAACTGCGACGATTGAAGGCCGAAGACGATCGTCCGGACGCCCGCGGTGAACGCGCTCTGGATCGCACCGACGGTGGAGTCCGACGCGCAGATCTCGGGTGAGTCGTCGCAGAAGTCCTCCTGCCCGTCCGTGATGAAGATGATGTACTTGTCGCCCGGGCTCGTGTCGGCCGTCAGCGTGTTGGCGACCGCCCTGATCGCGTACATCGCCGGCGACTCGAGCTTCTTTCCGATGGTCGTGCACTCGGCCGGGCTCGGCGAGGCGATGCCGTCGTACTTCGCCTTGATGGTGGCCGCGTTGTTGACCGCCGGCGCGACATTGTCGGCGAGCGTGCCGCCCATGACCGGGCACATTCCGCCCGTGGCTGGATTGGTCCCGTAGATCGTCGTGAAGCCGAAACGCACCTGCGCGTCGAGCTGGGTGACGACCATCTCGATGGCGTTCTTGAGCGTGAACCAGGGCGTGTCCGCGTTGTCGCTGCAGACACACGAGGTCGTCGTCGTGAGGCAGTGGAACATGCTGCTCGACCGGTCGACCACGAGGTAAACGGTCGGGATCGCGGGCTGGAACTGGATCTGGGCCATCTGGCAGATACCGCCCGCGCCGCCCGTTCCGCCGGTGCCGGCGCTGGACGATCCCCCGCTGCCCGCGTTGCTGCCGCCGCTGCCCGCGCCGCCGTTGCCGGCGCTGCCCGAGGTGCCCGCGCCGCCGGTGCCGGCGCTGCCGGTGGTGCCCGCGTCCCCGTTGCCGCCGGCGCCCGCGTTGCCGCCGCCGGTGCCGCCCGCGTTGCTGCCGCCGCTGCCGGCAGCACCCGTGCCACCGCTCCCGGAGCTGCCTGCGCCACCGGACGTGCCGCCGGCACCAGCGCCGCCGCTCGTCCCTCCGGTCCCGACACTGCCGGCGGCGCCGCTCGTCCCGCCCGTTCCGATCGTTCCAGCGGTCCCGGCCGAACCCCCGGCACCCGCCGCGCCCGCACCGCCGCTCGATCCCGCGGCACCCGGTCCGCCACTGCACGTGCACGCACCGTACATGGTGCCGTTGGCTGCGCAGACCTGCGCGCCCTGCGTCCCGTTCGTGCAGGCACACGCGACCGACATCCCCGGCACGCAAACACGCGCCTCCGTCCCGCCTGTTCCACCGCCACCTCCGCCGCCACCACGTCCACCGCCACCTCCGCCGCCGCCTCCGCTGCCACCGCGTCCACCATTGCCTCCTCCTCCGCCGCATCCCAGGAGACTCAGCATCGCGATCACTGCGCCGACCGTTGTCCGCTTCATTCGTTCGTTCACGCCTCCGTGCCCCGGTCAGAGCCCGCTCCCAGACCGACGGCGCGGAAATTGTCTCACGGCGCGTTCGTCGCCGTCCACGACCGCCGTCGAACTCAGCCTTACGATCCGGGCGCGCGTGTCAGACGCCCTCAGAAAACCGAGCTGCTCGGCCCGAATTTCGCCGCCACCCGCGGGCTCTGCGAGGTACGCCGATTGCTGACCGGGGGAGCATGACCTCATCTGTCCGCGATCGGCGTCGCTTGCTCCTGCTCGTCTCCTTCTTCGCAACGACGGCCGTCGTCGCCTGCGGGGGGACGCATACGATGGTCGGTGGCACCGGTGGTGGCGACGCGGGCGCCGGGACCACCGGCGGTGGAGGTGCAGGCGGCGGCGGACAAGGCGGCGGCGGCGGCGCGAGCGGTGGCGCCGGCGGCGGCGTCGCAGGCACCGGCGGTGTCGCAGCAACAGGTGGTACGGGCGGCGCCTGCGCGTCGGCGACGAACGGCGCGGCCTGCTCGTCCGAAGGCGCGGTCTGCGGAAGCTGCACCGATCCTTGCCAGAACTGCAACACGCTCCGCTGTCAGAGCGGCCACTGGCTGATGCAAGAGGCCATCGCCGGTCAGTGCTTCGACTGCGCCAGCCCCGCCACGCGCTGCGAGCTTCACACCCAGTACTGCAAGATCACGACGAGCCACGTCGGCACGACCGCCGCCTGCCAGGCGCTGCCCGCGGGCTGCACACCGACGGCGTCGTGCGCGTGCCTCTCGAACCCGCCGCTCTGCTCGCAGACCGACGCCGGCGCGGTGACGGTGACGATCCAGGCCCCGTGAAACAAGACCGGGGGCACGGCGAACGCGCCTTCCTCCACGATGCCCGGTATCTGGCGCGGGCGGGACGATCGGGGATCGACTCGCAGCGCTGGCCCGCGCCAACAACCTGACGTACGCCACGCGCGCGAGCCGGCGTTGCGAGAGATCTCTTTCATGTCGCGTGCGTCCCTTCCGATAGAGGGATTCGCACGAGGAGACGACATGAGACAAAGCGCATTGATAGCGGCCGGCGTGCTCGCGCTCGCCGGATCCGGATGTGGGGCCCGAACCAGCTATGTCCGCTCCTCCGACACGGTGCTCGGACGGGTCGTGATCTACCGAAACGGGGTCGCATACTTCGAACGCGCGGCCACGGTTGAAGGCGACACCTTGCGGCTCGCCGTCCCGGCCGAGCGGGTCGATGACTTTCTGCGATCGCTGACGGTGGTCGACGCCGACACCGGTCAGCCCGCTCCCGTCTCCTACCCGACCGCGGGCGCGGGCAAGGGGGGCACGAGCCTCATCGACATGAAGATCGGCCTTTCGGGCGCGGCGAAGCATCGGCTCAAGCTGTCGTACGTGACCGAGTCACCCTCCTGGAAGCCGAGCTATCGGCTGGTCATGGACAAGCCGGGCAAGGTGGACGTGCAGGGGTGGGCGGTCGTCGACAACACCTCGGGCGAGGATTGGAACCAGATCAAGCTGGGCGTCGGCTCGAGCTCGGCGATGTCGTTTCGCTACGACCTGCACACGATCCGGACCGTCCAGCGCGAGACGCTCCGCTCGAACGACCTGTTCGCGCAGGCGCCACCCGTGGGCGGCGCGACGTACGGCCAGGCCGGCGGCGCGACGCCCGTGCTCGCCGAGCTCAGCGACTCCAGCCTCGCCAGCGAGACGGCCGTCCGCGACGACGAAGGGCGCACGGCACCGGCCGTGGCCTCCCGCTCGGTCGGCGTCGAAGAGCCCGCCGCCTCCAAGCGGTCCCGGCAGGAGGGCGCGCCTGGACAGGTCATGAGGAACGGCGGCTCCGGCGCCGCGAGGAAGGTGGCCGGCATGCCCCGCGGCCAGATGCCGTCCGCGTCGGTGCCGCCGCCCGTTCCGCCGCCGCCCAGCGGGTCAGGGGCGGGCGGATCCCAGATCAGCGCGATGGCGCGCCGACTTCTCGGGACGCGCGACCAGATCATCATCGAGGGCTTCGCCGACCGCGGAGACAGCGACAAGGACGCCGCCTCGCTGGCCCGCGCCAGCCGGGTGCGCGAGCGGCTGATTCGCGACGGCGTGCCACCGGATCGCGTGGTGGCGGTCGGGCGCGGAGATCAGCCAGGGCACGCGGGCGGGGTGCGGGTGGTGCAGGCGCCGCCGCCCGCGCCGCCGGCCGGCGTTAAGCAGGCGAAGAACGGGAGCGCGGCCGCTCTGCCCCAGGATCCGATCGGAACCGCCCACTTCGAGTCCGACGGCGCGATGAACGTTCCCGGCGGCTCGTCGGCGATGGTCTCGATCCTCAACAAGGAGGCGGAGGGCGAGGTGGTCTACCTCTTCGATCCGGAGACCCCGCACGGCGACGAGTCCTTCCCCTTCAAAGCGATCCGGCTGCGCAACCCCACCGACTCGGTGCTGGAGAGCGGGCCGGTCACTGTGTTCGCGGCGGGGCGGTTCATCGGTGAGGGACTGGTCGAGCCGATCCCGGCGCGCTCGGTGGCCTTCGTCCCCTTCGCCCTCGACCGACAGGTGGTGGTGGAGCGCAAGCACAACGAGCGCGACGAGATCGCCCGCATCATCACCGTCCAGCGCGGCGTGTTCTCGGCCGAGGCCAAGCACACCCGCCGCACCACGCTCACGCTCTTCAACCGCCAGGATGAAAAGTCGGTGGTCTACATCCGCCACACCGTCCAACCCGGCTACAAGCTGACCAAGTCGCCGGCAGTCAGCGAGCGAATGGGACTGGCCCACCTGTTCCGGGTCGAGCTCGGTCCCAAGGCGAAGACCGAGGTCGAGATCGAGGAGGTGACGCCGGTCTTCAAGACCACCGACGTGCGCGCCGCCGACGGGATGGACCTGGTGAAGGTGTATCTGAGCTCGGCGGCCGGGAACGAGGCGCTCCGGAAGCAGGTGAACGAGCTGCTGAAGCTGCAGAAGGAGACCGCAAACATCGAGCACCAGATCGAGACCACCCGCGAGCAGATGCAAGAGTACCGCGGCCGGATGGACGAATTGCACGGGCAGATCCTGAGCCTGCGGGAGGTGCGGACCGGGGCTGCCCTTCTGAAAGCCCTCGAAAAGAAGATGCAGGACATCTCGGACAAGGTCTCCGCTGCGACCATCACCCTCGTCAACTTGCAGGAGACGCTGATGATCTCCCGGGTCCATTTCCAGGACGCCGTCGCGGAGCTGACCCTGGATGCGCCGGCTCCCGAACGCTCGGCCGCCCTCAACTGACGAGTCGGATCTCTCGAGCGAAGCGCCTCAGCTCATGGCGCGACCTGACAGCCGTGTAGCTCGACGGCTGCGTCTGCGCGACGGCCGCGAACGGCCAAGCGGGATCTGCTTCGACGGATGACTTCTTGTAGAGAAATCGACCTTCGGCAGCCGCGATCGAAGAAGGTCTAACAAGATCTGAACCGGGTCGCCAAGGAAGAGGGCGATGACATACGGTCGTTTTCTCTCGGTCGTTGGGGCTTGCGCCCTCTTCCTTGGCGCCTGCGCTGGTCAGGATGGGGGAAAGTCCACGGGCTCGGGGACGGGCGGCGCCAACTCCTCGGGTGGGTCCTCCGGGACGGGCACCGGGGGGACGGCCGGCTCGGCGGGCACAGGCGGCGCGGTTTCTGGAACCGGCGGTCAGGCCGGCGGGCGCGGGGGTTCGGGCGGTTCGACCGCGACAGGTGGCGCGGGAGCCGGTGGCGGCGCAGGCGCAGCCGGGACTTCGGGATCTGGAGGTTCCGCTGCGGGGCAGGGTGGCGGCGGCGCCTCCGGCGGCGCGGGCGCAGCCGGGACTTCGGGAGCGGGGGGTTCCACTGGCGGGCGCGGTGGCGGCGGCGCTTCCGGCGGCGGGGGTGCAGCCGGAACTTCGGGATCCGCGGGTTCCGCAGGCGGGCGCGGCGGCGGTGGCGGTTCGACTGGCGGAAGCTCCGGGACCGGTGGCAGCGGTGGCGGCGGCGCGAGCGCCGCCGTTCCGAGCAAAGGCTGCGGCATGACGAATGGTGCGAAGACGCTGACGACCGGCGGCTCTTCTGTCATGAGCGCTCTTCCCACGTCGACCAGACTCAAGATCACGAGCGGCAATATGAGCCGCGAATACATCATCGACATCCCGGCTGATTACGATCCGACGCACCCGTACCGGCTGATCTTCTCCTGGCACCAGGCGTATGGCTCGGACACCGGCAATGCGAATGGCCTGCATCCCGCGAATGATGGCCCCAACTTCGACGCAAAAAACTACGCCTACTTCGGGCTCCTCCGCGAAGCGACCGCGGCGAAGCAGCCCGCCATCTTCATAGCGCCCGGCGGTATCGGCAACCTTCCCTGGGACTACAATCGAGACGTCGTCCTCTTCGACGACATACTTGCTCTCGTCGACGCGAACCTGTGCATCGACGACAGCCGGGTCTTCACCACGGGCTTCAGCTTCGGAGCGATGATGAGCTACGCGCTGACGCTCGGGCGCCCGTCGAAGCTGCGCGGCGCTGTCGCGATGGCAGCGGCGAACTACAACTTCACTCAGCCGACCAATGCGCATGTGCCCATCGCGTACATGGGGACGACCGGCATGAGCGATGGCACCTGTCCGTGGGGCAACGACACGATGGGCGGCAAGGCCTGCAACCTTCAGCACGCCAAGGACAACGGCTGCACGATTCCCGCCGGGAACAACATCCCGACGACGACGGTCGGCAGCAAGAAGTACGTCTGCTACGACTTCGAAGGGTGCAAGCCCGGCTATCCGGTCAAAGCGTGCACGTTCGATGGCCCGCACACCCCGTCGAGCATAGATGACGGGAGCTCGACCAGCGATGACGGCCTGAAGGCCTTCATTCCACCGCTGGCCTGGAAGTTCATCGCGCAGTTCTGAGCTAGCGAGCGCCGTACGACTGTTGCCGTTCCAGCACCGCCTGGGCGGTCTGCCGAAAGCGGCCGGTCGGGTAATCGCGCAGGTATCGCCTCGCGAACGCGGACGCGGCGGGATCGTGTCGGGCGGTGGCCGCTTCGATCGACAGCGCCAGCGCCTCTTCCGCGAGCGCGCCCTTCGGATGCGCGGCCAGGTAGCCGGCCAGCAGCTTCGCGGCGCGATCGGGGTCGTGCTGCTTGCGAAGGGCTTCCAGCGCGTTGACGACCGCAGACGGATCCTCGCTGCGCGGGCGGGTTCGCGGCGTGTGCGGCCGGAGCGTCTCGGGCGCCGTCGCCGGAATCTCGACCGGGGCAAGTGCGACCTCCCCCCGCGGCGCCTCTACGCGAGCGCGTGGTTCCGCTGGCGCGAGCGCCGCGGCCGCCGGTCGCCGTCGCTGCTCCATCCAACGATGCCCGAGTGCCGTCGCAGCCGTGGCGCCGGCTGCGAGCAGGATAACCCCCAACACGAACGCGGGCCGCAGCAGCGCGAATCGCTTTCGATGTCGCCCCTCGCGCTGCGCGAGCACCTTCATGTAGATCTGCTGTTTCGCCCCGTCGGAGACCTCGACGCCGCTGCTCGACTGGACGAGATCGCGCAGCCGCGCCTGCTCCGGTGTCGCCGCCTCGCTCATTTCGATCAAACGTTCCAAATCTTTACCGCCTCCGGTCATCGCGACGCCTCGATCAGAGCGGAGAGCTTCTTGCGCGCGCGCAAGATCCGCGCCCGGACGGTGTTGAGAGGTGCTCCCTGTATCCGCGCGATCTCTTCCGCCGTGTACCCTTCGATCTCGAACAGCACGAATGCCGTGCGCAGCGGTACGCTGATGCTGGAGAGCAGGCCATCGAGGAAATCGCGTTTCTGGCGCGACTCGACGCTCATGACGGGCGTGGGACCGGGCGCGGGCATGCTCTCAGTCAAGGGGACGCTGCGGCTGAAAATGTGCTTCACCCAGAGTTTTCGTCGAAAGTCGCGGACCTGATGTGCGGTGATTCGATACAGCCAGCCGGGCAGGTTTTCGCCGTCGAAGTCCGGCAGGCGCCGGTGAACGACCACGAACACCTCTTGAAGGAGGTCGTCGCGATCGGCGGCCGGCCCGCCCATCGCCCGGATCCAGCGGGCCACCTCGAGCACCCACCGGTCGTAGACCGCCTTGAAGTCGCGGACGTCCACGTCGACCGCCGCGCGCTCACGCCCCGGGACGGACGAAACGGGCCAAGGATGTTCGCTGACCGCCATGACTGACTGGACGACTGATCCGATCCGGCGACGAGGCGCGACGCCCAGTGTACCGCGAACGCGCGTGGCGCTGGTCGTCGGATCGGTCTCGCTGTGGGTCTTGGTGGTGTTCATGCATTCGGTGGTGTGGGCGCAGCAACGCGTGGACGACACGGACCTGGCAGCTTCATCGGCGCCGCGGATCGCGGCCATCGGCGACTGTCCCGCAGCTGACGCGGTCGCCCAGACGATCGAGACGCTGATTCCGCGACGCGCCATCCCGGCCCCGCGGCGGGGCGCGGAGGTGAACGTCGCGGATCAGGGTGACAGTTACAGGGTGCAGGTCGTGGTCGAGGGGGCGACTCATACGCGCCTCTACCGCGACGTGGGTCGAGATTGCGCGCACCGGGCCCGGGTCGCGGCGGTGTTCGTGGTGCTCACGCTGGTGCCGCCCGAGCTGCTGATGGAGTCACCGCCCGCGCCGCCGCCACCTCCGCCCCCTCCGACGGAGGTCGTCGTGGCCGCGCCGCCGCGTCCACCCGTCCCGACGCGGGCGTGGCGGCCCTCGCTCGCGCTCGCCGGCGTGCTGGATGTCGCGCCCGCGGTGCTGGACGCGCCTTCGATCGTCAGCCCGGGCGCCGAGCTGCGCCTCGCACTGCAGAAGGGGCGGCTCGCCGGCGAGCTCGGATTTGGCGTCCAGCCCGGCGCGGGCTTCTCGCTCTCCGGTGTGAGCGTTCAGCAGCGACGAATACCGATCGACGCCAGCCTCGCGTTCCGCCAGCCGGTGCGCGGCGCCGTCGAGATCGGGGCGGCCGTTGGCGTCGCCGGCGCAGTGTTCGAGATCGAGGGCGTGAACCCGCCCGTGCGCAGGGAAGGCACGCGCGTCGATCTCGGCGCGCGCGCAGCCGTCGAGGTCCGCGTCGCCACGGCGTCTCGCCGCGCGGCCGCGTTCATCGGCGCGCACGCGCTCTACTTCCCGCGATCGTACGAGCTCGCGACGACGCCGGCGGGCGTCGTGGGCCACACGCCGTCGCTGTGGGTCGGGGGCCAGCTCGGCGCGTCGCTCTCGTTCTGACTGGCGATCCATCACGGCGTCACTGGCGCGAAAGAACGAAGTCGTCGACCAGCACGGTCTGACCGGACGTGGTCACGCTGACCTGACACTGGCCGTTGCTGACGGCGATGTCGGTGATGCCGACGTTCGTCCACGACGTCGACGCCGCGAGCGACGTGGTCTTGTCGGTGCCGCCGAAGCCGCGCGCGGCGAGCTGCGCGCCGGCGCTGCCAGGCCTGACCCAGGCCGAGAGCGTGTACGTTCCGTTGGGCAGGTTGGCGATCGTCTGGCCGAGGCTGGAGGTGCCGGTGAGCTGCCAGGACCATCGTCCCGGGCCGTGCGGCGTCTGCACGTTGGAGCCGCTGCTGGTCGTCCACCCCGCGGGCGTCGTCATGGCAACGCGATCCGCCTCGAACGAGGGGTTGAGGACGTAGTTGTTGCGCGGGTCGACGCTCCAGGCCCCGGTGGCCGCGTCGATCGACC
>Ga0070669_100003192_pt1 | contig 11785 bp, 10 predicted proteins | sample KBSS53metaG_FD_64680 | JGI IMG/M metagenome (GOLD analysis project Ga0070669, IMG submission 64680) | Switchgrass rhizosphere microbial communities from Kellogg Biological Station, Michigan, USA - KBS S5-3 metaG | ecosystem: Host-associated > Plants > Roots > Rhizosphere > Soil ... | reverse complement strand
GCCAGGAGCAGCGGCCCGTCGCGGCCGCCGTCGAAGGCCGGGGCGCTCGTCCAGTCCCAGGCCCAGGGATGCGCGGTGCGCAGGCTCGCGGGCTCGGCCTCCCGTCGGGGAAACACGTGCGCGTGCAGCGCCGGCTCGAGGTTACCGAAGATCGCGTAATTGATCCGCAGCGCGTCTGTCAGATCGCGCAGGGCACCGCCCAGGCGCGCCATGTCCGCGAGAAATGCGACCTGTCCCGCCGGCGGCAGCGCATTCAGATCCGGCACGACGGGATCCGGCAGGAGCAGGCAGTAGCCCGTAATCACCTGCGGATCTCCCATCACGACCCAGCCCGAATCGAGCCGCGCGACCAGCGTCGGGTCCGCGCCCGCGCGACAGGCCGCGACACGGCGGTGGATCGCGGTCATTTTCGGAATACGAAATAGACGGCGCCGACGATACAGAGCGCTGCCCAGAGGTAGTCCATCTTCAGCGGCTGGCGCATGTAATAGACGGCAAACGGTACGAACACCACCAGCGTGATCACCTCCTGCAGTATCTTGAGCTGAGGTAGCGTCATCACCGCAAAGCCGATGCGATTGGCGGGTACCTGCAGCAGATACTCGAAAAGCGCGATACCCCAGCTCGCGAGTGCGGCAACGTACCAGGCGCGCCCCGACATGTCCTTCAGATGCGCGTACCACGCAAAGGTCATGAACACGTTCGACAGCACGAGGAGCACGGCCGTGGTGGGGATTGCCTTCATGGATCAGGACTCTGTGAAATGCACCGGCAGCCGGACGCCGAGGCGGCGCAACTCCGCGCAGGTCGTGACGGGATCGAGGTGGTGTATTCCGCGCCAGCCGCAGGCCGTGGCACCGCGTACGTTCGCGCTCAAGTCGTCGATGAAGACGGTGTGCGCGGGCTCGAGATCGAAACGGCGTTCAGCCTCCCGGAAAATCGCGGCGTGCGGCTTCACCGCGCCCGTGCGAAACGACGCAAGCGCTCCGTGCACGAGGCCGCTGAGGCCGTAGCGCCCGTCGAGATGCGCCCAGTGCAGATCACCGATGTTCGACAGCAGGTACACGCGGTAGTCGGACATCAGGCCCGTCGCGAGCGCGAACATCTCGGGTGCCTCGTCGAACATGTCCAGCCAGCAACTGCGCAGCCGCACCGGGTCGAGCTCGCACCCGGCCGTGCCCGCCAGCCGCTCGAGAAACGCCTCCCCCGTGAGCTCGCCACGCTCGTGCGCCTCGAGACCGATGCGTGCGAGCCAGGCCGGCACGTCCGTGAGATCGACGCCGGACTCGGTGAGGTACGCAAGAAACGGCCCGTAGTTGAGCGGTACCAGGACGTTGCCCACGTCGAACACGACGTTGCGGATCGTCAAGCGCTCAGGGTCCATGCGGTTGCCAGCCCAGCGTCAGGAGCAGCGCGAGAAAACCGGCGACATAAGCGAGCACCACGTGCCAGCCGGCCCCGAGCCAGGCGCCGACCGAGCGTCCCTCGGGAAACAGGTTCGTGATGGCAACGCCCGCTGAAGATCCGAACCAGATCATCGACCCCCCAAAGCCGACCGCGTAGGCCAGCATCCCCCAGTCGTAGCCCCCCTGCGTGAGCGCGAGCTTGGTGAGCGGTATGTTGTCGAACACGGCCGACACAAAGCCGAGTCCGAGCGTCGTTATCCACGACGGCGCGGGCAGAGCCTCGACCGGCATCAGTGACGCCGACAGCACCAGCGCGAGCAGGAAGACAGTACCGCGCAGCGTCGCCGGCAGCACCGACCAGTCCGGCTGCCGGAGCGGTGCGGCGAGGAGCAGCGCCACCCACACCGCGGCGCCCAGGAACGGCCAGCCCTCGGCGAGCTCAGGGTGATGCAGGTTCACGGCGACGTTGACTGCGATCGCGACGATCAGGACGAAGGCGACAGTCGCAAGACGCGCGCCGTCGACCCGGACTCCGGCGGCCGCAGAGCGGGCGATCGGCTCGTAGCGCTGCTGCTGATGCGCAGCCGGGATGCCGAACACGAGGAGCGCGACGCCGGCGGCGACATAGGCGTGCAGCACGTCGATTGGGTTCACACCGTCGATCCACATCATCGTGGTGGTGGTATCGCCGATCACGCTGCCGGATCCGCCCGCGTTCGAAGCTGCAACCAGGGCCGCGATGTAGCCGACGTGCACCCGACCTCGGAATACCGTGTGTGCGATCGCTCCACCGATCAGCGCCGCGGCGATGTTGTCGAGGAAACTCGACAGAACGAACACTATGACGAGCAGAGCGAAGCAGCCACGCCAGTCGTCGGGGAGAAAATCCGGCAGCCGGGTCGGCACGCCGCTCTCCTCGAAATGCCGCGACAGCAGCGCGAACCCCATCAGCAGACCGAACAGGTTCGCGAGCACGACCCATTCCAGCCGCAGGTGATGCGCGAGCCCGGCGAACCCGGCTACGCCGTCGAAACCCGTCGCCAGTAGCTTGTAGATCACGACCGAGGCAAGGCCGACCAGTGCGACCTGCAGAGAATGGCGGTGCAGCAGGGCCACGCCCGCGAGCGTGAGGGCGAAGAGCACGAACTCGAGCGGCACACCCGCGATCTCGACGCCGCCCGCTGCGCCCGGGTTCGAGGTATCCATATCAGGCCGCGGCAATCCAGGGCGGATCGACACGCTCGAGCTCGGCTGGCGCGCCGGTCGCGCGTCTCAGGCGCAGCACGAACCCGTATCGATCGACGTCCGCGCAGACGGCGAAATCCCCTTCAGGGGCGTACTCGCACGCCGGATCGAAGAACTTGCGCGCCGCCGGCGCTTCGCGCAGCAGCGCGGGCACGCGCTCAAGCCCGGGATCGCGCCCTTCGAGCAGATCGAGCAGACACCGGGCGTAGAGATCGTCTTCCACGCAGCGTTCGCGGCCCTCGTGACCCATCCGGACCAGAGAGACCTGCTCCGGGCTGCGCACGCGGATGTACCCCGCCACCGCGCTCAGGTTGACGAACGCGCCCGTCAGCACCTCGCTTGCACAAGTCGCGTTGACGAGTCCCTGGGTCCCCGCGTGCGTCGTGTGAATCAGGATGCGACCGCGTAGATCGAGCGCCGCCAGCTCGGTCGGCGAGTTGCCGGCATCGAAGCCCGGCAGCGCCCGCGCGTGACGCTCGCCCGCCAGGAGCGCGTCCGGGAGCCTCGCGCGCAGCTCTTCCGCTTCCGCCACGCCCGCCACGGGCAGCACCCGCGCGGCGCCGCGGTCGATGGCACAGGCGAGCGTGGAGCAGGCGCGGAAAACGTCGATGATCACCGCGACGCCACGCGCGGCGCGGGCACCCGCGACGTGATCGAGGAGCTCAATCCGCATCGCCACGCGCGCGCCGCCCCACCGTCACGATGCGCGCGCGCGGGATGAAATTGAAGTCGCTGGCGGAGGCCGCAGTGTAGGCGCCCATCATCCGACCCAGGATGAGGTCGCCGATCTGCAGCTCGGGCAACGGCATGTCCTCGCGGATGACATCGATACTGTCGCACGTTGGCCCGGCGAGCACCGATGGGTGACGTGGACCGATTCCGCCGATGCACTCGAGAGGATAGTGTGCGTGATCGTAGAGCTGGCCGCTGTACGAGCCGTAGAGACCGTCGTCCAGGTAATACCACCAGCGTCCCTCGCGCTGCGCGCGACCGGTCACCGCGGCCACGCCCGTCCCCGCCGGCGCCGCTATGAAACGCCCGGGCTCCGCGACGACCCGTGTCGTGCGTGGCAGATGTGCCAGCGCACGCCGGATCGGCTGGCAGAACCGCTTGATCGGAAGCGGATCGCGGCGGTATGCCACGGGAAATCCGCCGCCGATATCGAGGCAGTCGAGACCCTTGAAGCCGCGCGCGGCAGCGTCCGCCATCAGGTCGCGGCAGGCAGCGATCGCCTCGACATACTTGCCGGGGTCCGCCACTTGAGACCCGACATGGAAGGACAGGCCGCGGATGGTCAGGCCGAGATCGACCGCCATGTCGAGCAGTGACGGCACGGCCGCGGGCTCGCATCCGAACTTGCGCGACAGGTCCACCACCGCCGCCGGGTTGCGGAACGACACGCGCAGCAGCAACTCCACCCGCTTGCGATACCGGGTGAACTTGCGCAGCTCATCGGGATTGTCGACGACGAACCGACGGATCCCGTACCGGAGCGCGGCAGCGATATCCGCCGGGCTCTTGATCGGGTGTGTGTGCATGCAGCGATCCGCTGCGACGCCTTGTCGGCGGACCAGCCGGATCTCGCCGCTGGTCGCGACGTCGAAATTAGCGCCGAGATCGCGCAGCTCCGCGACAACGGCCGCGAGCGGCAACGGTTTCAACGCGTAGTACAGGTCGACCCCCGGCAGCGCGCGCTTGAGCGCCAGGTATTGCCGTCGCACCGCCTCGCAATCGACGATGAGGAGGGGCGTACCGTGCCGCGCGACGAGGCTCCGTATGCGGGCAGCCGACACGACCGTCGATGGCCGCGCGGCGCGCGGGCCCGGGCTGCCGCTCATGGGTAGCCGATGTCCTCGCCCATGTCGGCCCGCAACGCGGCGATGTCTGGGTCCATCGCGACGACGTTTTCCGCCGAGGCGGCGCGGCTCAGCCGGTCGCGCACGGCTTCCCAGAGCTCCCCGCCGGGCACTTCCTCGACCAGGATCTCGCGGGCACCGGACTTGTCGAGCGTGCGCAGGTTGACATACAGGTCACGGCCGTAGAGGTCCGCACGGCGTCCGGCGTTGATCCAGGTCATGAACTTGTTCGCAAGCCGCGGCGGACGCATGGCGAGCACCGCGACACGCTCGTGATCGACCGTCGACTGCGCGACGACCTCCTCGAGCGTCTTGCTGGTGACGATGCTGAGCGGCGTTCGCGGCGCATAGTGCTTGACGTCGCTGCCGGGCACGCGCGGGGATCCGGCGTCGGCACCGCCGCGCACGGTGGGCACGACCGCGCGCAGCTGCGAAAGCGTGATCGACCCTGGCCGCAGCACGCGGGGCGTGTCCTCGACACAGGACACGATCGTCGATTCGAGCCCGAGCTTGCAGTCGCCGCCATCGAGCACGAAGCGCACCTCGTCCCCGAATTCCTCGCGCACGTGTTCCGCGCGGGTCGGGCTCACGTGACCGTAGCGGTTGGCGGAAGGCGCCGCGATGCCGCTGCCGAAGCCGCGCAGGAGCTGCTGCGCGACGGGGTGACCGGGTACCCTCACCGCGATCGTGTCCTGCCCGCCGGTGATCAGCGGATCCACGGCGGGTGCGCGCTTGAGCACCAGCGTCAGCGGGCCCGGCCAGAAGTGCTCGGCGAGCTCGTGCGCGTGGGTCGGCACGGCGAGCGCCCAGCGCTCCAGCGAGCGCGCATGATCGATGTGCACGATCAGCGGATGGCCCGTCGGGCGACCCTTCAAGGCGAAGACCTTGGCGATGGCCTCGCTGTTCTGGGCGTCGGCGCCGAGCCCGTAGACGGTTTCGGTCGGAAAGGCGATGACCTCGCCATCCCGCAGCGCCATAACCGCCAGATCGATCTCAGCCTGAGGCAGCCGTGCCGTCACCATCTCTGAATGATAGCCTCAATCCAGTTCGCGGCGCTCCCAGCCGGCGGGGCTGCGAACCAGTTCATAGGCCGGCCAATAGTGCTTGTCGAGCTTGAGCGTGATTACTTCGGTGGAGCCGTTCCAGGTGATGGTGCGCAACCGCAGCGCGGCCCGGTCCGCGCGCCCCTGTACGGCCTCGATGAAGGCATCGAGATCCGGCGTGGGCCGGCCGTCGACTTCGACGATGCGCCTGCCTGCGAAGAGGTGATAGCGCGTAGCCGGCGACCCGTAGGAAAAGTACGCGACGAACACGCCGTCTGGCGGAATGCCCCGCTGCTGCGCCATCGCGCGATGCGGCTGGTGAAGCACCGCGCCCGCCCACATCAGCAACCGGTCGATGTCGGTGCCGCGCAGCACCGCTGTTGTCAGGGTCAGGGTCTCCACGGCGCCGTCGCGAACCACCGTCAGCGTCAGCTGTGGCGCCTGTGAGGCCCGCTCCACCTCGCGATAGCGGTTGACCGGCTTGCCGTCGATCGCGAGCAGCAGATCGCCCTCGCGGAGCACCCCCACCGCGGGCGAGCCCGCGACAACGCGCGCGACACTCAGGATCTGGCGACGTGTCGGACTGTGCGCCTCCATCCGGCCCAGCCACGTTTCCGGCACGCCGAGCTGACGCGCCGAGGCGAGCGGCACGAGCGAGAACTCCGCCTCGAGCGAGTAAAGCGGCTTGCCGCTCCGCGCCGCCTCCACCACTTCCGCCACCAGCTCGGCCGGGATGCCGCGGTTCAGCTGCACCAGCTCGCGGTTGTTCTCCGCGGAGAAGCTCGACCACAGCGCGCGCACGGCGCCGCCCGGGCTCGCGAGGACACCGTCGAAATCGGTCGGCGGGTTGACGAGGCTCACCACCTCGAGATTGCTGTCGCGGAACTGCAGCGTGCGCGACAGGGGAAACGCCACAGGCTCGAGCGAGGCGATCGAGGTTGCGAGCGAGCGCAGGCGCGTGTCGGCGCCCAGCCCTACGACGGTCACGGGATCCCCGGCACGCAGCTCGCGCAGATCGAGGCGAGCCGTGCGTATCGGCGTGCCGTTCAGGAGCTTCGGATCGAAGGACACGATCGACAGGTTGTGCAGAGGGTGCACGTACTCGACGCGGCCCGGCAGCTCGACCGACCCGGCGAAGACGATCTTGACGTCCCCCGCCGCCACCGGAACGGTATTGCGGTCGATGACCACCAATCCGCGTTCCGCGTCCACGATCAGACCCGTGCCGTGATAGTTGCGCTCGGAGATCCCCGCGACCGAGAACGGCATGTCGAAGTTCACGAGAACAAGCGAGCCCGCGAGTGCGTCGGAAATCGGGGACCCCGTTATTGCGAACGAGGTGCGTGCCGGCTCTTCCGCTGGGGTCGGCGGCGGTGCGGGCAGGTCGGTACAGGGCCAGTAACCCGTCGTGTCGTCGCGTCGGCACTCGCGTGCGGGGAACCAGCGGCGATCCATGCGCACGACACGGGTCTGCGTGCCCTTGGGATCGTCGAGCGTCGTATAGCGCAATGTCGCGTGTCCGCCGTCGGGCAGTGCCGCGACCGCCTTGGTGAAATCGGGCAGACCGGCCACGGGCTGGCCGGCGATGCTCGTGATCACGGCGCCGCGCGGTACACCGGCGGCCCCTAGCGCATAGCCGGGATTCGCGACGAACGCACCGCGCACCGCGGCGTTGAAATGGCGCGCCATCTGGTAGGACACGGTGTGCACGACGGAATCGCCGAACTCGAGATAGGCGTCCGGCGTGATTGCGTGCAGGTCCTCGACCTGCAACGGCTTTTCGTGCATCGCGCCGCCCCGCTGCACCTCGAGCGTTACGGTCTTGCCTACCGACTCGTCGAGCACCTCGGCGAGCGGTTGAAACGTCGTGACCAGCTTCCCGTCGATGCGCACCAGGATGTCACCCGCCTGCAGCGAACCCTCGGCCGCCGAGCCCGGCTGTACTTCGCTCACCACCAGCATGCCCGTAAGCCCGGGCTCGGCGCGACGCGCCTCGGCCTCGATTTCCGGCGCGAGCCCGAGCCGCTCGAGCTCGTCGTACGGTGTGTAGCTGAAAATCGTCTGCAAAGTGCCGCGGGTAATCGGCTGGCCCGCCTGGATGCGCTCGAGCGCGCGCTGCACGCGCGCGAGCGGCAGATAGAAGCTCGACGCGGCGCCGGTGCTGCCGCCGGCATTGAGCGCGACGACGCGCCCGCGTATGTCGATCACCGGCGAGCCCGAGGACCCGCCGGAGGTGCCGGAGGCTGCCTGGATGTAGAAAGTATTGAAATCGTTGTACTTGCCGATGCCGTATTCGGGGGCCTGCCGATCGAGCCGGGCGAGAGTGCCCGCCAGGATGGAGAGCTGCTCACCGGCATCGTTGCCCACGACGCGGATCTCGGTGCCGATCTGCGCGCCTTGGGGGTACAGGGGCAGCGCCGGCGGTGCGGTGTAGCGCAGTTTCGCAGGGTCGTAGCGATAGAAGCCGAAGTCGTGCACCGGATCGCGATACACGGGCCGCAGCTCGACTTCCTCGCGATTCTGGAACACGGCCGTCGCGATCACCGGACCCGGGGTGACGACGTGACGGTTGGTGAGTATCAGCCCGCGCTCGGCGTCGACCACGAAGCCCGTGGCCTGGCTCGACTGGTTCCATTCAGTGTCGAAGGCCCGCGTCTGGTCGATCTCGATCGTGACAACCGCCGGCGCAATCCGCGACAGCGTCTGGTCCCAGGCGTGGGTCTCCCGAAGGGAGATATCCTGCGCGACTGAAGGCCACGCGGCTAGTAGCGCCAGGGCGGCGCATGCGAGCACACCCCGCATCAGATCGCGCGGCCGAAAGCGGCGCGGAAGCGGGCCGCGAACTCACCAGCCGTAAAGCGGTGATTCTGCGTTCCCGCATGCGCGATCTTGAGCGCCCCGAGGAGCGAGGCGATCCGACCGGTGGTTTCCCAGTCGAGGCCCCGTATCAGCCCGTAGATCAGCCCGGCCCGGTAAGCGTCACCGCAGCCCGTGGGATCGACCACGGCGTCGGGGCGGGCCGCCGGGATCGCGATCTCGCGACCGCCCGTCATGATGACGCTGCCCTGCGCGCCGCGCGTGATGATCAGCGCATCCACCTGTTTCGCGAGCATGGCTATATCCTCTCCCGTCCGATCGCGCAGCAGCTGCGCCTCGTAGTCATTGACCGCGATCCATCGCGATCGTTCGACGAAACCCAGCAGCTCCGCCCGGTCGAATCGCGGCAACTGCTGGCCGGGATCGAACAACACCGGTACGCCCGCCGCGGCAAACTGCATCGAGTGCGCGAGCATGCCCTCGCGCCCGTCCGGCGCGATCACCCCGAGTGTCACGCCGGCGTCGAGCGGCACCTGGTTGCGGTGCGAATGGTCCATCGCGCCCGGGTGGAAGGCGTTGATCTGGTTGGCGTCGAGGTCGGTGGTGATAAAGGCCTGAGCGGTGAACTCGCCCTCGATCGTGAGCACGTGATCGGTGCGCACGCCGCAGTCGGTGAGCCACTGCGCGTAGACCCCGAAATCGGTGCCGACGGTCGCCATCGGCGCGCCCTCGCCCCCCAGGAGCCGAAGGTTGTAGGCGATGTTCCCGGAACACCCGCCAAAGTTGCGCTTCATGCTGGGAACGAGAAACGACACGTTCAGCATATGGATGCTCTCGGGCAGGATGTGTTCCCGGAACCGGCCGGGAAACACCATCACCGTGTCGTACGCGAGTGAGCCGCAGATGAGTGCCGTCATGCGCCGCCGAGGGGAGGACCCCGTGTCTATACGAACAGTATCAGGCCCCAGGTCAGCGCGACCAGCGCGAGCGTCAGCATCACTGCCGCGGAGCCCGCATCCTTTGCGAAACCGGAGAGCGCATGCCGCTCGAGCCCGATGCGATCGACTACCGCCTCGATCGCGGTATTGAGCAGCTCCACGATCAGGAGTACGAGCACGCTGCCCGCCAGCATAGCGCGCTCCACGGCGCTCTCTCCCAGGAAGAAGGCGAGCGGCAGCAGCACGACCGCGAGCCATACCTCCTGGCGGAACGCGGCCTCGCTCGAGTACGAGAGCCGGAGTCCCCGCAGCGAGTGCCCGGTCGCGAGCCACAGCCGCTTCAGACCCTGCGGCCGCAGGCCCTGGCGCATCATGCTGCCGTCCATGCGAGATCGAGTTGCCGGGCCGCGCGCACGTCGTCGAGCCGTCGAACCGGCAAGGTGAACGGCGCGCCTTTGAGCTTGTCCGGTTCGGTCTGCGCCTCCTGGCGGATCGCGCTCATCGCCTCGACGAAGCCGTCGAGCTCAGCCTTGGCTTCCGTCTCCGTGGGCTCGATCAGCAGGCACTCCGGCACCAGCAGCGGAAAGTACGTGGTAGGCGCGTGGTACCCGTAGTCGAGCAGCCGCTTCGCGAAATCCATCGCGGTCGTGCCGTGCTCGCGCGCTTCGCGCCGCAGGGTGAGTATGAATTCGTGGCTCGCGCGCCGGCCAGGGTAGGCTGGCTCGAAGCCCGCCTTCGCGAGTCGAGCCAGGAGGTAATTGGAGTTGAGGGTGGCGAACTCCGACACGCGGTGCATGCCTTCGCGTCCGAGCATCCGCATGTAGATGTAAGCGCGCAGCAGCACGCCGGTGTTGCCCGCGAAGGCGGAGAGGCGCCCAATCGTCTGCGGCAGGTCAGCCTCGTCGAGCCAGCGGAAGCGCTCGCCCTCGCGGCCGACCACGGGCACCGGCATATAAGGCAGCAGACGCTCGCTCACGCCTACCGCCCCCGAGCCCGGGCCGCCGCCGCCGTGCGGCGTGGAGAAGGTCTTGTGCAGGTTCATGTGGATGACGTCGAACCCCATGTCACCCGGACGTACCTTGCCGAGGATCGCGTTCAGGTTCGCGCCGTCGTAGTAGAGCAGCCCGCCCGCCTTGTGGACGACGTCCGCAACTTCGCGGATGCGCCGCTCGAAGACGCCCAACGTCGAGGGATTGGTGAGCATGATGCCCGCGGTCTGCGCACCGACCGCGGCGCGGAGCGCGTCGAGGTCGATGTCGCCGTTCGGAAGCGAAGGAATCTCATGCACCGTGCAGCCGCACATCGTGGCGGTGGCCGGGTTGGTGCCGTGTGCGGCATCCGGAACGATGATCTCACGCCGCGTCTCGTCGCCCCGCGCGCGGTGGTAGGCGCGGATCATCGCCACGCCCGCGAACTCGCCCTGAGCCCCGGCCATCGGCGTGAGCGACACGCCGCGCATGCCGGTCACGACCTTGAGCATCTCCTGCAGCTCCCACAGGCACTGCATCACCCCCTGCCCCGTCGATTCCGGCGCGAGCGGGTGGCGCCCGAGGAACTCGGGCAGCATCGCATACTGGTTGCAGGCCCGCGGGTTGTATTTCATCGTGCATGAGCCGAGCGGGTAGAAGTGCGTGTCGATCGAGAAGTTGAGCTGCGAGAGACGCGTGTAGTGCCGCACTGCCTGCAGTTCCGACACCTCGGGCAGCACGGCTGGTGTGCGGCGCCTGAGCGCCTTCGGGATCGCAGTCTCGGTCTCGGCCTCGGGGTACTGTGCGGTCGCACTTCTGCCGGGCGTCGAGTGCTCGAAGATCAGCTTTTCGCTCATGGGTACGCTCCGGCGCTCAGGCGGCCGCTGCCTTGTCGAGCACCTCGCCCAGCGCGCGGGCATAGGTGTCGATGTCGGCCGTCGTGCGGGTCTCGGTCGCACAGACGAGCAGCGCGGCGCCGAGCGCCGGGTAGTGCGGCGTGAGATCGTAGCCGCCTACGATGCCGCGCGCGGCAAGCGCCTCGAGCACCGGGCCCACCGGGCGATCGAGCTGCAGGACAGCCTCGTGGAACCGTGGCCGGTCAAAAGCGCCACGTACGCCGGGTATGCGCGTCAGCGCCGCGACGAGCTGCGAGGTCCTCTCGATGCACGCAGCGGCGACGCGCGCAAGTCCCCGGGCTCCCAGGAGCGCCAGATAGATGGTGCCGGCCGTTACCAGCAGCCCCTGGTTCGTACAGATATTGGACGTAGCCTTGCTGCGCCGGATGTGCTGCTCACGTGCCTGCAAGGTCAGCGTGTAGCCCGGCCTGCCGTCGAGGTCGACCGTACGGCCGACAATGCGACCGGGCATCTGCCGCACGTGCTCCATGCGCGTGGTCATGAAGCCGAAGTACGGTCCGCCCGAGGACAGCGGCACCCCGAGCGGCTGCCCTTCGCCACAGACGATGTCGACGCCCTTGCTGCCCCATTCCCCCGGCGGCTTCAACACGGCGAG
>Ga0070669_100003191_pt1 | contig 11788 bp, 9 predicted proteins | sample KBSS53metaG_FD_64680 | JGI IMG/M metagenome (GOLD analysis project Ga0070669, IMG submission 64680) | Switchgrass rhizosphere microbial communities from Kellogg Biological Station, Michigan, USA - KBS S5-3 metaG | ecosystem: Host-associated > Plants > Roots > Rhizosphere > Soil ... | reverse complement strand
CCGATCTCGCAGTCGAGCTCGTAGTGGGCCGCCAGCGCGCGTTCGACGTGGGCGCGCAGTTCGTCATCCGCGGCAGAGGCGAGCGGGTCAGGCACTCGATATGGGGGCAAGGTGAGGCACGAAGCGGACATAGTAGCACCGCACAACGACGCGGGAAAGGACGACCGCCACGGCGGCAGACACCCCTACGTCACGATGGCCGCAATTGGTGTCAGAGACTGCCGTGGTGTCGTGAGGCGGATGGAATGGAGCGTGCTACCTGAGGGCACCCCGGTCCGTCGTGATGGCCCTTTCGACCATCGCGCGGACCGCCCTCTTACCGTAGGGTTTGGACATGGCAACACGTCAGACACTCCCCGTGCTCCCCCTGCGGGGCACTGTGATCTTTCCGGGCCTCACCGCCCCCATCGCCGCTGGACGGCCGGGGACGCTGCGAGCCATCGAGGCGGCGCTCAAGGGTGACCGTCTCGTCTTCGCCGTCGCTCAACGCGACAACACCGACGAGCCGACCCCCGAGATTCTCTACTCGATGGGGGTGATCGCCCGGATCGGGCAGATCCAGCGCGGGCTCGGCGGCGTGCAGCTGCTGCTGCAGGGCGAGCAGCGCGCGACGTCGCTGCAGTACGTGATGACGGACAACTACCTGAGCGCCGTCGTGGCGCCGGTCGAGGAGATGGCGCCGGTCAACGAGAACGATCCGGCGTTCGTCGCGCTGTACAAGGAGATTCGCGAGCGCGCCGCCGAGCTGGGCGAGCGTCGCGGCCTTCCCGAGGAGGTCGTGCACCAGGTGCTCGACGCGGTCACCGACGCGGGCAAGTTCGCGGACCTGGTGGCCGGCTACATCGAGCTGCCCGTCGCGGAGCGGCAGGGGCTGCTCGAGAACCTCTCGGTCGAGGACCGCCTCCGCCGCGTGCTCGTGCACGTGCAGCGGCAGATCGGCATGATCGAGATGCAGGAGGAGATCAAGTCGCAGGTCCAGGAGGAGCTCGGCGAGCGCCAGCGCGAGATGTACCTGCGCGAGCAGATGAAGGCGATCCAGAAGGAGCTCGGCGACGACGACCAGAGCAAGGAGATCAGCGAGCTCCGCGAGAAGCTCGACAAGCTCGAGCTGCCGCCCACGGCCAAGACCGAGGTCGAGCGGGAGCTCGGCCGCCTCGAGCGGGCGGGCCGCGAGTCGATGGAGGCGCAGGTCATCCGCACCTACCTCGAGTGGATCGCGGAGCTGCCGTGGAACGTGCGCTCGGACGACAATCTCGACCTGACGCGCGCGCAGACCGTGCTCGACGAGGACCACTACGGTCTTCCCGACGTGAAGGACCGCGTGCTGGAGTTTCTCGCCGTGCGCCAGCTCCGCGCGCAGGAGATGGCCAACGAGGTGGAGACGACGGGCGAGGTGCCCGTCGGCAAGCTCAAGGAGCACCGCGACGACGCCACCCCCGCGCTCGGGCCGGTGGACGACGAGCGTCCGGTGACGGACACCAAGGAGGCGAAGGCGCGCGCGATGGCGAAGGGCCCGATCCTGCTCTTCTCGGGTCCGCCGGGCGTCGGCAAGACGTCGATCGCCAAGTCGATCGCGCGCTCGCTCGGGCGCGAGTACGTGCGCGTCGCGCTCGGCGGCGTGCGCGACGAGGCGGACATCCGCGGCCACCGTCGCACCTACGTCGGCGCCATGCCGGGCCGCATCATCCAGGGGCTCAAGCAGGCAAAGACGCGCAACCCCGTCTTCCTGCTCGACGAGGTGGACAAGCTCGGGCAGTCGTTCCAGGGCGATCCGGCGAGCGCGCTCCTCGAGGTGCTCGATCCGGCTCAGAACGACACGTTCACCGATCACTATCTCGGCATCCCGTTCGACCTGAGCGAGGTGCTGTTCATCGCTACGGCGAACTTCATCCAGAACATCCCGGGCCCGCTCATCGACCGCATGGAGGTCGTGGAGTTCGCGGGCTACACCGAGCGCGAGAAGGCCGAGATCGCGAAGAAGTACCTGATCCCCCGCCAGATCGAGGAGTCGGGGCTCAAGAGCAAGAACGTCACGTTCACCGACGACGCGGTGATGAGCATCGTGTCGAACTACACGCGCGAGAGCGGCGTACGCCAGCTCGAGCGCCAGGTCGGCGCGGTGGCACGCAAGGTCGCGCGCAAGCTCGCGTCGGGCGGCACGGACGATCTCACGATCTCGCCCGAAGACGTGCGCGAGCTGCTCGGCCGCCCGCGCGTGCATCCCGAGCGCGCGAACGAGGAGAACGAGATCGGCGTGGCGGCGGGCATGTACTACACGCCGATGGGCGGCGACATCATGTTCGTCGAGGCGGCGATCCGCCGGCTGCACGGCGCGCAGCGCGCGTCGGACAGCCCGGACGAGAAGGTGCAGGTGAGCGGATGGGGCAACGTGTCGCTCATCCTCACCGGCCAGCTCGGCGACGTGATGAAGGAGAGCGCGCGCGCCGCGCTCACCTACGCAGCCACGCACGCGTCGGCGCTCAAGATTCCGGAAGACCGGCTCGGCTCGATCGAGGTGCACGTGCACGTGCCGGCGGGCGCGATCCCGAAGGACGGGCCGAGCGCCGGCGTGGCGATCTCGGTGGCGCTCGTGAGCGCGATGTCGGGACGCCCCGTCCGCCGCGACGTCTCGATGACCGGCGAGATCACGCTGCGCGGACGCGTGCTTCCGATCGGTGGCTTGAAGGAGAAGGTGCTGGGCGCTCACCGCGCCGGGATCACCACCATCATCCTGCCGAAGGACAACGAGGCGGACATGGAGGACATCCCGGAGGAGGTGCGCAACCAGCTCACCTTCCACTGCGTGTCCACGCTCGACGAGGCGTTCGCCATCGCGCTGATCCCGCCGACGAAGGCCGCGGCGTCGGCGGCGAAGCCGTCGATCATGGAGGAGGCCGAGCAGACGGCGGAGGTCGGAGCGGGCGCCTGAGGCGCCGAAGCACGGGGGCTATCGCACTCGGGACGGAGGTGTTACTGTTCGTCTCAGCGACGCACCCCGTGCTTCTGCTCGGGGTCAGTTCCGACGGATAGGGGCCTGCATTGCGCGGGCCTTTTTTCGTTTTTGCCCCGCGTCGCTGCGCACGCGGCACGGTGCCGTTCGCGTAGGGCAGCCCCCGCGTGAGGGCGCCATTCACGCGGAACAAGTGAGCGAGGACGCCCATCGTCCGCGCCACGAACACATCGAGGAGTTCAGCTATGCGTACGACCGGCACCGTGAAGTGGTTCAACGACACCAAGGGCTTCGGCTTCATCACCCCCGCGAATGGCGAGAAGGATTGCTTCGTGCATCATTCCGCGATTCAGGGTCACGGCTTCAAGACCCTCGCCGAAGGCGAGTCCGTGGAGTTCGACGTGGTCCAGGGCGCCAAGGGCCCGGCCGCGGAGAACGTCGTCAAGCTCGGCCGCTAAACGGCGAGTCGGACGGTCCGGAGCGATGTCGCACTGAACTCGTCCACACGGTAAGGCAAACGCCCCGGTCGCTTCGCGATCGGGGCGTTTTGCGTTTCGTGAGTGAGTGTGAGAGAGAAGGGTGGTGCGAGGATGGGAGATGAATCACTCACACCATCTCACCCCCCAACCAACCAACTCACTCGTCTCTCAAGGCGTCATGGCGCCGAACACCGCCAGCTTCCACGGCACGCTGCGCAGCGGTTCGGGCTCGGTGCCGGGCAGGAAGTACTCCGTGTAGCGCCGTTCCGCGGGGGTCATGGCGTCGGCGAGCAGACCGGTCGCGCGGTCGAGCTCCGCGGTGACGAGACCGAGCGGCGGGGTCCACGCCGCCGATGGGACCGGGCGGTTCTCGTAGTACTTCGCCATCATCGCGCCCCAGATCGGGGCGGCGAGCGTGCCCCCCGCCACACCGGGGGCGATCGTCGTCGGACGGTCGAAGCCCAGCCACACGCCCGCGACGAGATCGGGCGTCAGCCCCATGAACCAGACGTCGACGTTGTCGTTCGTCGTGCCGGTCTTGCCCGCGACCGGGACGTTCGCGGGCACGGCGCGGCGCGCGGGCGCGCCGGTGCCGCGCTCGACGGCGTCGCGCATCATGTCGCGCACGATGAACGCGATGCGCGGATCGATCACCGACTGCGGCACCGACGGCCCGCGCTGCACCACCACCTTCCCCGCCGGGTCCTCGATGCGCGTGACGATGCGCGGCTCGACGGTGCTGCCGAGGTTCGCCCAGACGGTGTAGGCAGCGACGTAGTCGAGCGGGCGCACGACCGACGCGCCGAGTGCGCTCGCCGGCACCTCGGCGATCGGTGACGCGATCCCGCCGCGATGCGCGATCGCCGCGACGGAATCCAGGCCGACGCGCAGCGCGAGCTGCACCGCCACCGGATTCCGCGAATGGATCAGCGCCTCGCGCATCGTGATCGGGCCGAGGAACTTGCCGTCGGAGTTGTCGGGGCTGTACACGCGCCCGTTGTCGAGCCGGATCTTCAGCGCGGTGTCGGGCACGATCGTCGCCGCACTCAGACTGTCCTCGAGCGCCTTCGCGTAGACGAATGGCTTGAACGACGAGCCGGGCTGGCGCATCGAGAGCGTGGCGCGATTGAACGGGGCGAGCGCGTAGTTGCGACCTCCCACCAGCGCGCGCACGTCGCCCGTGGCCGGGTCGATCGCCACGACGGCGCCTTCCAGCGCATCGCGCTTGTCCTTCGCCGCCGCGAAGGTGGGGTGCTTGTAGCCCTTCCGCTGCTCGACCTGCGCCGTTCCGTCGACGAGCGCGTCGACGGCGGCGCGCTGCAGCGCCGGATCGAGCGTCGTGTGCACGCGGAAGCCTCCCGTCGTCACGTTCACGCCGAGACGCTCGGCCGTCTGGCGCACGGCATCGACGAAGTACTGCGCTGGCGCCGAGACGCCGCCATCCTTCACCGTCGTCACCGGCTCGCGTCTGGTGCGCTCCGCGACCTGCGGCGTGATGAATCCCTGCTGGGCCATGAGACCGAGGATCAGATCGCGCCGCGCCTTCGCCTTGTCGGGGAACCGCGTCGGATCGTAGCCGACCGGCGTCTTCGGCAGCGCCGCGAGCGTCGCCGCTTCGGCCAGCGTGAGCCGCGACGCCGTCTTCCCGAAGTAGTGGCGCGCCGCGGACTCGATGCCGTACCACCCGTGGCCGAAGTTGATCGTGTTGATGTACCCCTCGAGGATCTGCTCCTTGCTGTAGTGGCGCTCCATCTCGCGCGCGGCCTGCTGCTCGCGGAGCTTGCGTGCGAGGCTCAGGTCGCGGCGGTCGATCTGGTCGGGGTGCATGTTGCCGACGAGCTGCTGCGTGATCGTGCTCGCGCCACCGCGGTGATCGCCGGTGATCCCCTCGAGGATCTTGCCCTTGATGGCACCGGCCACGCCGATCAGATCGACGCCGTCGTGCTGGTAGAACCGCTGATCCTCCACCGCCACGAACGCCTGGCCGACGTACTTCGGCAGCGTACGGATCGAGACGCTCGTGCGCGACTCGCGCCCGATCTCGCCGATGAGCGATCCATCGCGTGCGTACACGAGCGACGACTGCGGCTGTGGAACGATCTGCCACACCTGCCCGGTGGACTTGGGCGCGGCGGCCGGCGACTGCGCGCCGAGGGGCGCGACGAGGGCGAGCGAGAGAACGAGAAGCGGGCGAGCGAGCATTCGGCGAAGTCTATCGGTGACGCGAAGAGAATCGAGCGACGTGGGTCACAGGGACCACGGTGGGGCGTGGGGAGTGGGGGGCGGGGAGTGACTGCTGACGACCGACACCGTCACCCGACGTTGTCACCCGACGTCGTCACCCGACGCAGTACCCCCCACTCCCCGCCCCCCGCCCACCACTGCACCTGTTGCCCCGAACCCTCTCGGCGGTGACTTTCCTCTCATGGCTCCCTTCGTCACCCTCGCCCTCGCCCAGTTCCAGCCGCGGAAGGGGGACTACGCCGGCAACCTCGCGCGGATCGGCGAGCTGCTGGCGCAGGCCGTGTCACTCGACCCGCGACCTCAGCTCGTCTGCTTTCCCGAGGCGGCGCTGAGCGGCTATTTCCTCGAGGGCGGGGTGCGCGAGCTCGCCGTCACCGCCGGCCGACTCGCCGCCGATCTCCATCGCACCTACGGCGACGGACCACCGGTCGACGTGTGCGTCGGCTTCTACGAGGTGTGGCGCAACAAGCTGTACAACAGCGCACTGTACGTCTCGCTCGGCGAGACGATGCCGCTCGTGCGCCACGTCCACCGCAAGGTGTTCCTGCCGACGTACGGGTTGTTCGACGAAGAGCGCTTCGTCGAGCGCGGGCGGGACTTTCGGGCGTTCGACACGCCGTGGGGGCGCGCAGCGATCCTCGTCTGCGAGGATGCTTGGCACTCGCTGAGCGGAACGATCGTCGCGCTCGATGGTGCGCAGCTCGTCATCGTCCCTTCCGCGCCACCGGCGCGGGGAGCGTGGCCGAAGACCGACGAGGTGCCCGGCCCGGCGAGCGTCTCGCGCTGGGAGCGGCTCACGCGCGACATGGCCGACGAGCACGGGATCTACATCGCGCTGGCGAACCTCGTCGGCAGCGAGGCCGGCAAGCAGTTCCCCGGCTGCGCGATGCTCGCCGGACCGAAGGGAGACGTGCGGGCTCGAGGGCCGCTCTGGGACGAGGCGATCGTCACGGCGACGATCGATCTCGCCGACGTCACGCGCGCGCGGGCCGACATGCCGCTCATCGCCGACCTCGAGACGATGATGCCCCACCTGCGCGACACGCTCGCCAAGCTCGACGCGGGCACGCCGCACCTGCTCGCCTACGACGGGATGGACGCGCTGGCCGAATCGATGGGCGCCCCGGTGGAGGGTCCGGCCGATCGCGCCGCGGCGGCGGGCGCGGCGGACCGGGCGCCGGGTCGCAGCGTGTGCGTGGTGCGCGCCGGCCCTCCGGGCGCCCCCGCGCCCCTGGAGCTGGACGGGGCGATGGTCGAGGGGTGGCTCGTTCGCTTCCTGCGCGACGAGATGGGGCGGCGCGGCTTCAAGAAGGTGGTCGTCGGCGTCTCGGGAGGCGTGGACTCCGCCGTGACGGCGTTTCTCGCCGCGCGCGCGTTCGGCCCGGAGAACGTCGTCGGCGTACGAATGCCCTACCGGACGTCGAGCCCCGAGAGCCTCGAGCACGGCAAGCTCGTGATCGACGCGCTCGGGATTCAGGAGCGTACGGTGGACATCAGCGCCGCCGTCGACGGCTTTCTCCAGCACGAGCCCGACGCCGATCCGGCGCGCCGAGGCAACGTGATGGCGCGCATGCGCATGATCACGCTGTTCGATCTCTCGGCGAAGTATCGCGCCATCCCGCTCGGTACCGGCAACAAGACCGAGCGGCTGTTCGGGTACTTCACCTGGCACGCCGACGACTCGCCGCCGATCAATCCGCTGGGGGATCTGTTCAAGACGCAGGTCTGGGCGCTGGCCCGCCACCTCGGCGTCCCGCAGGTCATCGTCGGCAAGGCGCCGTCGGCCGACCTCGTCGTCGGCCAGACGGACGAGGGCGATTTCGGCATCAGCTACCAGAAGGCCGACGAGCTTCTGAACTGGATGCTGAGCGGCTACTCCGCGGAGGATCTCGTGGCGCGCGGATTCGACGCGGCGGAGGTGGCGCTGGTGCGGAAGCGCCTCGAGACGACCCACTGGAAGCGCCGGCTACCGACGGTCGCGATGCTGTCAGGGTCGGCGATCGGTGAGAGCTACCTGCGGCCCACCGACTACTAGGGCACCGCCGTACTCGGTACAGGGTACCACCGACGTACCTAGACTGGCATACATCCCCCACGAAAGCACGGGCAGGGCCCCTCCCCTGACGCCCCAATCAGGCATCCTGACCGTCTGGTCAGCCGTGCATTCGTGACCGCTTTCGCGAGGGTCTAGATACGTCCGTGAGTACCGAGTACCGGTGCCGCGTCGGCCTAATAACGAAGGACTACCCTTCCCACCGTGTCGATCGCGTAGCACGCCGCCTTTCCAGGCGCCGGCTCGCCGCGAACGCGTCCCTGCTGGCCCGGACGCAGGACCATCCAGTAGTCAGGCGAGCGGTAGAAGATCGTGCGAGGGCGGCCCTGCGGGTCGCGCTGGTCGGCGGCCTGGGCACACGAGGGAAAGGCGCGACGCTCTCCGCTGGAGAAGTCGACCACCATCATCCCCTCGTCGCTGACGACGTAGGGTGAGCCACTCAGGTCGGGCGTGTAGCCGTAGCCGCCCGCCGACGGCGTCGACTGGAGGTTCTCGTAGGTCGACCACAGCGGGCGACCGTTGGCGTCGCTGACCGAGCCGACGTAGTGCGAGTCGTAGAAACCCGGGCCGTAACCGTACCCGTAGCCGTAGCCTGCGGGGACGTAGAAGACCGAGGAGCCGTCTCGCGAGCGGTTGAATGCGCGCCTGTGGTCGACGTTGCGGCGGGTGTCGGCGACGCCGATCGGACCTGCCACGGGCGGCTGTGTGCGGGGCTGCGTCGAGGCGGCCGTGGCACCGCGTGGATTGCGGCGACTCTGCGCACCAGCGGTCGAAGTCGCGACGAGAAGGAGCATCCCCCCTGCGACGAGAGCAGCAGTACGCGTTGCAGCGCTGATCGGGCCCATATTCCTGCCTCCGCGAGACCACTTCGGAACGTGCGGCGTAGACACGCCTGTACACCAAGTCACCTTCGCTGTTGCCGGCTTGTCACCCAATGGGACCATCGTCTCATCCGGACCCTGCCGGGGGCGCCCGGAGCCACGGCGGGCGGCAGCCGCCGTCGTCGGGGGCATGTTCCTGGCACATGTCGGAGGCATGGCGACCAAACGGTCCAGCCCGCGATCGGGAGCCAAGCGGGCGACGGGGAAGAAGTCCGCCACACGGTCCAAGGGTGGCGCGAGTGGGGGCAACGGCCGCGCGCCGGCGTCGGGCACCTCGAGCACGAAACGCGTCGCGGCCAAGCGAGGCGCGAGAAAGGCCGCGAAGAAGGCGGCCGGAGGGTCGCGCACCCGCGCCAGGTCGGCCGCGCCGCTCGCCGAGTACAACGCGAAGCGTGACTTCTCCCGCACCGCCGAACCGGCCGGCAAGGTCCCGAAGGCACGTGGGAAGTCGCTGCACTTCGTCATCCAGAAGCACGCGGCGAGCCACCTCCACTACGACTTCCGCCTGGAGCTCGACGGCGTGATGAAGTCGTGGGCCGTACCGAAGGGCCCGAGCCTCGATCCGACCGTTCGGCGGCTGGCGATGGAGGTCGAAGACCACCCGATCTCGTACAACACCTTCGAGGGCACCATCCCGCAGGGCGAGTATGGCGGGGGCACGGTCATGCTGTGGGACCGCGGCACCTACGAGGCCGACGACGGTGGCGGCGCCGAGTCGCTCCGCGAGGGCTACGAGAAGGGAGAGCTGCGCTTCGTGATGCACGGCAAGCGGCTGCGGGGCGGTTTCGTCCTCGCCCGCCTGAAGCGCCCAGGCCGCCCGCAGTGGCTGTTGATCAAGCGCCGCGACGCGCACGCCGAGGCCGATCGCGACATCACCGCCGAGGAAGTCACCTCGGTCGTCAGTAAGCGGACGATGGAGCAGATCGCGGCTGGCCGTCGTGTCTGGCACTCGAACCGGTAGCGGGCCCAGCGTGGGCCAAGGCTGGGCTCCTTCCGGCCCTTCAGGGGTAGGAACGACTATGAAAAACTCCCTCCGACTCTCGCTTGGCGCCGTGCTGGTAGCGGCCGCCGCGGCATGCTCCGGCTCGCCGGACAAGGCTGTCGTCAGCTCAGATCTCGAGCAGGACCTCGCGAAGGCCGGCGGTACGAACGTGGAGCTCGCCGGCAACTCGGGGAACCGGGTCGACGTGGTCTCGGCGTCGGAGCGCGTGGAGAGTCCTGTCCCCGCGCCGAAGTCGAAGACCGTGTCGCGCGCACCGAGCGTCAATCGCGGCAACCGGGCGATCACGCCGAGCCCGCGCCGTGAGTCCCCGGCCGCGGCGCAGCCCGCCCCGAAGGCCGAGGAGCAGGCGCCAGCCGAGCAGCCGCGCGTGGAGCGTCGGCCAGAGCCGGAGCCGCTCCCGCAGAGCCGTCCGCAGGCGCCGGTGCCCTCGCGTCAGCCCGAGCCGCGCGGCGGCTGGAAGACGCCTGGTGAAGTGATCCGGAACGCGCCGTTCCCGATCAATCCGTAGCGGCAGGCGCTCGGCGGTTCTCCAGTGAATGTCGACGGCCGGCCTCGGGACTGTTGAGCGTCCCGAGGCCGGCCGTCATCCATCGACCCGCGCGGACATCGCGGGCCGAGCTACGCCGCCTTTGCGCTCGCGTACGCGAGGCTCACGGCACGCCGAGCCTGCCGCTTGAGGGCGCGGTGCACCGCCCGTGCATAGAGAATGAAGTTGCTGCCGGCCCACGGGTGGCGGAGAAAGAACTCCGCGGGCAGCATGTCCGCCTTGAGGCGATTGCACGGTGGACAGGCCGACACGACGTTGCCCGGATCGTGTGTACCGCCCTTGGCGAGCGGGTGGACGTGGTCGAGCGTCGCGCGCGCGTACTCGAGCGGCGAGCCGCAGTAGACACAACGGCGACTGCAGTCGCGCATCGCCGCGAGCTTGAACGCTCGCTTGTGCTCTGCGGGGAGCAGTCGCCGCATGCGGCGAAGAATATTGCGGGGAGTTCGTGGAGCGCGGGGAAGGCTGACGCGGTGACCGTGTCGAGCGGGCAATTTCACCTCGCTGGAAAAGACGACACCCCGCGGAGGAAGAAGCTTCCTCTCGCGGGGTGTCGTACATCGTGGTCGTCGTCGCACCGGCGGAGCCAGCACGTGCGGTGCGCTCGCCGCGCTCGCATCGTCCGCTGAGTCCTGCACTGCCGGGATCCTGTGCTCATTGGCCTCCGGGTGCGTCGGGCGAGCGGCGCTGCCGCTCTCGGCCCATTAGTGCACTGCACGTGCCAATCGCGCAAGAGGCCGAAGCTGGAGAATCGCGAGCCGTCGTCGCGTGGGACTTATTGCGACGCGGCGCGGCGGTCCTCCCTCGCCTCCCTACGATTCGGACGCATGGCGACCGGATCACGTAACGCGGCGATGATCCGTGCCGCGTTGGCGTCGAGCACAGTGCGGTCGGGCATCTGCGAGCCGCCGAAGGGCAGCGGCACGTCGAACCCGTCGTCCGGGCAGCGCGGGATCACGTGGACGTGGTAGTGGAACACGTTCTGCCCGGCGGCGGCGCCGCTGTTCACCAGGATGTTCATCCCGTCCGCGTCGCCGACGTGCTTCACGATCGGCGCGAGCATCATCGCCACGTCGAACACGTGGGTGGCCATCGCGCGCGGGATGTCCTCGAGCGACTCGAAGTGATCGCGCGGGACGACGAGCACGTGCCCCGCGTTCACGGGCTGGATGTCCATGAACGCGACGACGTCCTTGTCCTCGTAGCACATCGAGACCTCGCCCGCGCCGTGAATGACATCGCAGAACGGACACGAGGGGTGCGGAGCGCCGGACATGAGCCCTCTTCTCTGATGGTGGATGAGTGCAAAATGCACGCGCGGTGCCATTACACCATGCCCCTTGCGTCCACCTCACCGGTACGAGGAGTGCTCCGTAGTGCATCCCGGACCACTCCGTCGGGCGCACGAGGCCGGCTGGTGGCCGGGTCGCGCCCGCGGGTTATTTTTCAGCGCTGAGACACCTCTTTCCAGGCGGCGTTCGCATGGCCACTCAGACCCGAGCGGAGCGCAAGTCCACCGCCGGACTGTCGCGCGACCAGCTGGTGGGCGCGTACCGCACGATGCTCCTGTCGCGCCGGCTGGACGACAAGGAGATCCAGCTCAAGCGTCAGAACAAGATCTTCTTCCAGATCTC
>Ga0070669_100003179_pt1 | contig 11809 bp, 11 predicted proteins | sample KBSS53metaG_FD_64680 | JGI IMG/M metagenome (GOLD analysis project Ga0070669, IMG submission 64680) | Switchgrass rhizosphere microbial communities from Kellogg Biological Station, Michigan, USA - KBS S5-3 metaG | ecosystem: Host-associated > Plants > Roots > Rhizosphere > Soil ... | reverse complement strand
CATCGGCCTGATCGAAAACTCGTCGCCTCCCACAGCGGTGAACACCGTCGACACCACCATGACCGACGTGCTGACAGACACCGCCGCATCCAACGGATCATTCCACTCGATGATCGCCAACCCAGACCAGATGATGATGAACCCGGGCCAAATGATGAACCTGGACCTGGGCCTGATGGACCTGGGCCAGAGGATGGACCTTGCCCCGGACTCGTTCTGGCTGGGGAGCGGCCAGAGCGACCCCTACCTGATGGCCCACACCCCATGGCTAGGACAGGACATGCTCTCCGGGCAGTGGACAACGCCTCCCACCGACCCCACCTGGACAACACACGACCCCCTGTCGGCGGGGTTCATGACGCACCCACCCACGTCAACCGCGAGCACCAGCGCCGTGCCCGACACCACCGCGCACCACCACACCGACCCACTGCCCCTCCCCACCGGCCCCATGAGCATGTTCGAATTACGGCCCCCCACCTCCTCTGACGAGGAACACCACGTCCCGCCCCACCACCACCCCGACCATGACGAGGACCACAACTCCCTCTCCGACGATGACGAGGACCACAACTCCCTCTTCGACGAGCCGCCGTCGAACGCAGCCTTCGGGTATCCCCTGCTCGCGTTACCCTCCGCCGGACCCAGCACCACCGCGTCCACCAGCGCACCACCCCCACCACAACAGTCCCGACAACGACTCAGCCGAACAAAACAACACGAGAGAATCAGAAATCTCACCGCGCAGGAACGCGCTGACGCCATCAAAGCGTGGGTAGCGAAAGACCCCCACAACCACCGAAACGCAATACCCTTTTACAACGAGCAAGTGGAGGTCAAGGGAAAAAAATACCCTGTCGGAAATATTCTTTACAATCTGACCAGGATTGGATCCTGTCGCGATGAGCCGGTGGTGGAGACAGCCCTGCGAGACGCCGGATTCGAGGTCTCAAGCGACGGTGACGGCCACATGCACATCGTCAATTTTCGAAGAATGAGCGACGATTCGGCAGCAGATTTTATGGCCGTCTACGACGTCTGGCTGAGCGAGAAAAACGCGGAAGGCAAACCAGTCAACATTGGGCAGATGCCCCGCCTGGATCAGACGCTTCCCCATCCGACCAAGCAAGGCAAAATAGTTAATTTCGGCCGGTTTATGCATAGTATAAAAAGCTATGGGCATAGTGATCCAACTGGTGATATCGCCCTGATGCTGGAGTTTCAGAGCGGCTTCACGATACTCCGCAGCCCTGACCGTGAGTCAGGATTTGATGGTTTCGTGGTGCCCGGAGAGCCACCGCGGAAACCCAGGAAGCTGACGGCCAAACAGGAACAGGCCTCTCAGAAGAGAATCGAGGTGGTCAAGAATTGGGTGGGGGACAACGGCCAGAACGCGGGCAAGGTTCCCTCCCGTGGAGAGACGGCGAAGGACAACGCGGGAAGATCTCACCCCATCGGTCAGTGGTTTTCGAACTGGCGGCGAAAATCAGGGATCGCGTTCCATGCGGGGCTGTACGAACTTCTGAAGGATAAGGGTTTCGAGCCCGAGCACGACAAGGTCAGGGACAAAATATTCCTCCCTCGAGACAAGGGCGCGCTTGCCTCCACAGTCGAGAAGGAACAAGAGGTCGAGGATCTTTTCACCGCTTATGACCTCTGGCGCGCACAGAAACCAGAAGAGAGAGCGAAAAAGATCCCCCCAGAATCGGAGGAGATCCGGCTCCCGGGAATGAGTACCCCCTTTCCGCTCGGCGTGCGGATGAGAGATCTCGTCCGATTGGGTCGTGTGGATCCGCAGGGGACGATCGGTGAGCGTCTGCGTGCGCGTGGACTGACCACGGACACCCAGGTCGAGAAGCGGAACGGCAAGACGGTCACGAAGACTCGTCTTGTGCATCCGAGGGACGCGCCGGCCGAGGCGGAGCCGGTGTCGGTGTCCGCCGCGATGCAGCAGACAGCGATCGAGGCCGTCGGCCACGGAGGAGGGCGCCCGCCTCGGCAGTGGGCGATGGCGTCGGGCTCCGGCGGGCAGCCGGTGGTGAGTGAGCCGGTTATCCTGCCGCCTGGCGTCGAGCAGCGCCCGGGTCAGCCCGGCCTGTACTGGGTGGGTCCCCGGACGAGGGGGAAAGGACGGCTAGAGACCGCGGGCGCCACGGCATCCAGTGCCGGCCACCCGCACGCTCAGGTGATCATGCTCAGTCGCGACCCTGACGAGCACCAACACGACGAGGATCTGCGGCAACTACGGCGTCTGACGCAGCAGTTCACGTTGCAACAGCGGCCCACTCTGGTCATCACCGTTGATCCCGTCTCGGCGTCACTGACACGGATCGCCCGCGACTTTCATGTCGACATCCTGCACCTGGTCACGGGCAGCGCCACCGGCCACGGCACCGCATCCACCACGCCCACCGCGAACCTGGACAACATCTGGCAAAGCACCAAAAGCAACGGTGACACCACAAATCACGGCAAGAAACTCACATCAGCCCTTTTCACACGCACAGCCGACCACCTGACTCCCCCACCCCCGGTGACACCCGCGCTCGCGAAACTCCTGCTCACCCACACGGCACACGACAAAATCAGCGTCCTGAACGAGTACCGCGGCCACCTGAACACCCCACAGGCACGCGCTGAACTCGACACCATCATCACGGCCAACGACAACGATCACTGGTTCAGCAGCGCCAGACCACTGCTCGGCGTCCTCGGCACCCCCGCATACACCCCCCTGTTCCTGGACTACCACACCGCAGCGGAAAACCCCACGCAACGCCACCAGATCCTGCTCCGAGACGACGCCCGCACCCTCAATGTCGACGAACGCGTCCAACTCATCCGCGACACCGGACACCCCACCGACAGCGCCCAAGCCGCCATGACAGCAGTCGACATCCTGTTCACCCACGGCGAAGCCGCCGCCCTACAACACGTCCGCGACAACACCACCCACCTCAACACCACCGCACGCTACAACTGGGTCGACGCCATCGCCGCCCTCCACACCCAACACCCCGACCAACGCACACAACTCCACAACCTCAGCACCGCGATCTACGACTGCGGACCCCACCACAACGATCCCCACCAGTGAAGTGATCGTGCAGCAACACCGCAGCCGCTATCGCCCATCGGGACTGGGCCTGGCTGGTGCGTGGCCAGCAGCGTAGTGCCGTCCAGGCCGGGAACGGTGGCGTGGATGGTGATGGGGGGTCGAGGAAGAACGGAACGGAATCTGGCGATAAGCCCTGGTGGTGATCTTCAAGTAACGTTCGTTTCCTGAAGATCGCCCCAAGAAGATCCAAAACAGCCGGCGGGGCCTTCAAAAACTCCTTCAACAACCGGTGTGTTCAACAACGGCTCGGATACCGTTTTTTGAGACGATCACGGCCGTGACCGGCGTTCTGGAACCCTCCGAAGTGCTCGCCGCCGAGCCGGCGACGCTGACCAACATCCGCATCGGGTACGCCCGGGTCTCCACTGGCGGGCAGAAGCTGGAACGCCAACTCGACGCCCTGAAGGCCGCGGGCTGCCGGCGTGTGTTCGCAGAGAAGGAGTCCGGCCGTGACACCGATCGGCCCGAGTTGGCCGCGTGTCTGGAGTTCATGCAGGCCGGTGACACCCTCGTGGTTCCAGCGCTGGACCGGCTGTCCCGCTCGTTGCAGGACCTCATCACCACGGTGGCAGACCTGCGCCGCCGTGGCGTTGGGTTCACCTCGTTGCACGAAAACCTGGACACCACCACCCCCCGGCGGGCGGCTGGTCTTCCACGTCTTCGCCGCCCTCGCGGAGTTCATCCGGGAGCTGATCGTTGCTGGTACCCGCGAGGGTCTGGCCGCCGCCCGGGCCCGCGGCCGCGTGGGCGGTCGCCCCACCGTCATGAACGCCGACCTCATCCGTGCCGCGCGTGACATGCTGCCCAACCCCGAGGCCAGCGTCACCGCGATCGCGAAACTGCTCGGCGTCAGCCCCGGCACCCTGTACAACCACATCCCCGACCTGCGCGAGCTACGCGCCGCCGGCCGGGCCCGCGCGGCGCTGCCCACGGCCCAGACTGGCCAGTGAGCGGAAGGCCGCACCCGTGAACTGCCCGTACCCCGCAGCTTGGTCATCACTCAGGAACTCCACCGGCACGGCCGCACAACCTACTACGACCCCACCCGAATCCCCCAGCCCCGCGCTTAGCGCCAGATACCGTTCCGATCTTCCTCGACCCCCGAGACCGTCCGCCAGGCCCAATCAGGGTTTTCGCCAGAGCCGGACCCAACGGCTTCGGCCCTTGGGGACCAACGCTCGGAGAAGTCCCGTTAGTGGGCGTGGGCCCGGCCGGCGGCCCTGCGGCAGGCGGCTATCGCAGAAAAGCAGGGCCAGTCGGGTCCGCCGGAGCGTTGGTCGACCCGAGTTCGCCGGCCGTACCGGGCGAAAGTTGTCGCAGAAAATCATCAGCTTTCTGCGGCAGAGCCGCCATGCCATCGACGATCTTGCCTAACGGGACTTTCCCGAGCGTTGGTCCTCACAGGCCCTGTCCAACGACTTCGCAGGGCCCACGTCTCGACGACGCCCGCCCGGCGTTGCCGGAGCGGGCGTCCGATCATGCGTAGCCGTCAAGCCCGATAGTGTCTGAGGCCGTGACAAGTGGTGTGCGTGATGTTCCGGCCGGCGACCTGACCGCCGAGCAAGTGCGCCTGGTCGTGCAGCAGCTGACCGGGATCCATCAGCAACTCGGCGAGATCGTCGAGATGATGCACCGCTTCGCGGCCGCTGGCGGCCGGGACTGGCAGACCTGGGACCGGCTGCTGGACCACGTCGGCCGAGCCGGGACGAAGCTGACGCAGTACTCCGGCGACCCGGCGCACCCGGACTGGCACCCGGCGGCTGAGAAGGCGATCGCCGAAGCAGCCGGCGCGACCGTCAAGGACGGCGTGCTGCCGGAGGCGACGCACCGCAAACTCGCCCAGGCGCTGCTGCTGACCATCTGGCGCAGCGGCGGGTACTTTCTGGTCAACCCCGACGACTGGCCCGACCTGCTACCCGCCGTGGTCCTCGGCGCGGTGCGCACCGCACCACTGATCAACCAAGACGACCTCATGGAGCACCTACGCGCCGACAGCTCCGGACACGTAGCCGACTGACTCCGGCGGCATACCCGCACACCGTTGACGGCACCGTTAGCGCCGGCGTTGCCGCAGCAAGTTGGAGTAAAAGTCTGACTTTTAGGCCGGTGTGAGGCCGGAACGGACGCTGACCACCTCGAGCGCCGCCGTGCGTCCGGCGTCCGCCGCCCCGCCCCTGCGGGACGGGCCACTGGCCTTCGCTGAGGCCGAGACGGCCCGTCGTTGAGGTGTAGACGATGCGGTAGTTACCGACGCGGATTCGTAGCAGGCCGGGCTGGCAGCGAGGGCTGTGACGCCGTGCGGGCCGGCGAGGTGGGTGTGGTCACAGGCCCAGCTCGCCACGCAACTCGCCCAAGGGGACGGGCGTGTCGCCGGCGTCGATGCGGGCCAGGGCCTCGCGGGCGGCGGCGACGTCGCCGGCGTTCTCGGCACGTTCGATGGCCTCGGCCAGCTCGGCCGGGACGATGGCGGCGAGGCGCTGCCCCCGGCTCGCCAGGAGTTGGGGTACGCGGCACTGTGCGTCGATCCACAGGCGGGAGACCGGGCAGATCCAGCCGGCGACCCGCAGCGCCTCCGTACGCAGATCATCGATCGGTCGGTTGAACATCGGCTCGTGATGCGCCATCCGGTTGCGGGCCAGGTGAAGATCGCGCACCGCGTTGCTGACGTCGCGCCGCATACCTCGACCGCGTAGCTCGGGGAACGCCTGCCGGAGGCAATCGAGCCACAGCGTGCGCTCGTACCGGCTGGCCACCAGGTAGCGCCAGAAGCCGAGAGTGAGCTCGGCGACCACCCGACCAGAGGTCTCCGAGCGTCCATCGCGGGTCGCCCGCCGGCGAGCGGTGTCGACGTCGCGGGCCGCGTCAGCAGTCAGCAGGCCACCCGGATCCAGGTACCAGCGCGGCTCCCCATGCCGCGCCGTCGACCACGTGGTCAACGCGTCGTGCATGGCGTTGCGCAGCAGCACCTCCAAGTGGCCCAACGTGGTGCCCAGCGCGCCGGACACCTCCGCGTTCCACTCATACAGCGCCAAAGCGGCAGCAAGATCCCCACCGCACGCCACGCGATACGGACCCAACCGCTCAGCCGACAACCGCCGCTCCAGGACCCCCAGCTCAGCCGGTTCCACCCCAAAGCCCCCACATTCTCCGCCGCAGCGCCAGACGCGCTATGCTAAGCACGAAGACCCCGGTCGCCCCTACCCCTCGCGGGTATGCCGCCGGGGTTTTGACTTTTCTAGGGAGCGCCTGCCATGAGCAGACTCGACGACGCGCAAGCCGCCCTGGACAACCGGGACTGGTCCACCGCCGAGATCGACACCACGCCCCCCGAAGCGACGCCACCGTCAGGCACGCAGTCAGCATGTCCCTGCAGCTCACCGAGCGACCGTTCGCCAAAGCCCAACGCCGCGGCATCACACCGCCCGATCTGATCTGCCGGTACGTCATCGACGGCCTGGAAGCCGCCGACGCGATCAGGTCGTCCAACCCGTGAGGTTCCGCCCCCGAGTGGCCAGCTCGGTGTGTTTCATGGCGAGAAGGAACGGCGGCCTTGCTCGGTGAACCGATCAGATGCTGGTTCGCGCTGGCGACCAGCACCCGCACGCGGTCATGCACCTTCGCCCCCGTGGACGTCCAGAACGATCACCGTGACGTTGTCCGGTGCTCCGTGACTCATCGCCAAGTTGATCAAATGGCCGACTGCTTGGTTTGGCGTGCCGCCGGCACTCAGCGCGGCGTGAATCAGGTGGTGTCCTACGTAGGTGCTTAGCCCGTCCGAGCAGAGCAGGAATCGATCGCCAGGGCTCAGGTGCCAGGTGGTGATGTCGGGTGACCGTCCGTCGGGGCGGCCGTCAATGAAGCGGGACAGGCGTTCCGGGAGGTTAGGCACCATGCCCGCGTCGGCGACGAGGTGCTGATAGGTGTGGTCCTCAGTGATCTGGGACGTCCTACCGATTTCCCTGGCCGACGACGAACGGAGAAGGTAGGCCCGGGAGTCACCTACGTTCGCCAGGACGGCGGTTTCTCCTGACCGCAGCATGGCTACCAAGGTGGTGCCCATCCCTGCCAGGCCGGGCTCGGCCTTGATTCTCTGGCTCAGCGCGTCGTTGGCGGCCCTGACCGCTCGCCCAAGGGTGGTCGCCAGGGCGGCCGGGTCGACTAGTCGATCGTGACGGCTCAAGGCGTTGATTGCCGTGGTGCTGGCCACGTCACCTGCGATGTGTCCACCGAGCCCATCAGCGACGGCGAACAGGTTCTGCCCCAGGTAGATCGCGTCTTCGTTGCGCCGCCGTACGAGCCCTACGTCTGAGCCACCTGCGGCTTGAAGGCTGAGAGTCACGCTCATGCTTCACCTGCCAGTTCTCCACCGTGATCTTGAGCGCCTTCCGGCCACGGTGTTTGAGCAGACTCGTCGCGATGCAGAACGTGAACTGTCTCCACCCGGTCGCTGGCGACGACGTACTCGGTGACCTCGACGGGCTTCCCGTCGCCTCCGGAGTTGCCCACCCGAACGATTTCCAGGACCGGCAGGCTGGTTGGGATCTCCAGCAGCGAGGCTTCAGCTTTGGTGGGCATCCGGGCTCGGTGGATCTCCATCCAGCTGATTGGCCAGTGGCCGGCTTTCTCCAGCCGGTACAGCCAGTCTCCCGGTCCCGGCGCTTGTGAGGCCACACCAGGGATGTCGGCCACCCGAGGGTGGATCCAGGAGATGTTGATCTGGAAGGGTGGTTCGGCCTTGGGGCCTGTAACTCGGAAGCGGCGCATCACCGGCGTGCCAGGCGCGACTCCAAGCAACTTGGCGATTCGCGGGTCGTTCAAGGGCTCGACCGTCGCCACGGGCTGAACGTGATGTGTCCAGACTTCCTGGCTCGATGCTGACGGGAAGGAGTACCCCGGGGCGGTGGCGTTGCGCTTCACCAGGTTTCCTCGAGGCCGACGAGGGCGGATGGTGCCGTGCCGAACGATGATGCCTCGACCCTGGATGGCCCAGACGTAACCCTCTGTTTCCAACGCGCCAATGGCTCTGCCAATGGTGTCGCGGTTCGCTTCATACTCGGCCGCAAGGTCATCTAGGCGCGGCAGCTTGGTGCCGGGAACCCACTCGTTGGCCTCGATCCGGTCGCGGATCTTGTCCGCGATGTCCAAGTAGCGCGAGTGCTTAGCCACCGCGTCTCCTCTTTCCCACCGGATTGTCTTGGGACAATCGTTGACAGGAGCCTAGCCGACAGGCAACATTGTCCCAAGACAAGTTTGAAGCTCAACGGGATCGCACCCCAATAGGGCTTAGTGACCGCGGCGGATCGCACCCGCCGCGGTCATGGTCACGGCGGATCGCACCCGCCGTGGCCAATGCCCTGCGGATTTGACACCCCAGGGCGATCGGCATCTCTACCTGAGGAGGCTCAGATGCCTGCAATGAGAGTACGTGCTGCCCAAAGTTATGCAGGGCAGCCCCAGTCCGGATCAATGCTCGACCCCGTGTCTGTGCTGGTGGCGCGGGCGCAGGCGGGTGACGCGGAGGCGTTCGGTCAGGTCTATGACCGCTACGCCGACCACGTCTTTCGCTTCATCTACCGGCGTGTGCTGGACCGGCAGGTGGCCGAGGACCTGACCTCGGAGACGTGGCTGCGGGCGCTGCGCAACCTGGCCGCGTTTCGTCGGCCGGGCGGCGACTTCAGCGCGTGGGTTACCACGATCGCCCGGAACCTGACCATCAACTACCTGCAGTCGCACCAGCGCCGCGAGCGGCCGGTGGCCGAGCTTCACGACCTGGTCTCGGCCGACGACGTGTCCGTTCCGGAGGCCGCCGCAGTACAGCGACTGACCCGTGAGGCCCTGGCTAAGGGCATTGCGCAGCTCAGCCCGGTCCAGCAGCAGTGCATTACCCTGCGGTACCTGCGGGAGCTGTCGATCGAGGAGACCGCCCACGCGCTGGGCAAGACCCCGTCGGCGGTCAAGGCGGTACAGCACAAGGCGCTCAAGGCGCTGCGCGGGCTGCTGCCGGTGACGGCGGTGATGCCGGCATGACCACCCCGACGATGACGCCGGCCAACGGCACTGACCGGGCCGTGCTGATGCGCGCGGCGAAGGGCGCACCGGCCGCTTCGACGCAGCGGGTGCCGATGGGTATCCGAGTGACCTCCGGCCCCGGTGCGCCGGCCACGCCGGCCCCGATGATCGAGCCGACACCGGCTGAGGTCCGGCGCACGATGGAGGAGTTGCTGCGGGGCGCAGCCGGCAGCGAGGCCGCCCGGACCCGGAAGCTGGCCGAGAAGATCACCGACCTGGTGGCGGAGCTGACTGCGCGGGTCGACGCGGAGGAAGCCCTGCGTCGGGAGCGGGAGGCCGTCGAGGCGCGGCGCCAGAAGTTGGCCGAGGCTGAGGCGGAGCTGGCGAGCAAGCTTGCCTCGGTCCGGCAGGAGCTGCGGGCGACCGGTGGTGATTCCGCGGCATCCGCCTCGTACGGCCGCAGTGAGAGTGCTGCCGAGCGGGCGGTGATTCGCCAGTGGGCCCTGGCCAACGGCTATGAGGTTCGGGACCGCGGTCGGATCTCCCGCGAGATCCGCGAGGCTTACGCGGCGGCGACCGGGTCGGAGGTGACCCGGTGAAGGCGCTGAAGATTCTGCTGCCGGCCGTTGGCGTGTTGTCGTTGGCCGGGCATGTGTGGGCTGCGCAGGTGGCCCGTTCGCAGCGGTCCCGGCTGGTCGAGGCCCGTCGGGGCGCGACCTCGGATCCGCTGACCGGCCTGGCGAACCGGGCCGGTCTGACCGCCGCGCTTGATGAGTTGGAGGGTGAGTCCTTCGACTTGGTCCTGGTTGACCTGGACCGGTTCAAGCCGGTCAACGACACGTATGGCCACGCCGCCGGCGACGCGCTGCTGGTCGAGATCGCCGCCCGCCTGCGGGTGCTGCTTGAGGACATCGACGGCGCGGTGGTCGCCCGCATTGGCGGTGACGAGTTCGTGTTGGCCTCTCCGTCGCCGGCGCCGTTGGCGCAGATTCTCGGCGCGGAGGTTATCCAGGCGTTGGCCGCGCCGATCGAGGTCGCCGACGGCGTCACGGTGACGGTGACGGCCAGCGTTGGCGCGGTCCACGCAACTTCCGGTGAGGACCCGAACCGGGTCATGGCGGCGGCGGACGCCGCTGCGTACGAGGTCAAGGCTCGCGGCGGGGACGGCCTGGTTGAGCACTGCGTGCTGACCGAGCTGCCCGAGGTGGAGCAGCGTCCGTTGCTGCGTCTGCGCGAGTTTGCTGCCCTCACCAGCGCGCTGGGGGTGACCGCGTGACCAGCATCGACAACGCGCGGTTGGACTGCCGGCTGCCGCTGGACGGGCCTCTGCTGCGCACCGTGTTCGAGGTGCCGCCGCCGCTGCGCTTGGACGACGTGGGCGCGCTGTGCCCGCTGGACGACATGGTGCTGATTCGGGTGGCCGACGGGTGGACGTGTCCGTCCTGCGGTGCCGCTTGGGGCCGCGAGGGCTGTGACGGCCGCTGGCTCGTCGTGGACCAGATCGTGCGGTGGGCCGACCAGAGCGACGACGGCGGCCGGTCTTCGGGTCGGCTGACCCGGGCTGCGGTCATTGGTGTGGCCGCGGTCGGCCCGGTCACCGCCACGGTGGCCGTGGCCCACCGGTACGCCGAGCACGCCAGCGCAGTGCCCGAGCAGCTCGCCTACTCCCCTGTCGTCGCTGTCGGCCTGGTCGGCGTGGTGTTGGCGGGTCGGCGGGTCGTCCGCTGGGTCGGCGAGCGCCGTCACCCCCTCGCGGTCGACGTCGACGAGGCCGATCTCGACCCGCTGGGCCGGGAGCTGCTCGCGCAGGTCCGGGCTCGTCGTGGGGCGGTGTCGTGATGGCCACGCTGCTGGTGGTGCGGGTGCACCTGGACTGGACCGCGCCGGGCCACTACGACCACGACCGGTCGCTGCCCTGCCGGGTCTGCGCCACCACCACCAAGATGCGCGACGCCCGGGGCGCCGCGTGCCACCAGTCGTGCGCCGAAGACGAGATCGCCCGCGAGCTGCTCGGCGCTGGTCGGGCGCTGATCACCGACGAGCGGGTGCCGGCACCGGCTCAGAACCTGCAGGAGGTGGCGTCTTGAGCGTCGACCAGGACCTGACGTACCCGGCGCCGTCGCAGTGGCGGGCGCTGGACATGGGCGCGGAGTTCGAGCGCTGTGGCGAGCTGCTCGTGCCGGCCGGCGCGGTGACTGCCACCGAGCCCGCCGCCGTCGCGCCGCCCACGGTGTTCGCCCCGGCCGCGGTGCCGGTGCCCGCCCCGGCAATGCCGGAGCCCGACCCGGAGCCGGAGCTGGTGCCGGTGGTCGAGGACCGGGTGGTGGAGGTGGTTGGCCGCCGCAGGCCGCGCCGGGTGCCCGGGTCGGCCGACGAGCTGCGTGAGCAGTTGGAGGAAGCCCGCGCGGTTATCGACGTGCGGCGTGAGGACGAGCGGGAGCGCCGGGAGCAGGACGTCGAGCACCGGGTTGCCCTGGCCCGGGTTCAGGAGTGGGAGCGCACCGAGGCGCGGCTGCGTCGGGAGCGCGATCGCGACGCGGCCGAGGACGTGGAGCTGGCCGAGCTGTACCGGCGGGCGAAGCGCTCCGGGGAGCGGGCGCGGATCCGGGCGGAGATCGACGGGTCGGCGGAGATGCGGGCGCTGCGGGTGGCCAAGGTGCGCAAGGTCGCGCTGCTGGCCGG
>Ga0070669_100003176_pt1 | contig 11812 bp, 11 predicted proteins | sample KBSS53metaG_FD_64680 | JGI IMG/M metagenome (GOLD analysis project Ga0070669, IMG submission 64680) | Switchgrass rhizosphere microbial communities from Kellogg Biological Station, Michigan, USA - KBS S5-3 metaG | ecosystem: Host-associated > Plants > Roots > Rhizosphere > Soil ... | reverse complement strand
GAATGTCGGGAGACGGCGCAGGCTTTTTTTCCTCCGGTGTTTGGGGCGATACCTGGGCTGGCAAGACTAACTGCGGCGTCTCAAGTTTTATCGTAATCGGTTGGGCCAAAGGCTGGACAGGTTGAGGTTTCGATGTTTTCCCCAAAAGACGCTTGAGACCCGCGCGGCTTAATTTCCCCAAACTCCCCAGGACCGCGAGGATCATTCCACCAAGTACAGTAACAACTACGCCAATGATGATGGCTGTTTGATCTTGCAGGGACAATGATTGCCAATAAGACAGCAGGCGATTCATGAGGGTCTCCTAAGAGGCTTCGGAGTTTAACTGCTGGGGTTCTACTCGTACAGGGCTTTCTCTCTGGGTGTCAGTTCTCCACTGGTGCGTCGGAGTCTTTCCACGCCTTCCAGCCGCCGGCCATGGAGAAGACGTTCCGGTAGCCCATCTGTTGAAGCACATCGGCGGCGAGGGCGGAGCGGAAGCCGCCGCCACAGTACAAGATCAATTCCGTAGACTTGTCGGGGACGGTGGCTTCGATGTCGCGTTCGATGATGCCTTTACCGAGGTGTAGGGCGCCGGCCGCGTGTGCCGCTTGCCATTCGTTGTCTTCACGAACGTCGATTAGTCGGGCAGCGGTGTTTGCGGTTAGGCGTTGACGCGTTTCGTCGACGGTGACTTCACGTATGCGGGACTTGGCGTCGTTGACGAGTTTGAGAAAGCCTTCGGAGTGTTTCATAAGAGCACCTTTCAATAAAAGCTAGCGGGACGACTAGTCAATGCAGAACGAAGTCAGAACCGGGAGCCGTAGCGACCGGGTGAGTGTTGCACGAAAGCTCAAGCCGGTGTGTAAGAGACCCGGTCGCTACGGCTCCCGGTTCTGACTTCTTCTAAGCTCAATTGGATGAAATTACGGCGAATGATTATAATGCCGGTCTCTAATAGAAAGCACTGCTGAGGTAAACGAAGAGCGCGTTGGCGTGTGAGCGCGGGTTCGCGCCGAAAGCGGCGCTCATTGCAGGCAGGGATGCCTGCGCTCCCAGTGAAGGTTTGCGCTCGCGGAATACGAGAGAGGAATCACAATCAATTGGCAGACAAACAAGCAGACAACAAAAAGCCCGAACCGCAAAAAGCCGAACAGCCAGGTTCGCAAGCAACCTCCGATCAGTTTGATGTGACGATCATCGGCAGTGGGCCGGGCGGCTACGTCGCGGCGATCCGCGCGGGCCAGCTCGGCTTGAAGGTGGCGATGATTGAAAAGGACACGCGTCTCGGCGGCACCTGCACCTTGCGCGGCTGCATTCCCACCAAGCAGATGTTGATGTCCGCGCACGTCTACGAGCAGATGCAACACGCGGCGGATTTTGGCGTGCAGGCGTCAGGCATTCAACTCGCTTTCGCCGACGTGCAAAAACGCAAAGACAAAGTGGTGCTGAAAAACACCAAGGGCATCGAGTACCTGATGAAGAAAAACAAGGTGACGGTTTTCAAGGGCACGGGAAAACTCGCCTTGCCTGGAAAAGTTGAAGTCACGGGGGCCGACGGCGCAAAGCAAGAGATACAGACCAAGAACATCATCATCGCGACCGGTTCAGTCGTCCGTCCGATTCCTGGTTTTGAAACTGACGGCGTACACGTCGTCAACAGCGATCACATTCTGGAATTGAAGGAAGTGCCGAAGTCGCTGATCGTGATGGGAGCGGGTGCGGTGGGTGTCGAGTTTGCTTCCGTCTATTCACGTTTCGGCGCAGAGACCACAATCGTGGAACTGATGCCGCGACTCGTGCCGCTCGAAGATGAAGAAGTTTCGAAAGAGCTGGAGAAGTCGTTCCGCAAACGCGGTATCAAATCGCAGGTTGACACGAAGCTGGAGAAGCTGGAGAAGACTGACGCGGGCGTTGTGGTTACTGGAAAGACTTCGAAGGGCGAAGCGGTGCGGCTCGAAGCCGAGATGTTGCTGGTCGCCGTTGGGCGGATGCCGTTTACCGAAGGCCTGGGCCTTGAAGGCACGAAGATCAAAGTCGAGCGAGGCTTTGTGCAGGTTGACGAGTATCAGCAGACCGGGGAAAAAGGCGTCTACGCGATTGGCGACGTGGTGCCGACGCCGCTGCTCGCGCACCTCGCGTCGAAGGAAGGCATTGTGGCGGTCGAACATCTGGCGGGACAGAAAAACGTGCGACCGATCAATCTGCGTTTAGTACCTAACTGCACTTACTGCGATCCGGAAGTCGCTTCCGTGGGACTGACGGAAGCGAAGGCGCGCGAACAGGGCTACGACGTTAAGATCGGCAAGTTTCCTTTCTCGGCATCCGGCAAGGCGCGCATCCTGGGTGAAGAAGAAGGCTTCGTGAAGATCATCGGCGAAGGGAAGTACGACGAAATACTGGGCGTGCATATCATCGGCGCGCACGCGACGGAGTTGATTGCCGAAGCTTGCGTGGCGATGCAGCTCGAATCGACTGCCGAGGAGTTGGGCCGCACGATGCATGCGCACCCGACGGTTTCGGAAACTGTCATGGAAGCGGCTGAAGGCGTACACGGGCTGGCCGTGCATATTTAATTGAATTACGCCGAAGGCGTTGGATAGTTTAGCCCGGGGTCGCCGCATCAGAACCAGGAGCGGTAGCGACTGGCCAAGATCCAACTGAAAAACAAGGTTTGCGAAACGCATAAAGAGTATATGGCCGGTCGCTACCGCTCCCGGTTCTGATACCGCAAGCCCAGGGTGCTACCCTGGGTTAAGTTATTAAGCGCTTTCAGCGCAGTTTCGACGATGGATCAAACCAAGCCAGCCAGTGACTCAAAAGAGCGTCCGGTGCGAAACCGCCGTCGTGGGCCGCGGCGGCCGCGCTTTGAAATGCGTATCAGCACTAAGTACGCGCCGCCGAAGCCCAGCAACGGCGAGCCACTCACCTGCACCAGGGAGACAACGCTCACGCCGGAGCAGATGCTCGAGCTCTACCGGTATCTACAACTCACGCGTCTCGTCGAGGAGCGACTGGTAAATCTATATCGTCAAACAAAAGTTGTCGGCGGCGTCTTTCGTTCCCTGGGCCAGGAGGCGACAGCCGTTGGCACTGCCTACGCGCTCGAACAGCAGGATTTCATCACGCCGCTGATTCGCGATCTTGGCGCCGTGCTCGTGAAAGGCATTCGCCCGCGCGACATCTTCGCGCAGTACATGGCTAAGGCCTGGGGTCCGTCCGGCGGACGCGATCTCAACATTCATTTCGGCGATATGGCCAAGGGATTTATCGGTCCCATCTCGCATCTCGGCGACATGATCCCGGTGATGACGGGCGTGCTGCTCGCCGCGCGTATGCAGCAGAAGCCGATCGTCGCGGTCGCTTACATCGGTGACGGCGGCATGAGCACCGGAGCGTTTCATGAGGGACTAAACTTTGCGGCAGTGCAGAAGCTGCCGCTGATCGTGGTTGCGGAATATAACCACTACGCTTATTCAACGCCGACGAGTTTGCAAACTGCGGTGAGAGATTTGGCCGAGAAGGCCGCCGGCTACAACATTCCGGCGTCGATTGTTGACGGCAACGACGTGGTCGCTTGCTACGAGGTAACGAAGCGGGCTGCCGAATATGCGCGCGGCGGTGGCGGGGCAGTTTTGATTGAAGCCAAAACTTACCGGCGTAAGGGTCATGCAGAACACGACGACCAGCGCTACGTTCCCGCGGGCGAGATTCAATGGTGGGAACAACACAATGATCCGGTCACGCGTTACGAAAGATACTTAGTCGAGCGCGGTGTCGCCGACAAAGCAAAGCTGGAAGAGATCACGGCGGGCGTGCTGCAGGAGATTGAAGAGGATTGCGCCTGGGCCGAGTCGTCGCCGATGCCGGATGCGGAACAGGCGGCGTATGGAGTGTTTGATAACAACATCGTGCCGCCGGCGTTCCGGCCTGAGGTATTAAAAACCTGAAGTGTGTAGCCGCGGATTTACGCGGACAGGCGCGGATCAGAAAAAGCAGGCAGTTCAGAGTTCAGCCTTTAGGCTGTGTTTTGCTATCCAAAGGCACGAGCTAAAGCTTGAACTCTAAACTGCAGAGCAAAGGGGACGTGAACATGGGAGATGACGAACAGACAGGAACTAATGAGGTTGACGATCGAGGAACCAGCGAAGCGGAAGGACGAGATTTCCTGAAGCGCTTGCGCGATTCCGGGTTTGAAGGGAGCGATGAAAAATTTGCGCTCGCGCTGGGCCGGCCGGTTGAAGAAATCAGCGGCTGGATGGAGGGAACAGAGCCCGTCGATGACGATGTGGTGATGAAGGCGCGTGGAATTGCAGGCGAGCGTGGAATCGAGATCGAATAAAGTTGGTTTTCGGTCTTGGGTTTTTGAGCTTTGTACTTCGTGCTTTGTACTTTGAACTTTGTACTTTAGAGCAAAGCGCCCAATGTCAAAGTACAAAGCACTAAGTACAAAGCTCCAAGACCAACTCTTATCAAATGGCAACCGCAATAAAAAAAGATCACAAGTCAGCGCGTCCTGAACGCGGCGGGCAAGCGACGCTCGTGGAAGCGATCCGCCAGGGCATTTGGGAAGAAATGGAGCGCGACCCGACGGTGTTTGTGATTGGCGAAGACGTCGGTGCTTATGGCGGCGCCTTCAAAGTCACAGACGGTCTCATCGACGAGTTTGGACCAGGCCGCGTGGTCGACACGCCCATCTCAGAAGCAGCGATTGTGGGCGCGGCTTGCGGCGCCGGGTTGATGGGCATGCGCGCCGTGGCTGAGTTTCAGTTTATCGACTTCATCTCTGCCGGGTTCGATCTGCTGACTAACTACGCCGCGAAGTGCCGGTACCGCTGGGGCGCAAACATTCCTGCAGTGTTTCGTGGCCCATGCGGCTCTGGCGTGCGCTCCGGTCCGTTTCACTCGCTAAACGCCGAAGCGTTTTTCCTGAACACGGCGGGTCTCAAGATTGTTGAGCCATCGACGGCCTACGATGCCAAGGGTTTGATCAAAGCTGCGATTCGCGATCCCGATCCGGTTTTGTATTTCGAACACAAAAAACTCTATCGCCTGCCGCGACTGCGTGAAGAACTCCCGGACACCGATTACATTGTTGAGATTGGCAAGGCACGCACGACGCGCGAAGGGCGAGATCTTTCGATCATCACGTTTGGCGCAATGGTGCTGACGGCCCTGGATGCGGCTGAAGAGCTCGAGAAGGAAGGTCTGGACGTCGAAGTGATCGACCTGCGCACGCTTGCCCCGCTTGATAAGCCGGGCATTCTCGCGAGCGTCAAAAAGACGAACCGGGTCATGGTCTTGCACGAAGCGTCGCGAACCGGCGGCATCGGCGGCGAGATTGCCGCCACGATCGCGGAAGAAGCGTTTGAATGGCTTGATGCGCCAGTGCTGCGGGTTGCGTCCATCGACAGCCCAGTGCCGTATTCGCCGCCGCTCGAGGATTATTATCTACCGCAAACGAAAGATGTGTTGGAGGCGGCGCGGAAGCTGGCGGGGTATTGATGCGGAGCGGTCAGTAGTCAGTTGTCAGTGGTCAGTGGTCGTAAGCTGGGAGCGCGCATCTTGCCTGCAGTGAGCGCCGCTGCGGCGCGAAAACGTTAGGGTCCGGGGCGGTAGCCCGCGCGTCAGCGAGGGCTCGAGGAATCAAGCCCTTCCTGATGGTCGGGCTTCTGCCCCCCTGAACTCTGAAATCTCAATCGAGGAGTTTACGTAATGCCAAAGTATTTAATCGAACGAGAAATCGCCGGGGCGGGAAAGTTGAGTGCACCGGAGTTGCAAGCAGTGTCGCAGAAATCGTGCAGCGTCTTGCAGCAGTTGGGACCGCAGATTCAGTGGGTGCAAAGTTATGTAACCGGCGACAAGATTTATTGCGTCTACATTGCTCCTAATGAAGAGCTGATCAGAGAGCACGCGGCCCAGGGCGGCTTCCCCGCGAATAGGATTTCAGAAATAAAGTCTGTTATTGATCCGACAACCGCGGAGTAACAGTGAGCAGTGAGCAGTGAGCGGTTGGCAGTGGGCAGCGGAGCCATTGGCTTATGGGCGCAGAAGCGAAGTTAGTTTGGAGAACATATGAGTACAGAAGTTGTAATGCCGCAGATGGGCGAGTCCATCGCGGAAGGAACGATCACGAAGTGGCTGAAGCAGGTCGGCGATCGCGTGGAGCGCGATGAGCCGCTCTTCGAAATTTCGACTGACAAGGTTGACGCGGAGATTCCCTCGCCGGCTGCCGGCACGCTCACCGAGATCCGTTTCAAAGAAGGAGACACGGTCGAGATAAATACGACGGTCGCGGTGCTCGACGGCGGCAGTGGTGCGCCGGCGAAAGACGCGTTGCCGGTGACAGAAGACGCAGTCGCGAAAGCCGAAGCTCCGAAGGAAGAGGCGCCGCCCGCGCAAACTGCCGAGGCTGCGCCGCGAGCGGTTCAGGTTGAAGCCGCGGCTGCCACCGGCGCCGAAGTGCAGGAGAAAGACAAACCACCTGCAACTGAAAAGCAAACAACAGCCGCCGCCCCAACCGCTGGCAACGGACAAACTCAGCAAGCGGCAACGCCTGTCGCTGACGGGCGCAAGGAAGGGCAGACTGCGGAAGAGTTGCGGCGCACGAAGTCGAGTCCACTCGTCAGGCGCATCGCTCAGGAGCACGGCGTTGACATTGCAAACCTCGAGGGAACTGGTTTGAGCGGTCGCGTTACCAAGAACGACATTCTGAGTTTTATCGAGTCAGGCAGTTCTGCCGGCGCTGTTGCGACCGCGCCCGCCAGCCGCGCGGCGTCCGGCGCCACAGTGTCGCCAGCTGCTTCGCCAGCTCCGGCGGCGCCAGCGTTGAAACCAGGCGAGGGAGATCGCGTCGAGCAAATGTCGGTGATGCGCAAGAAGATTGCGGACCACATGGTGCAATCGCGACGCACCTCGGCCCACGTCACCACTGTTTACGAAATCGACATGACGCGCATCGCCAAACTGCGCGCGCAGCACAAAGATTCGTTTGCCGAACGCACCGGGACCAAGCTGAGTTACATGCCATTTATTTTTCAGGCCGTGAACAATGCGCTGCGCAAGTTTCCGATCTTCAACGCGCAGGTCAGCGGCGATCAGATTATTTATAAACGCGACATTAATCTCGGAATGGCGGTCGCACTTGATTGGGGTTTGATCGTTCCGGTAATAAAACGAGCGGACGATCTTTCAATCTCCGGCCTCGCTCGCACAGCCAACGATCTCGCCGAACGTGCGCGCACCAAGCAGTTGAAGCCGGACGAAGTTGGCGGCGGCACGTTTACGATTACGAATCCCGGTGTGTTTGGTGGTCTATTCGGCACGCCGATCATCAACCAACCGCAGCTGGCGATCCTGGGTGTCGGCAAGATCGAGAAGCGAACGAAAGTGTTAACCACTGATGAAGGTGAAGACTACATTGGCATTCGCTGGCTGGCCTATTTTGCGCTCAGCTTCGATCATCGCGTGATCGATGGCTCGGACGCTGAAAGATTTCTTGCGTATCTGAAAGAGCAACTGGAGACCGGCGAGTTTTCGCTGTAGCGATGTAATTGAGGCCGGCAGTCCAGAGTTCAGCCTTTAGGCTGCGGCTTTGATTGTGAAGCAAAAAGCACAAGCTAAAGCTTGAACTCTGAACTGCATGAATGCACTCGAAGGTGTGATTACAAGTCGCGGTGACGCGTCGCTTTTGTAGTGTGCAAGTCATCGCGATTTTCGTAAAAGGCCCATGGTTATTGCGATCGAGTGGCAATTAGATGATGAATAGGTCGAACAGGCGCTTCTGTCTTGACTTACTTTTCTGAGCGAGCTAAGAAGTGACGATCCATTTAGTTACCTATACCCGACGAGCACAATTTTTAAGTAATTCCTCGTCAGAAACCACAACGTCGCGAGGCTTGCTTGCGTAAGCCGTGCACCAAGAGAAGAAGGAGAGAGTATTTATGGCAATCCCGAAATTACGAATGTTTTCCTCCCTAGTGCTTGCAGTTTTCCTGCTGGCGTTTTCCGCGGCGATCGCGGTCGCGCAGGACACTACCCCAACCGCCGGCGCGCGCACCGTTGCCAGCGGCGAGAAGATGAAGATTAAAGGCGTGGTCACGCGCCGCGACGCCGATACGTTCGTCGTACGCGACATGAACGGCGTCGATACCACCGTGCGTTTGGATGAACACACCAGCGTAAAGACCAAAGGCGGCTTCCTTCGCGGCGGCTCAAACTATGGCCAGACACAGATTCTCCGCGGCCTGAATTTGGAAGTTGAAGGTCGCGGCAATGGCTCGGGAGAACTCATTGCAGAGAAAGTCAGATTCAACGATTCAGATTTGCGAGTTGCCCGCGCGGTCGAGTCTCGCGCCGCCCCGCTCGAGGATCGTGCGTCGACAACCGAAACAAAGCTGAGCCAGGTAGAACAAAACGCGCAGCGTCTCTCCGGACAGTTGGATGAGCTCGCCGCGGTTGCCAACACTGCCAAGGGCGGCGCCCGCGCGGCCCAGGAAACGGCGGACTCCGCTGTCGCCGGCGTGAACGCAACCAACGAGCGCATCTCCGCGCTTGACGATTACGTGCCGCAGACCGTGCTGGCAGTCAACTTCAGAACCGGCAGCTCGGTCTTGTCGGCTGATTCGAAAGCAAAACTCGACGAGCTCGCAACCAAAGCACTGAATTCGAAAGGATACGTGCTCGAGGTTTCCGGGTTCACCGATGCCACTGGCAGCGTTGCCCGCAATCGCGCGCTCAGCCAACGCCGCGCTGACACTGTGATTCGTTACTTGATCGAGAACCATCAAATCCCGCTGCGACGCATCGTTACGCCGTATGGCTATGGTGAGTCGAATCCGATTGCGGAAAACAATTCACGCACCGGCCGGGCGGAGAACCGTCGCGTCGAAGTGAAGTTGCTAGTCAACAAGGGACTGATGCAGGGCGCGCCGACGATGACGACGTCAAGCAGCGGTCAGTAGCACCGAAGCAACAGCGCGTGCAACTTGCTGTGGGTTGCGGCGCAACTAAAGCCATGAATCATGCCGCCGGAAATGTTCTTGAGAAAGCAGACTAAAGCCAGCAACGGCGAAGTCCCCCGCGGGCAAAGCGCCCCTGGGGTGCTGACTCTGGCGGCATGAGGAGTGGTTTCAGATGATTAGAACCTGCGGAAAACATTTTGGGTCAGCACTGCTATTTGCCGTGCTGGCCCTTTTTTGTTCCGCATCCACCCGGGCGCAGACCATTCGCGATCTGCCGCCACCGCCGCCCGCGCCGACTCCGAAACCTACGCCTACGCCGGCGCCGCCAAAGGACGAGGACTTCGATGTTATTCGCGTGAACTCAAACCTGGTGATGGTGCCGGTTTCAGTAGTTGATGCGAAAGGCGAGCCGCTGCGCGGACTTCAGGTCAACGATTTTCATCTGGTTGAAGAAGGACGCGAACAACAGTTGACCGAGATCGGCAATCCTGATGAAGTGCCGCTCGACATCGCGATCTTGTTTGATGTTTCCAGCAGCGTCAGCCAGAAAGGGTTCTTCGCGTTTCAACAAAAAGCAGCGGCGAGCTTTTTGAAGCAGGTGCTCAAGCCCGTTGACCGCGCCGCGGTGTTCACGATTGCCGGCGAGCCGAAACTTTTTTCCTCGCTTGCGTCTGCTGACCTTGCCGCGTCCAAAATACTGAGTATCCCGGCGGCCACTTCCGCCGTGCCCACCGCGTTTTACGATACCGTCGTGGCAGCGTCAAAGTACCTGGCCCAGAATTCGGCGGACCGGCATCGACGCGTGATTCTGGTGATATCCGACGGCGACGACAATTTTAGCAGCGTGGTTAAGGACTTGACCGTAGCTGAATATCGCGCCAATCAAAAAGGGGAAGTAACTTCGGCGGCTGCGTATCAGAATTTGTTGGAGCGGCGGCGGCGGGCCGTGGTTGAAGTTCAGAAATCGGTGCAGCAATCTGACGCGGCGTTCTACTCAATCAATCCCGGTGGCCCATCGGTGCACCTGAATCAGATCAGCACGCGGGCGCAACAGGCCATGGAAGCGATTGCGCAGTCGACAGGGGGCACGGCCTACGTGCCGGAAGCGGAGCGGGACCTGGAAAGAGTTTTTAATGAGATTGCCGCTGAGCTGCGCGGCCAGTATTTGCTGCAATACTATTCAAACGCGCAGGCTGGGGGAACGCAGTTTCGTCGCATCGCTGTGACGCTGCCGGCCCACCCGGAACTTCGCGTTCGCGCTCGGCAAGGTTACTACCCCAAGAGTGCAGTGAATAAGTAAGAGTTTCAAGTTTCAAGTTCCAGGTTTCAAGTTCTGTCGCATACGGTTCGAAACTTGAAACTCGGAACTCTGTTACCGCATCTCCAGCAAAACATCCGTCAACTGATTGACGACTTCCAGCAGGCTGCGCCCGGCTTTGTCGAACTGGTTGGCGGCAGCTAACTCCTCGGCAGTTGCGGCGCGCGCGGCCACGCCCGCCAGTTTTATGTAGTAGCGCTGCAACTCCGGCGTGCTGCGAAAATCGATCTCCAGTTTGTCGAGCCCTTCCCGCACATTTTGAATGCTGGCGCGAACCGTCGCCTTGCTTTGCTTTGCCTGGTCAACGATGGCCGCCGAAGCTTCGTTACGACGAGTCGCATCGTCAACGCCCTCGAGCCCTTTGGCCACACCGCCAAGTAAATAAATGAAGCGCGTCAGAATTTTGATCTGATCGGCGACGCGAGCGGCTCCGGCACGCCGCGCTGCCGAATCCGTCGTAGCGGCAGCCGGGCGGCTGGGCTTTGCCGCCGTCCGCTTGCGTGATTGGGCGAAGCTGGAAACGGGAGAAAGAATGATTGAGATCAACAACAGACCAATGATTCGTTGCACGTGGATTCTCCTCGGGTTTTTTGCAACCATAATGGAGTTTCAGGTTCCAAGTTTCAAGGTGGTAAGTTTCAAGTTCCAGGTTTCAAGTTTCAGGTTCCAAGTTTCAGATTGGCTTGAGCTTTAAATACTGTCGAAATCAAAACTCCAAAGGTTGAATCCTCCAACCTCGAATCTCGAAGAACCTGAAACTTGAAACCTGGAACTTGAAACTTACCACCTGGAACTTGAAACTGGAAACTCGGTCTTCGGTTAGAATGACGCTACACTGTCGCCTACAGGTTGCATCCTTGAGCCAACAAAGAAAACTGCGCATTAAAAAGTTAGGCCGCGTTGAGTATGGCGAAGCACTGCGTCTGCAAAAAGAAACCGAGCTGGCGGTAAAAAGCGGTGAACAAGACGATACGCTTCTGCTTCTCGAACATCCGCATACGCTAACTGTCGGGCGGCGCGGCGACAGCAACGGAATATTGATGTCCGCGGAGTTGTTGAGTGCGCGGGGCGTCGCCGTCTTTGAAACCAATCGCGGCGGCAAGATAACTTACCACGGGCTGGGCCAGGTGGTTGGCTATCCGATTATCAATCTTAGTCCCGATCGAGAAGACGTGCATCGTTACGTGCGCGACCTCGAGGAGGTTTTGATTCGCACGCTTGCGGACTTTGGCATCGATAGCTTTAGGCTCGAGGGATTCACCGGCGTGCACACTAATCGCGGCAAGGTGGCGGCGATTGGCGTGCACATCGCGCGCTGGATCACCACGCATGGATTCGCGCTGAACGTGAATACCGATCTCAGCTTCTTCAACCTGATCATCGCCTGCGATGGCGAACAGGTAACGTCAATGGAAGACTTGCTCGGTCGCGAAGTGGAAATGTACGAAGTTGAAGATCGACTGGCCGCGCGGTTCGCGGAAGTGTTTGATATGGACCTGATTGTTGTTTAGAAAGTGGACTTGTCCGCCCCGTCACGGCGGGGCACAAGTGC
>Ga0070669_100003170_pt1 | contig 11829 bp, 5 predicted proteins | sample KBSS53metaG_FD_64680 | JGI IMG/M metagenome (GOLD analysis project Ga0070669, IMG submission 64680) | Switchgrass rhizosphere microbial communities from Kellogg Biological Station, Michigan, USA - KBS S5-3 metaG | ecosystem: Host-associated > Plants > Roots > Rhizosphere > Soil ... | reverse complement strand
AACTTAAAACATGCGAAAGAAGCGGTGAGCGGTTATTTAGGGTGGGCAACAGTATAGAATGAACAATTGGCAACGAGAAGACCGGCAGTTCAGAGTTCAGCCTTCAGGATGTCTTGGAGTCAACAAAGGCACAAGCTAAAGCTTGAACTCTAAACTCTCTGCCCGAAACGAACACATGCGCGGAAACATTCCCATACCCGACATTCCTTTCGCCGAAGACCTTTGGTTGATGGTGGTAGTCACCTCCGTCCGCGAAAAGCGCACTCAGCAGGGCAAACGTTTCGCGGACGCAACCGCGCGCAATGCCACCGGCTCGCTGCCGCTGAAAATCTGGGGCGAGACGCTTGACGTTTGGAAGGAAATCAAGCCGGGACTATGGGGGATCACCGGACGGCTGGAAAGTTTTCAGGACCGCGTACAGTTCGTGGTTGCGGAGTACCGCCCGATCACGCTCGAACAATACCGCGAACATCAAAACGCCGAGCCGGTGTTGCCGCGCGCTTACACGCTCGACATCGAAACGCTGACGCTGCCCGACTTCCGCGAGCGCGTCGGCCCGCAGCTCGAACGTCTCTTGAAACTGGGCAACATGCGTCTCGAGCAGCAGCAACGTTACCTCGAAGACATCGTGATCGAGGAAGAACGTTGTTACCAGCTCGGCTCCTTAAGTGCGACTTCGGGCCGAATACTTTCGATAGCAGTTCATGAAGGACCGGTGGCGGGATACGACTTCGGCATTGAGCAACCGGTGAGCGAGCGCGTGTTTGGCATCACCGCCGAGGGCGAAGAGCAGAACGAAAAGAAATCGCTGCTCGCGTTTCTCGATTACATGAAAAACTTCGACGCCGACACGGATGAGCTCGTCGGACACAACATTCTCGGTTTTGACCTGCCGTTCATCTTCCAGCGTTGTTTAGTTCATTGTATTTCCGCGAAGCCACTCGTCGACTTGACCGAGTATCGCGTGCGCGGAGTCTTCGACACGATGCGGCAATGGTGGTTGGGAGACCGGCGCTCGCGCGTGAGCCTTGACGACATTGCCTGGGCCCTCGGCATCGAGTCGAGCAAGACGGCCGACGTGGAAGGCAGCAAGGTTTATGATCTTTATCACGAGGGAAAACTGGCAGCGATTCGTGAGTACAACCTGAACGACGTGCGCGTGACGCGGAAAGTTTATGAGCGGATGGTTGGGTGTTTTGGACGGTAAGTCTGACTTATTACTTTTAAAGAATGATGCGCCGCATGATAAAATGACTGAAATGCTCAAATTAGCTGACATTGCAGTTTATTCTCCTGACAACCGTCTTCAGTTAGTCGCTGAGGTTAAGGCGAAGACAGGCGCCACGAAAGAATGGGCGGCAGAGCTGCGCCGAAATCTTGTAGCCCACTCGGCCATACCTCCCGCTCAATTCTTTCTTTTGGCCACGCCCGAATACTTCTACCTCTGGAAAGACGGCTCGGAATCATTAGAGACAAGAGTCCCCGACGCAGTAGCGGACGCAAGACACATAATTGATCCATACATTGAGAATACTCGAATCACCCTCGAGCAAATCAGTGACTCCAGCCTTCAGTTGATATTGACATCCTGGCTAAGCCTTCTTGCCAACTCCACGCTCACCCCTGAGAGTGTGCCGCCATCCGAAAAGTGGTTATTTGATTCAGGGCTGTACGAAGCGATTAGGCATGGCTCAATAGAAGCTGAAGCGGCCTCATGATTCTCTACGTTGAATCCAACTTCATTCTTGAACTGGCTTACCTACAAGAAGAATACGAACATTGCGAGCGTATTCTTACTTTGGCGGAAGATACTAGTATTGGAATCGTCGTTCCCGCCTTCGCCCTTGCTGAACCTTATTCGACTTGGGTAAGGCAGACACAGCAGCGAGCTGATCTGCACAGAAGATTGACTCGCGAAATCAATCAGCTGAGCCGTTCAAGGCCGTATGCCGAATCTCAGAAGGAGTTTCAGGAGGTCACTAAAGCATTACTGGAAAGTGGCGAAGATGAAAAACTAAGATTACATGCCGTCGTCGAGCGAATTTTGGCCGTGGCGTCGCTAATCCCGTTGGAGGCACAGACAATGCGCGCTGCCATTCAGATTCAGAAGTCTGCCAAGCTTGAGCCACAAGATTCAATTATCTATGCGTCGATTTTGTCACACTTGCAAACTGCCCAGGATCAGCCAAAGTGTTTCGTTTCGCGAGACTCGGACTTTGCGGATCCCGAGATCCGCAAAGAATTGCAAAGCCATGGCTGCGATTTTGCCCCGAATTTCCGCGTGGCTTTTGGAATGGCCATGAAGTCAACTCTCTAGCCCACAAACGGGCCGCTGTTTCGCGTTTGCAACATCTTTTTGTTAAACTAAATTCATGGTGACTATTTTGCTCCTCGTGGTCGGCGTCGTATTGGGCGCACTCATCGCCTCCCTGGTTCTGCGCGAGCGTCTTGCCGGCGTTAAAAGCAATCTTGAAATCGCCCGCGCCAAGCTTTCTGAAACCGAAGCCAAGGTCAGCAGTCTCCAAAGCGAACACTCGTCGCTCAATGCCGAGCTCGTTTCCGCGCGCGTCAAGCTATCCGAGCAGCAACGCGCTTTCGATGAGAAGCTCGCTTTTCGCGATGTGCTTCATTCTGAGTTCAAGGTTTTGGCCAGCGACATCCTCGAAGACAAGAGCCGGAAGTTCACCGAACAAAACCAAACCAACCTCGATGCGTTACTGCGGCCCTTGGGCAATCAGATCGCAGAGTTCAAGACCAAAGTGGAACAAAGCTACGAACAGGAGTCGCAGCAAAGAGTCTCCCTGACGAACGAGATCGAAAAGTTGCGCGGCCTGAGCGAGCGGATGGATCAAGATGCCATTAGCCTGACCAGCGCTTTGAAAGGACAGTCAAAGACGCTGGGCAATTGGGGTGAGTTCATCCTTGAAGAGATACTGGAAAAAGCCGGGCTGGTGAAGGAGCGAGAGTATTCGGTGCGTCAAACCTTGACCGGAGAAGACGGTCGGCGTTCGCAGCCGGACGTAATTGTCATGTTGCCGGAGAACCGGCATTTGGTCATCGACTCAAAAATCAACTTGTCTGCGTACCTGCGTCATTGCTCCTCTGAAAACGAAGCCGAGTGTGAGCTGGAGCTTCGCAAACACATCGCGGGAATTCGCGTCCATTTGAAAGAGCTCGACCTCAAGGCCTACCAGGATCATTACCAACTCAACACGCTCGATTTCGTTTTGATGTTTGTTCCGCTCGAACCGGCTTTTATCGTGGCAGTGCGAAAAGATCCGACACTCTTCGACGATGCCTTTGCCAAACGCATCGTGCTCGTTTGTCCTTCAACGCTGCTGGCGACCATGCGAACGGTGCGAAATATTTGGCGGCAGGAAGATCAAAAGCGCAACGTCCTGGAAATCGCGAACCAGTCGGGAGCGCTTTACGACAAGTTCGTCGGCTTCGTCGAGGACTTGAAAGACATCGGCATGCGACTCAAGCAGACGCAGGACAGTTATGACGCGGCGCACAATAAGTTGACTTCCGGAAAAGGAAATCTGGTGAGCCGCGCGGAGAAGGTTCGGCAGCTGGGCGCGAAAGCCAGCAAGCGTCTGCCGCTTAACCTGGTGGGCCCGGCGAGAGAGGGCGATGAGCCGGAGGCAATCGAGTCAAGCGAGCTAGCTGGGGGCGCCCCGGAAACGATGGAATTATTCGAAGAGAGCTTGTTTCAGGATTTGTTGCCGGCCGAAGAAAGCGAAACAGCGCCGCTCAACGCGAAAGGCGCTGCCGGAGATCAGTAGGTTAGATTGGCAGTAGCCCGACCGTAGATGGACTGGCAGTAGCCCGACCGTAGATGGACTGGCAGTAGCCCGACCGTAAGGGAGGGCTTAAGTTGAAGCCAAAGAATACAAAAGCCCTCCCTCACGGTCGGGCTTCTGCAACGGCGTGACGATGGAGACAAGGTGTGGCAAAAGAAATCTGGTTAGGTCCACTGCTCGGCAATAATCGCGAGCGTCTCATCGAACGCTGCTCACAACTTGTGTCTGATGGCGAGGCGGATTCTTTCATCTACCTCGCCGCCTCCCGGCCGTTGCTGGAGTTGGTCAGCGCGCAGTTACTCGATGGCGCGCGCAACGTCGGCCTTTGGGGTGAACTGCCGGTTTACCTTTTCCGTGGCCTTGTCCGACGCATCGTTTCAACCACCTCGACAGCGAAATCCGCAGAAGATCAGGGCGCGGCATGCCGTGCCCCTACTCAAACGTCTGCGCGCACGCCAATCGATCGCGAAGAGTTTCCGCTGAAGCGCAGTCTCATCTCGCAAATCCTCAAACGTCTCGACCGCGAAAAGAAGTTGAAGGCGATTGGCCCGCTCGCCGCGCGCGACGGCTGTGTGAATTCCATCGTCACCCTGATTGGTGAGATTCAACGCGCCGGCAAAACTCCGGCGGAGCTGTCGGAAATTGTGGCGCAGCGCGTCGACGATCTTGGCGATGATGTTGATCGTAATATCGCTGGTGCGCCGGAGAATCTGCGCGTACAAACCGACTTCGACAAAGATGTGGCCTTAATCTATGAGACGTACGCCAACCTTTTAGATGAGCACCAGCTCACTGAAGACGATGCCGACGGGCTGCGTGCGCTTCAGATCCTGCGCGGCGAGGCCGGACAACAGCTCCCGTGGCTTGGGCGGATCAAGTTGCTGATCCTCGATGGCTTCTTCGATTTCACTCCGGCGCAGGGCGAAATTCTGCGTTTGTTAATTCCCCAAGTTTCAGACGTCATCGTCAATCTGAACAAGGACGAGCGCAACCCGGAAATTTTCAAACCATTCGACGAAACGATTAACCAGCTCAGCGCCATTGCCGATTTTGACATTCAGCACAGCTCGGCCGTTATGGAAACCAGCGGCGCATTGGCCGGGCTGCGTGAAAAGCTTTTCAACCCGACACTACAAGTCGCTTCCACGTCTGAGGACATTCGCGCAGGTCTAAAGTCTCGGGGTCAGGAAGGTGGGCTTGTCCCCGCTCTTCCGGAAACAATAACCCTCGTCCAATCGCAGATTCGTTATTTCGACTGCACCGATCGCGAAACGGAGATTCGCAGTATCGCGAAAGAGATCAAGCGGCTGGTGTTGCTCGAGAAGTTCAATCTTTCGGAGATTGCCCTGGTAGTTCGCCAGCGCGCTGCTTACGCGGAAACGATCGCGCGGGTGATGCGCGAGGAGTCGTTGCCGTGCAACGTCGAACGCACCGTAGTCGCTGGAGACATTCCGGCCGCGCGCGCTGCGCTAAAACTGCTTAGCGTGCTCAATGATCTTTCGAGTGACGAGTCAAGCGTGTTGAAGATGCCCCACCTCGCCGATCAAATAAAGTCGGGCTACTTCCGGCTGCCTGAAGAAGATTTGGATCAGCTGGCACTCGAATTCGATCAGAAGTTTTCAGCGCTTTTGCGCGACAACGGCAAACCGGACGCGCGCCGAGAAGAAAAACGCAAACGCGACTTCGGAGTCGGTCGCTGGGACGCCGACGCGCTGGAGAACGTGATCGCATACGTCGGCGCGGAGCTGCGGCTCACTGATTGGCTGCAGCGTTCTGACAAACTTATTACCGAGCTGCCGGCCGCTGAAGCTACCAAAGACCTGCTGAACATCGACACCTTTGAAGCGAGCGGCGACGACGAAGACACGCAGCTCGAAGACGCGGAAACAATTCAACCGGAGGACAAGCACCTAGAGAAGAAGCGGCGGCCGCAGCGCGACGTTCATCCGGCGGCGATAGCGTGGGCCACACTCGTCATCAAGGCGTTCGCGGCGCGCATCCATGCCGTGCCCGCTGAAGGCGCGCCGCGCGAGTTGCGCCTCGAGCTGATGAAGTTGCTCGACGGCTTTCAGTTTCCCGAACAGGTTACTGAGCCAATCCGTCATTCGTCAGACGATGAGCTGCAGCGCGCCACGCTCGACATTCACGCGCTCGAAGCTCTCAGACGAGCGCTGCTCACCGCGGTGAAGAGTATTGAAATTACCCAATCATCCGGCCGGCAAAAACCGAAGTTAACTACGCTGATCGAGGAAGTTCGCCGTTGTCTCGGTTCGCAAACCGTGACCCTTGCCAATGCCGATCGCGCCGGTTTGCGAATTTTCGAAGCGACCGATGTGCGCGGTCTTCGTTTTCGCGCCGTCTTCATCGCCGGCCTCGTTGAAGGCGGCTTCCCGCTCAGCGCGTCGCGCGATTGGATCTACCCCCATGAAGAACGCGAGCGCCTGAAGCGATATGGCTTGACGCTTGAAGACATTTCTCCCGACACATTGCTCAAGGAGGAACACTACTTTTACCAGGCCGCCTGCCGGGCCACTGAGCTTTTGTATCTCACTCGCCCGATTCTGCTCGAAGGCGACGCGGAAACCGTGGCTTCCTATTACATCGAAGAGCTCCGGCGCGCGATCGCGCCCTGGCAACTGGCAAAGGAAGAAGTCGCTCGACCTGATTACGACGGCAAACGTCTGCGGGCGGCGTCTTCGGAAAGGGAACTCGCGGTCGGTCTGGTGCGGCAGGAACAGCGACATCTTCACTTTTCAGATAAGACGAATTTGCTGCCGCGGCCCCAGGTGAGCCGCATGTTATCGCTGGCGCACAACGATGGCCTGGTTGACGATTCAGCCCTGCGTCGGATTGCTATCGAACGTGAACGTTGGGGCGAAAGCTTTGGGCCATACGACGGACAAATCACCGATCCAAATCTGCTCGCGTTGATAAGCCGCCGACTTGGCCCCGAGGTCGTTCACAGCGCCAGCGGCCTGGGAACTTTTGGCACTTGTGCTTATCGTTTCTTCGCCCAAAGAGTTTTGAAACTCGAGCCGCGCGGCGAGGCGGCGTTGGATCTGCAGGCCCTTGATGCGGGCAAATTGTTGCACGACATCCTGCGGCGCTTCTTCGAAAGGCATCGCGGCCAACGTTTCTTAAATGATAGCCGTGAAGAGTTGAGCCGGGAGCTGTTGCAGATCGCGGATGAAGTTTTCGATCAGCACGAACGAGTCGTGCCGCCCTTGAACCAGCAGATTTGGAAACTCGATCGCGAAATTCGCAAGATCATTCTCGATCAGGTTTTGCTTTACGAACTGGACGTGCAGTCGGAGACGGAGCAAGCGGCAGTGGCGCCCGCGCGGTTTGAGCTGGCCTTTGGCGGCATGAAGTCAGCGGCAAAGGATCCGGCATCGATTGATGAGCCGTTGTTGCTCAGTCGTTCAACTTTTGTGGGCGAAGAGACGATGCGCATAAGCGGCCAGATTGATCGCGTCGATATCGCGGCGGACGGGACGCTCGTCGCGTACGATTACAAACTTTCCAAAGGCGCGCGACGCGAGGACATTTACGAAGGACGCACGTTACAGATTCCGATCTATCTAGAAGCGCTCGAGCAACTCTTTTTTCCCGGTCAACGGATTGCCGGCGGCGGCTATTACACTTTGCGCGGCGGAGCGGAGCGGCGCAACACCGGAATGTATCGCAAGGAGTTCAACGACGCCTATCTCCGGCTCGGCGCGAAGAATTCCATCTTCTCCGACAACGACTGGCAGCAGTTTCGATCCACCGTGATTACGCGCATCTGGGAGTTTTTCGATCGCATGCGCGCCGGGCAGTTCCACGTGATGCCTTCGGAAGGTTTGAAGAGCTGCAGGTTTTGCGATTACGCGGCGCTTTGCCGGTATGACAAATATCGCATTGAGCGGAAGAAAAGATAATCATCCGCAGATTACGCAGAAAGAGACCACGGTCAGCCGCAGAGGCACAGAGACGCAGAGAATGAATAGGAAAAACAATAGAGCATTAAAATTCGGGCTCACGTTACATTTTGCTTCCTCTGTTTGTTTTCTCTCTGTGTCTCTGTGCCTCTGCGGCTAATTGTCATCTCTTTTTTGCGAAGTCTGCGGATAGTTTTCCAATGTCTTTATCAGAAGAAAAACGCGAGCTGAAACCGGAGCAAGCGGCGGCAGCCTACACGCTTGACCGGCATGTTTCGGTCACCGCTGGCCCGGGCTCCGGCAAAACGACGGTCCTGGTCGAGCGTTATCTTCACATCCTGCGTCAAAACAAAAATCTGCAAATCGATCAGATCGTCGCGATTACGTTTACCAATCGCGCCGCCACGGAAATGCGCGAGCGCCTGCGAAAAGATCTCGATCGCATCCTGCAAAACTGTGAGGGCGAAGAGCGGGCGCGCTGGATGCGTTACAAACGAACGCTCGACGGCGCCATCATCAACACCATTCACGGTTTTTGTGCCCGGCTGCTGCGCGAGTTTCCGGTGGAGTCGAGAGTCGATCCGCAGTTTCTCCTGCTCGACGCACACGACGCCGCGATTCTGTTGGAAGCCGCGGTCGAAGAAACGTTGACGGAATTCATCAGCAAGGGCCGGCCGTTAACGTCGCAGATCGCGCTGGGTTTTGGTCGCCGTAAACTTGCGGAAGCCCTGGTCCAACTCTACTGGAACATTCGCGGCCAGGGTTTGCGTCTCAACGATCTGGCGGAACGCACGCGGCAAAGTCACGCCACACCGGGAGCGTATGAAGAGGCGCTGGCCGCCCTCGACCGCACGATGGATGAGTACCTTCGCTTCGGACGTCTGACGACCGCCGCTGAGGCGAAACGAAATCACGCCAGTCGAAACTGGCAGGCGCTGCGGGAGTTGCTGACGGGCGAGCACGCTTCACTAGCTGATTATTGTTCGTCGATTGAAGGTTTCCGCAGCGGCGCACGTTCACCGAAGAGTGCGGCGGTTGGCAGCTTGATGGAGAAACTCGACGCGCAATTGTGGGGCGCGGAAAAGAAAGGCCCACTCGGGCGCGTGCCGCAGATTTGTTTTGACCTCCAGGCGCAGAAGTACGCGCTCGAAGTTATCGAGGTGCTCAAGGAAGTTGAGCGGCGTTATCGTGAAAAGAAACAGGAGTTGGCGGCGCTGGATTTCGACGACCTGCAACTGCGAGCGGCGGAGCTGCTCGATCAGCCGGCGGTGCTGACGCGGGCTGTGGAGCGTTATCGCTATTTTTTGGTTGACGAGTTTCAGGATACCAACACAGTGCAGCGGGAGTTGCTGCACAAGCTCGCGCTCAACGCTCGGGCTGCGGGCGCCAACCTTTTCATTGTCGGCGATCGCAAGCAGTCGATCTACGGCTTCCGCGGCGCGGATGTCGACGTCTTCCAGCAAACAACCGACACCCTCGTCGCCGCCGGCGGAGTTGAGCAACCGCTTCATCTCAACTTTCGCAGCCAGCCGCCGTTGATTTATTTTTTCAATCACCTGTTCGCGCGCCTGTTTCAAAATCCTGAGGAAGTGCGGCACGAAGAACTGGCGGAGCTCGGCTACGTTTCGTTCGAGCAGAGCCGGGAGCAGCGCGCGCTGGAAGATCAGGCGCCCCTCGTCGAACTGCTGATCGACACTAAAGCTCCCGCGGACGACGCTCCGAAAGCACAACGTACCCAGGCGGAACGCGACGCGAAACAAGTGGCCCGACGAATTCTCTCGCTCGTCGAAAGCAAGAACGTCGAGTTCAAGAGCGCAGCTGACGCTGGGAGCGCAGGCATCCTGCCTGCAATGAGCGCGCAGCGCGAAAAAACGACGGCAGACAAAATGTCTGCGCTCCCAGCGTCTGCGCTCTCAGCGTTCCAATTCAAAGACATCGCGCTCCTCTTCCGTGCCATGACCGACGTGCCCGCCTACGAAGCCGAGTTGCGCAACGCGGGCATTCCTTTTCAAACGGTCCAGGGCAAAGGCTTCTACGAACGCGAAGAGATTACCGACCTGATCCAACTGCTGCGGTTTCTCAACAACAAGACCGACGAGATCGCGCTCGCGGCCGTGTTGCGTTCACCGCTGTGCGGAATTTCCGACAACACGCTTTTGGCTCTACGCTGCGCGCCGTGGCTCAACGAAGTCGAAACGGAAAACACTACGCGCCATTTCAGCCAGCCACGCAAACTCGTCTACGCCTTGCGTAAGCATGACAAGATCGCCTACGTCGATCCGGAAGAGCATGCCCTCCTCGATTCCGTCAACGAGTTCTTAGGCAAACTGATCGAACGTCGGAACCACTACCCGCTCGCCGACCTATTGCGCTTTGCAGTTGAGTCGTCTGAATACCTCACGGTAATCGCCGCAAATTTTGACGGCGACCAGCGGCTTGCCAACGTGCAAAAGTTGTTTCGCCTGGCCGAGCGCTTCGAACACGCGGGCGCTCACTTGATTCGCGATCTGGTGCGCTACGTCGAGGAGTTTGAGGCGATTGGCAGTCGCGAGGGCGAAGGGCAGATTGACGACTCGGCCAACGCGGTGCGTTTGATGTCGATCCATCAGGCGAAGGGTTTGGAGTTTCCGGTAGTCATAATTCCCAACCTGCACCATCGCTCCTTGAAACCGCAGGAGCACTGGTTCGCGCTCGATCGTCACAAGGGTTTGACGATCAAGATTCCCGACGGGCGCGGCAAGCAGGTTGCCGGCTACACGCTCGAAACCTTTCGCGAGCGCAATCGTTGGCGTGAACATTTTGAGAGCATGCGCGTGCTGTATGTGGCGGCAACGCGCGCCGAAGACCGGCTGATTTTTTCGGGCGTTACGGATGAGCTGGCGAAGCTGAGTGGCTCGCCCGATAACTGGTTGAAACTGATCTGGCAGAAGTTGGAACTCCAAATTTCACGTAGCGGTCCAGTCAGACTAGGTGAGCAGGCCCAGTTGCAGGTCACTCTCAATCTTGCCGATGAACAATTGCCGGAGCGCGCCGGCAGCGGCGCGCCTGAGATCGAAGCAACAATTCAACACGCGGCCTCACTCGCGTCGGCGTTTCCTCTTCTGCAACCGCTCAGGCCGGAGCTAAGCGAACTTGGCGGGCTCGCGGGCGGCTTGCAGCGCTTGAGCGTAACGCAGCTCATCAATTATCAGCGCTGCCCGCGCCAATATTATTTCGACCGGCTGCTTCACCTGCCTTCCGCGGAGCAACTCCGAGTTTGGAACGACGCCGAAGCGCCCGAACCGCCGGCAAATTTGACGGCGACTTTGCGCGGCGCGGTCATCCACCGGTTCTGCGAAACGTTTCGCGAAGCTGATGACGTCAGCGCGCGCCTGGGACAGAGTTTCGCTGACGTGATCGACGCGCGCCGGGCCCAGCTGGCGGATCGCGTTGCTGACATCAATCGCGACGAAGCGCTCAAGGAGCTGTTGCCGCTGGCTCAGAATTATCTGGCGAGCAACGTCTACCAACGTGTCAGAAATGCTCAGCGCGTCGCAGGTGATGCGCCGCGAGCGTTGCCGAACAACGCTGCCGGTCTTTGGAGTGAACTTACATTTCGACTGCGACGTCCGCTCGGTGTATTAACCGGAACGATCGACAAGTTGCTGGTGGCGCCGGCGGCGGATGGAGCTGGGTGGGAAGTTGAGATTATCGACTTCAAGACCAATCGGTTTCGACGAACGAACGCGGTGCAGGACACTCGCGCGCTGCCGCAGGAGGTACGGACAAATCGCAAAGTCGCACAAATTGCTTTTGACTTTTCAGACAGTAAAAAAGCCGACGAAATTTCAGCGGATGCGCGCGCCGCGGAAGCCACTGACGACACTCTTGACGAACAACTTCTGATCGCTGTTTCGGATTACCAACTACAGATGCAGGCTTATGCTCTGGCGGTGCGAGCGCTTGCGCCGCGGTTGGTTGCGAGCGGCGATCGGTTGAAGGTGACGCTCCATTTTCTGGATCCGCAGCGCGAGGCCCAGCTGGCTGCGGAGTTGTTGACGCCGGCGGCTTGTGCCGGCGCCATTGACGAGGCTATCGCCGCGATTGTTTCGGCGGCGCGGCCTGAG
>Ga0070669_100003164_pt1 | contig 11836 bp, 6 predicted proteins | sample KBSS53metaG_FD_64680 | JGI IMG/M metagenome (GOLD analysis project Ga0070669, IMG submission 64680) | Switchgrass rhizosphere microbial communities from Kellogg Biological Station, Michigan, USA - KBS S5-3 metaG | ecosystem: Host-associated > Plants > Roots > Rhizosphere > Soil ... | reverse complement strand
TTTCAACGTCGTTCACTCTCACACTGCACGCCTGATGAGAGACGAACAGGAGAACGGAGAAGGGAGGGGCAATGTCTTGTTCCGCGTTGCAGAAACCGCAACTTATCGGACACTCGGAGATGGCGAAAAGCGCGACCTGAGGCCGTCACCTTATTCGAGACGCACGGAATTCCGCAATTTTTCGACGGCCTGTTTTGCGAGGCCGGGCGCATGTTCAAAGACGCGGCCGGCCACGAAGACCTGACAGAAGCAATCATCGCGTGCGGAATCCGAGTCCACGAGGTGTGGGGACCAGGGCTACTCGAATCGGTCTACAAGGCGTGCCTGCTTATCGAGCTTGAAGCGGATGGATTCAGCGTTGAAACAAACCGACGGCTTCGACTGGTCTACAAGGGCCACGACCTGCAGTGCGAATTCTGTCCGGATCTGATCGTGAACGGCATCGTCGTCATTGAACTAAAGGCTATCGAAAAACTTGCGCCGGTACACAAGGCGCAGCTCATTACGTACTTAAAGTTGACCGGCCTGCCGGTGGGCCTACTCATGAACTTCAATGTCGCCTTATTGAAGTACGGCACGCACCGCGTCGTGCGCCCCGATCTTCTGACAAGAACAGAATAAGGTTCCTGTGACCTGCCCTCTCGCTCGATCACAATCTAGAGTTCCTCCCTTCTCCCTTCTCCTGTGCTCTCTAACGACAGGATCGCAGCGTGACCGTGACGGATGCTGAAACAGAATGTCACCACTTTTCAACGTCGTTCACTCTCACACTGCCCCTGATGAGGGACGAACAGGAGAACGGAGAAGGGAGGGGCAATGTCTTCTTCCTCGTTGCGCACCCGCCGCGTGGTGCGCCTTGATCTTCTGTTCCTCCCTTCTCCCTTCTCCTGTGCTCTCTAACGACAGGATCGCAGCGTGACCCTGACGGAGGTTGACAAAGAGCGTTTCGCCGTCGAGCAACTCGGTCACCAGGTATGCGGTGCCATCATGCGAGCCGACATCGTGAATCGCGAGGACGTTGGGATGGGTCAGCGCGGCGATCGCGCGCGCTTCGCGTTCGAACCTGGCACGTCGATTGGGTGCGTGATCAGATAGGGGCCGAGAACTCCTGAGGCGAGGCTCGCCATGAACGAGTGCCGGACTCGTAGCTGACCCGGCGATGAAATGCACGAGCATCGAACGCGAACTTTTTCACCGTCGCGGCGAAAATTTCCGCGCCGGGATGATTCTGGCGCGTGGTTTCGTCGCAAGGTGTCACGGATCTCGACGGTATCTGCTTTGCCACATTCCTGTTCGTGCTCCACCTTGACGACCTCGTGACCCGCACTCCGCGACTGCCGCGGTCTCGCTTCGGTGTGGCGACAGAGCTCACAGCGTCAGCCGGGCTGCACTTAGCGGTGGTCCTGATCCTGATGCTCCTCGCATCAGTGTTACCGGAAGACGCTCGCCGCCCCGAGCGGATTACCGCGCAAGAGAAACTCGATGTGGCGCGCATCGTGTTTCTCGCACCGGACCTTCGGCCGATTGGTGGCGGGGGTGGCGGTGGAGGCAATCAGCACCCGGGGCCGATCCGCCGGGCACAAGGTGTTGGCTCGGACGCGCTGACCCTGCGCGTGCGAAAGTCTCCGCCGGTACTTCGCGCGGCGAATTCCGCGGCAGCCGTTGAACCGATTCCCGAACGTCCTTCGATTGTCCTCGACGCTGTACCGTTGGCGTCGGGCACGTTCGAGCAACTTGGACTTCCGACAGGTGGCGTGTCGTCGGGCACGTCAACCGGTCCGGGCTCCGGCGGTGGCGTGGGCTCCGGCGTTGGAACTGGCATCGGCGCGGGGCGTGGACCGGGTCTCGGCTCCGGTTCCGGCGGCGGCGTTGGGGGCGGCGTGTATCGCCCGGGCGGTGCGGTCACGGCGCCCCGCGTGATTCGCGAAGTCAAGCCCACTTACACGACCGAGGCGATGCTGCAGAGAATTCAGGGGACGGTCACACTGGAGGTCGTGGTCACGCGCGAGGGATGCGCCGCTCAGATGCGAGTCATCCGATCGCTGGAGCACGGCCTCGATCGCGAAGCCATGGCCGCCGTCGCGCAGTGGCAATTCGAGCCAGGGCGGTTAGCGGGCACGCCGGTCGACGTGCTCGTCAATGTGATGATCGATTTCTGGATCCGGTAGTCGGCCGTCGATCCGCTCGACATGAGGTGACGTTGCAGCGGAGAATCAGGGCCAGACCTTTCGACGGCGCGATTCCCGATGAGCTGAATCGCGCCTCCGGCGGGGAGACAGCACACACCATGACTATCGGGAAACGACTGATAGTTCTGCTGGCGGTTCCGCTGGTGGGGCTACTGGCCCTTGGCATCCTTGCCCGGATTCAACTGTCGAAAATCGAGGAGCGGAGCCGCTTTGTCGCCGAGTCCCAGCTCGCCAGCGTTGCCGTGCTCGGAAACATTTCGCAGCGATTCGCCGAGATTCGAATAAACCTGCGCAGCTTCCTCCTCTCCGACGACCAGAGCCACCGTGTCGCTGCCCGTGCCGCGTTCGACGAAGACGACCAGGCGCTGAGCCAACTCCTCCAGCAATTCGGCGACTCGTTTGTCACCGACGAACGCAACCGCCGCCTGTTTGGCGACTTTCGACAATTGAGCCAACAGTACATCGCCGAAGCCAGGCAGGTAATGGCGCTGGCCGAGGCTGGGCGACGCGATGAGGCGCTGACGGATTTCAATCGAACGATTGTCCCGATCGGCTTCAACCTCAGCAAAGTATCGAGCGATTGGATCGAGTACAACAGAGAGCTTGGAAGCCGTGCGGAACGAGCGGTTCTCGATGCCATAGACAAAGCGCGATCGCAGATCATCGCTGCCGACCTCATTGCTTTCCTTGTTACAGGTCTACTCGGGTTTTTGACTTTTCGTCGCCTGGTGACGCCGATTCAGGCGCTCGAACGATCGGTCGACGACATTGCGAAAGGCGATTACAGCAAGTCCGTTCCGTTCACCCAGGGGACCGACGAGACCGGCGGGCTGGCGCGATCGATCGAAGTGCTCAAGCGGGGCGCGGCAGCGATCGACGAGCAGCGGTGGATCAAATCGCACGCGTCCGCAATCCTCGCAGAACTCCAGGCAACGAACTCGCGTGAGCAATTTGGTCAGCGCCTGCTGTCCGGCCTCATGCCGTTGCTCGGTGGCGGTGTTGGCGGCTTCTACGTGTTCGATGAGCCATCGGGTCGGCTGGAGAGGAAGGCCGCATATGGTCTTGCTGATGGCGAAGGCTGCGGTTCGTTCACGCTGGGTGAAGGGCTGATCGGGCAGTGTGCTCGCGACCGCAAACCGGTCACGCTGACGAATCTTCCGCCGGACTACCTTCGCATCGCCTCGGGTCTTGGCGCCGCAACGCCAGTGCACGCGCTCGCATCACCGCTGCTCTCCAAAGAAACCTTGCTCGGCGTGATCGAGATGGCGACGTTTCACGCGTTCGACTCTCGAGAGAGCGCACTCCTCGCGGAACTGATGCCGATGGTGGCAATGAGCTTCGAGGTCCTGCAGCGTGGCCTGCGGACGAAGGAGCAGGGTGAGCAACTGCAGATCAGCGAGGAGCGCACGCGGTTGATCCTCGATTCCACCGACGAGGGCATCTACGGGATGTCGCCTGACGGCTACATCACGTTCGTGAACGCGGCGGCCTGCCGCATGCTGGGTTATGCGCCGGAGGAAATGATCGATCAACAGGCGCACCCGCTGATCCATCATCACCGTCCCGATGGGAGCGCGTACCCAGTGGAGGAGTGTCCGATGCGCCTCGCATGCCGCAGCGGTGAGGCGCGGCGCGTGGACGACGAGTTCCTGTGGCGCAAGAACGGCGAGGGCTTCCCGGTTGAGTACGGCACTATACCGATCATGAAGGATGGTGCAATCCTCGGTGCGGTCGTCAGCTTCACCGACATCACAGAACGCAAAGAAGCCGAACAGCGGTTGCGTGAGACGGAACGGTTTTTCCGTAGCGTGCTCGAGCTCGCGCCGGACGGGTTGATGGTCGTCGATGCGAACGGCACGATTCGATTGGCGAACGCTCGTTCCGAGGAGCTGTTTGGCTATACGCGCGATCAGCTCGTGGGCCAGCCGGTGGAGATGCTGGTTCCGCGCGACGTGAGACCGGGGCATGCCGCCCTGCGCGAAGCGTTTCAGCGTTCGCCGGTGGCCCGGGAGATGGGCCCGGATCGAGAGCTCCAGGGTCTCCGTCAGGACGGCTCGGAATTCCCTATCGAAATCGGACTCAGCCCGCTGCCGGCCCGCGGTGTGGAACAAACGCAGATCGCCGTGTCGATCCGCGACGTGACTGAGCGCAAAGCGCAGGAACACGCATTGAAGGCCGCCAAGGCCAAAGCCGAAGAAGCGACCGAGACCAAGTCGATGTTTCTCGCCAACATGAGTCATGAAATCCGCACGCCGATGAATGCGATCCTGAACATGACCGGGCTCGCGCTGGAGGCTGACCTTCCAGCGAAACCGCAGCAATTCATCAGCGTCGCGCACTCGTCGGCGCGGAACCTTCTCGGAATCCTGAACGACATCCTGGACTTTTCAAAGATCGAAGCGGACCGGCTGGAACTCGAGAACGCACCCTTTAGTCTTCGGGACGTTCTGGAGGAAGTCACCGAGACGTTTCGTTCGGTGGTGATCCAGAAGCACGTCGAGCTGATTACGCACACGCTTCCAACAGTGCCCGACCGAGTCCGTGGTGACGCGCTGCGCTTCCGCCAGGTGGTGACCAATCTGATCAGCAACGCGTTCAAGTTCACCGAGACGGGAGAAGTGCTCGTCAAGGTTGAGACGGCGAGCGATGCTGATGAAGCCGCACCGCAGGGTGAGGTCCGCTTACGTGTCAGCGTGATTGATACCGGTATTGGCATCAGTCCGGAACAGCAGGAGCGCCTTTTTCAATCCTTCACCCAGGCTGATAGTTCAACCACGCGAAAGTACGGCGGCACAGGACTGGGCCTCGTGATCAGCCGGAGGCTCGCGCGTCTCATGGGCGGCGATCTCTCAGTTGAGAGTACGCCTGGCAAAGGCTCCACGTTCGTCTTCACCGCACGATTGGTCGTCGAGCCACAGGCGGAGGCGACGCCTCGGGTCGCACCGGCGAATGTGACGGAGCGTCCGGTGCTGATCGTTGAAGACACCGAGAGCAGTCGCGATCTCCTCGAGACATTGCTGCGCGGCTGGTCGATTCCGCCGATCTCAGTGGCCAGCGCCGAAGAGGGTCTGGCGCTCCTGGAACGGCACAATCGCAAGGGTGGAAGTAATCCATTCGGCCTTGTTGTCCTCGACTGGATGCTTCCGGGGATGAATGGGCTCGAGGCGGCGGAGAGAATACGTGCACGCGAAGACACCCGAGTGCTTCCGATCGTACTGATCAGCGCGTATGCGGGCAAAGAGGAGGAGGCACGCTGCGCTGAGCTGGGAGTCAACGTCTTCCTGCCCAAGCCGATTACCGCATCGTCGCTGTTCGACGCCGTAGTCCAGGCGCAGGGTGCGCGCGTGCACGTCGCGCGTCGCGCGCTCGATGCGCCGCTCGAGCGGGAGTTTGACGCGCGCGTGCTGCTGGCTGAAGACAACGAAGCCAATCAAATGGTCGCCGTTGAAATTCTGTCCCGCCTTGGGCTCGAACTCGATGTCGCGGCGAACGGTCGTGAGGCGATCGACATGGTCGCGGCCGCGCCCGACAGATATGCCGCGGTTTTGATGGACGTCCAGATGCCTGAGATGGACGGTCTCGAGGCGACCAGGGAATTGCGGAACAACAAATACACGTTGCCGATCATTGCGATGACCGCCAACGCGATGAAAGCGGACCTGGATGCGTGCCTGGCTGCCGGCATGGACGATCACGTCACCAAGCCGATTGAACGGAAGGCGCTGTTGGATACGTTGCGACGCTGGCTGCCGCCGCGGAAGGACGCGTCAAAGGACGTCGACATCGCGATTGCGCGGGCCGCATCGGCGTCACCGTCAGCGGCGCCGGTGAGGCGTGATGTGCCGACGCTCGAGGGGATTGACATCGCGGGATCGCTTCACCGACTGGGTCTGGAGTTCGAGAGTCTGAAACGAATGCTGATCAGGTTCGGCGACGGTCTGGGCCCCATGTTGGACCCACTTCGCACGGCGGTGCGAGCCGCCGATTATCCAGCGGTCGCCAGACACGCGCACGGGATCGCCGGTGCTTCCGGCAATCTCGGCGCAGATGATCTTCGTGAGACGGCCAAGGCGCTCGAGCGTGCCGGGAATGAGCGTGCCGGGAGTGTGGCTCCGCTCGCTGCAGAACTGGAACGGCGGGCCGCCGTGGTTTTGCGCTCGATTGATACGCTGCGAATGATCTCCGCCTCCCCGATTCCGCAGACTGAACCGCTGTCGGTGCCGAAAGAGGCTCGGCCAGCGTTGCAGCGTCTCCACGCGGCCCTTGGCGATTTCGATCTCTCTGCGGCAAGCAGTGCGCTGGCCGATCTCAATCGTGTCGCCACGGCGGGCAACATCAACGAACTTGTTCGCCTCCGCAATCACGTCGACAGCTACGAGTACGATGAGGCAAGGACACTCGTGACACGCTTGCTCGAACAGATTGGTCGCAAGGTCTCATGAGCGACCGGAAGGCTTACTGGGTCGCGCCTTTGACCGCCTGCGCGCTCATTGCCCAGCAAGTGGGGGCAAACGCCCTGCGCGACGGGCTATTCCTGTCACTGTTCAAGGTGCAAAGCCTTCCTTACTTTATGGCCGCGGCGGCCATCCTCGCGATTCTCGCGGCGCAGTTGTCGGGACGATTCCTCACCCGACTCGGACCGGCGCGAGTAGTTCCCGTCCTGATCGCCATCAACGCCGCATTCTTCGTCATCGAATGGGTGCTCCTCGGCATTCAGCCTCGCGCCGCCGCGGTGCTGCTCTATCTGCACTCGGGTGTAATGGGCGGGATTGCGATCTCGTCGTTCTGGTCGCTGCTCAACGAGCGATTCGATCCGCATTCGGCGAAGCCGCTGATGGCGCGTGTGGCGGGTGCGGCGACCTTCGGTGGCTTCGTCGGCGGCGTGAGCGCCGAGCGAGTCGCGGCGTTGCTGCCTGAGGGCAGCCTGCTTCCGTTGTTGGCGCTGGTCAGCGGCGCGTGCGTCGTCGGCGCGGTCACTATCGGACGCGGAGTGCCTGCAAATCGATCGTCGGAGGACGAGGCTCTGAACAGCGCGGGACTGTGGGCCCCGTTCCAGCAACAACCGCTCTTGCGAAACCTCGCGGTGGTCGTCGCCCTGGCGGCATTGCTCGGAGCGCTCGTCGACTATCTTCTCAAAGCTGAGGCGGTCGTCTATTTCGGAGCCGGTCAACACCTCGTCCGCTTCTTCGGGTTGTTCTACTCGGCAACTGGCCTGGTCAGCGCGCTGATTCAGGGGTTGCTCGGTCGCGTTGTACTGGAACGTCTCGGCCTCGGCGGCTCTGTCGCGAGTCATCCGGCGGTCGTCGGTGTGTTCACGCTTTTGGGTTTTGTGCTGCCGGCACCCTGGCGCGCGATCCTTCCACGCGGGTTCGATGTGGTCGTTCGCAGTTCAACATTCCGCGCCGGTTACGAGTTGCTTTACACACCACTGGCGGAATCGGCCAAGCGATCGGTGAAGTCACTGATCGACGTCGCGTTTGATTGCGCGGGTAAGGGCGCAGGGGCGCTGCTGATTCTTCTGCTGGTGTGGATGGCGCCATCCCACACATTCGCCGCGGTGAACCTTGCCGCCATGATTGCGGCGGGCGGCGAGTTCTTCATTGCGCGGCAACTCCGGGCAGGATACGTGAACGCTCTGGAGGGCGGGCTGCGTCGAAGGGGCGAGCAGTTGGAGCAAGCGATCGAGTACTCGATGGCGGACTTCACCGTCGCAGGAACGATGACCGGCCTCGACCGCGTCTCGGTTCTCAGAGCGCTCGGAACGAGGGAAACCGTGCGTCCGGCAACTCCGCCTGTCGACCCCGTGGTCGCCGCCCTCGTCGAACTGCGTTCTGGAGATCTCCTGCGGATTCGCGCCGCGCTCGGTGACCCGCCTCGCGATCCACTCATCATTGGCGCCCTCGTGCAGTTGCTGTCGAGAGACGAGGTGGTTCGCATGGTGGTCGCCGCACTCGAAAGATTCGGTGCGCGTGCGGCGGGTGAAATGGTGTCTGTGCTCCTCGATCCCGCAACCCCCGATGTTGTACGCCGACGGTTGCCGCTGGCGCTGAAGTCCTGTCGGTCGCCAATTGCACGCGACGGACTCTTCGCCGGACTCGAAGCACAGAGTTTTGAGGTCCGGTTGCGTTGTGGGCGCGCGCTGCTGGCGCTCACTGACGAACACCCACCACTTCAACGGGCTTTCCCGGATGCGCTGAGACTGGTCGAGCGAGAACTTGGCGGCGGCGGCGAGATGCGCCTGATCAGGGAGCACGTGTTCAATCTCCTCGCGCTCGCGCTCGAACGCGAGCCGGTGCAGATCGCCTCCCGCGCGTTTACCTCGGACGACGCCTACGTACGCGGTACCGCGCTCGAATACCTCGAAACCGTGCTGCCGGCGCGGATGTTTTCTGCTCTGCAGCCGCTGTTGACGGCGACAACCCCATTCCCTGCTCGACGCCGCCCGGCGGCGGACGTCCGTGCCGATCTGCTTCGCGCGGGCGCGACGATGACGGTGAGCCTCGACGAGTTACGCCGCCAGCTCGACATGGCTGCGCGCGAGGAAAGCTGAGCCGGATCCCGGGCGCCACCCGGGTCGCGCAGCTGATCAAATAGCGTAAGCTCAGAGTCGAGACCCCCATGAACACCACCCCAGCTCCGCCGGCCGAAGATGCCGACCGCATTCTGCTGGTTGATGACGACGCGACCAATCTCGACGTGTTACGCCACACACTCGACGGACGTGGTTACCGGCTGTTTGTGACCCGTAACGGCGAGAGTGCGATCGATGTGGCGCGTCGAGTACACCCGCTGCTGATCCTGCTCGACGTCGTGATGCCAGGAATTGATGGATACGAGACGTGCCGGCGCTTGAAGGCGGACCCTGAAACGCGTGAAGCGGCGGTGATCTTTCTCTCGTCGCTTGACGACACCAAGGACAAGGTGCGCGGGCTTGAAGTCGGCGCGGTCGACTTCGTGTCGAAACCTTTTCAAAAGGATGAAGTCATCGCGCGAGTCAATACGCATTTGACGCTGCAGCGATTGCGACGGCAACTGGAGACGAGGAACGCGGACCTCGCGCGCGAGCTGGCGGTGGCGCAGGAGCTGCTGACCGACGCGCGCCGCCGGGTCGAAGGTCCTCTGCTTGGCAACAGCCCTGCGGTGCGGGCATTGCGCGAGTCGATCGAGCGCTATGCGGCCGATCCGGAGCTTGTTCTGCTTACCGGCCCGCAAGGTGCGGGTCACGAAGCAGCGGCACGCGCGATCCATCACGCCTCGGCGCGCAGCCGTCACGCATTCATTCATGTGAACTGCGCGATGCTGGCGCCCGGGCAGGATCCTGGGATATTCAATCCTGCCGTAACCTCTTCGCAACCGGCCGCAGGCGCACCGCTGACGCTCCTGGAAATGGCGACTCGCGGGACGTTGTACCTCGAAGAGATTCACCGATTGGGCGTCGATCTCCAGGAACGACTGGCGGCGGTCATCGCGTCGATCGACGGGGCGCGTGAACGCGCGAGCGCGCCCGAGCCTGATGTTCGCTTCATTGCCTATACGTCGGCACCGCTGATTGCGGCGAGCGGATTTCACCCGAAGCTGCTGTCGCTCGTTGAACGCAGACAGCTGCGTGTGCCATCGCTCGCCGAGCGTCCGGAGGACGTGACGGAGATCGCGCTCTTCTTTCTTCGCCAGCACGGGCAACGGGTTGGCGCCGTGGTCGAAGCGATTTCCGATCAGTCGATGAAACGGTTGCGCAAGTATCGCTGGCCAGGTGATGTCGACGAGCTGCAGAGTGTGATCGAGCGCGCCGTGACCTCGGCTCGCGAACCGGTGTTGGAAATTGACCCGGCTCTCCTCGACGAGGGGCTGCCGCTCGGCCACTATCGGTTGATGGAGAAGCTGGGCGAGGGCGGCATGGGCGAGGTCTGGCGCGCCCGGCATCAGCTCCTCGCACGACCGTGCGCGATCAAACTGATCAGGCCGGAACTGCTCGGTGAGAGTAAGCGCGACGCCGCGATCGAGCGTTTTCGTCTCGAGGCGCGAACCATCGCCCGCCTGACGTCACCGAACACGGTGCGGCTCTACGATTTCGGTGTCAGCGAGACCGACAGTTTCTATTTCGTCATGGAGTTGCTCACAGGCATGGACGTGTTCTCTCTGGTGCAGCGGTTCGGGCCGCTGCCGCCGGAGCGAGTCGTGGCGATTCTGCGTCAGGCCTGCCGCTCTCTCGCTGAGGCCCATGCGGCTGGCGTTCTTCACCGCGACATCAAGCCCCATAATCTGTTTCTCTGCCGGCTCGGCGTCGAATTCGATGTACTCAAGGTGCTCGATTTCGGGCTCGTCAAGTCTCTCCACGAAGACACGACCCAGATCACGGCGGACGGTTTGCTGATGGGAACGCCGGCGTATATGCCGCCCGAGCGCGTCGTTGGCTCTCCCGCCGAAGAGCGTTCCGACATCTATGCGCTTGGCTGCGTCGCCTACTGGATGCTCACCGGCAGGACCGTTTTCAGTGGCGAGCCGATGGCCGTGATGATCCATCATGCGCGCACCGCGCCGCAGCCGCCATCGAAGGTTTCCGGCGCCTCCATTCCTGATCGGCTCGAGCAGATCGTGCTCGCCTGTCTCGAGAAAACGGCGGACAAGCGGCCATCGTCGGCGATGGAGCTGTGGCGTGAACTGGGAGAGGTGCCACTGTCTTCGCCATGGACTGCCGAACGCGCGGAGCTCTGGTGGTGTGAACACCTGCCCGAGCTTACCCGTCCGTCGATTGGGACCGACTCCACCGGGGAATTGAGCGCCGCGCCTCTCCGTTAATCACCCGTCGCGCGTGCGTCACTCACTTCGGTATACGGCGCCGGGACCGGTTGACCGGCGGCAAGCGCGGCTTTGACGTCACGCGCGTGGCGGCACTGCCCGCGGTACTCGAACCCCGGACAGCTGCACGTCACGTCGGCGTCGACGGCGGCGATTTCGTAATCGACTCCCTTGTGTGAAGTGCTCGCGATACGGAAGCGACGAGCAGACGGCCCCGAGAGCACTTTGACCAACGCTTCGAGCGCGCGCGCGAGCGCCTGCGTTTCGCGCTCGCCCCGCACCGTTGCCGAACCACTGTCAACAACCCTGTGCTTGTTCCGAAACTCGTCGGCCGCGCGCCGTAACAGCTCGATCTCAGGGGTCAGACCTCCTCCGGTATCGCGCAGGGGGTCTGACCCTTCCGAGATCGAGTGCAGGACACGCTGCAACTCATCCAGGACGTCGCCGCCAGAGCCTGGCGCAAGCGCATCCCCTTCGACGATGGCGTTGACGAGTGCCGCCTTGGTTTCGAGGACGGCCTGAACGAAGTCGTCGATCGTGTCGCGCGCGACAAAGTACGTGACGTTGACCGTCCGCGTCTGACCGATCCGGTAGGCGCGATCCTCGGCCTGCCAGTGATTGGTTGGCACCCAATCCAGGTCGTTGAACACCACCTGCGTCGCCGCGGTCAGATTGAGTCCCGTTCCGCCGGCGATGATGTTGGCGATGAACACACGGACATCCGGATCGTTCTGGAACCGGTCCACCAGCCCTTGCCGCAACGACGCGGGCGTCTTGCCGGTGACGACCACCGCCGTTGATCCCAGCTCCTTCGCGAGCTTCTGAACCGGATCCTCGAAGCATGAAAAGAC
>Ga0070669_100003153_pt1 | contig 11853 bp, 11 predicted proteins | sample KBSS53metaG_FD_64680 | JGI IMG/M metagenome (GOLD analysis project Ga0070669, IMG submission 64680) | Switchgrass rhizosphere microbial communities from Kellogg Biological Station, Michigan, USA - KBS S5-3 metaG | ecosystem: Host-associated > Plants > Roots > Rhizosphere > Soil ... | reverse complement strand
TGCTTCGCCGGATCGTAGAGGCCTTCGTTCACGCCGAGCACGACGCTGAAGTCGGGCCCTTTCGCGGGCGCGGTGATGACGACCTTCTTCGCCCCGGCGGCCAGGTGCTTCGCCGCGGCATCCCGGTTGGTGAACAGTCCGGTCGACTCGAACACGACGTCGACGCCGAGGTCCTTCCACGGCAGCTGCGCCGGATCGCGGAACGAGAGCACTTTGAACTCGTCACCGTCGACGCCGATGCTGTCCTCCTTCGCCTCGATGCGCGCGTGGAGGTTGCCCAGCACCGAGTCGTACTTCAACAGGTGCGCGAGCGTGTGCGCGCTGGTCAGATCGTTGACGGCGACAAAGTCGATGCCCTTGTCGCCCAGCGCCGCCCGCATGATGTTGCGGCCGATACGGCCGAAACCATTGATTCCCACCCTGACCGGCATGCAATCCTCCAGGACAAACGTTTCATTCTACAATAAGCGCACCGGATGTATCTCGCCTACAGCCTGCTCACACTGGCCGTCTTCATCGTCGTGTCGCCATACTTCCTGTACCAGGCCGTCCGGTACAAGAAATATATCGGCAGCCTGCGCCAGAGGCTCGGCTTCCTCCCGATCACGTTCAACATCGACGCCGAGGAATCGATCTGGATCCACGCCGTCTCGGTCGGGGAGGCGCTGACCGCCCGCGCGCTCGCCGCCGACCTCAAGAGCAGGTATCCACGGCTCCGCCTCTTCCTGTCGACGACGACGATCGCCGGGCAGCAGGTGGCGCGCCAGAGCCTGTCGAACGCCGACGCGGTGTTCTATTTTCCGTTCGACTGGACCTTCATCGTCCGCCGCACGCTCGCCCTCGTCCGGCCGCGGCTCTTCATCATGATGGAGACCGAGATCTGGCCGAACCTGCTGCGCGAGTGCCGCCGCCGCGGCATCCGGACGGTGATGATCAACGGCCGCATCTCGCAGCGCTCCTACCCGCGCTACCGGCTGATCCGTCCCTTCATCCGCCGCGTCCTCGCCGACGTCGATCGGTTCTGCGTCCAGAGCGAGGAATCGGCGCGGCGGCTGGCCGATCTCGGCGCCGACCCGGCACGGGTGTCGGTCACCGGCAGCCTGAAGTTCGACTCGCTCGAGCTGCCCGCGCCGACCTCGCACGGCCGGCCGCGCGAGCGCGTCCTGCGCTTCTTCCAGCTCTCGCCGAACCGCACGGTGCTCGTCGCCGGCAGCACGCTGCGCGGCGAAGAGGCCGCCGTGCTCCACGCCTTCGCCCGCATCAAGGCGACGATGCCAGGCGCGCTGGCGGTGCTCGCGCCGCGTCAACCCGAGCGCTTCGGTGAAGTCGAACGCCTCGCGCGCGACGCCGGGTTCGTCACCATTCGCCGCTCGGAGCTGCCGATCGACGCCGAGCCGCGCGCCGACGTCGTCGTGCTCGACACGATTGGCGAGCTCGCCCAGCTCTACCAGCTGGCCACCGCGGCGTTTGTCGGCGGGAGCCTGGTCGATCACGGCGGTCACAACATCCTCGAGCCGGCGGTGTTCGGGAAGCCGATCGTGTTCGGCCCGCACATGCACAATTTCAAGGAGATCGCCGAGGCGTTTCTGAGCAATGACGCCGCGGTCCAGGTGCAGTCGGAACGCGAGCTGGACGATGCGCTGCTGGCGCTGGTCACCGACCCGGTGCGGCGCGCGCGGCTGGGCGCCGCGGCACGCGCGCTCGTCGCCGCGAACCGCGGCGCGAAGGCGAAGACGCTCGAAGTCATCGGCGAGCTGCTGCCTTCCGGCGACCTTCCGGGCCGCGCCGTCGTCCGACCCTTCCGCCTGGTGCATTGATCCAGATCCTGAGCGCGGCTTACGGCGCGGCGGCGGCGTGGCGACGCGCGTGGTACGCGCGCCGCCCGGCCCGGCAGCGGCAGCTGCGCTGCCCGGTCGTCAGCGTCGGCAACCTGCGCGTCGGCGGCAGCGGCAAGACCCCGATGGTCGAATACATCGCGCGCCTGCTGCTCGAGCGCGGCGAACGGCCCGCCATCCTCTCGCGCGGCTACGGGCGGCGCGCGCCGCGCGACGGGGTCACGGTCGTTTCCGACGGGACGAGCGTACTTGCGGATCTCGATGAAGCCGGCGACGAGCCGTTGATGCTCGCCCGCGCGCTCCCCGGCGTCAGCGTGCTGGTCGGGACCGATCGCTATCTGTCGGGGCGGCTCGCGGAGCGCCGGCTGGGCGCGACCGTCCACCTGCTGGACGACGGCTTTCAGCACCTCGAGCTGGCGCGCGACGTCGACCTGCTGCTCGTCGCCGAAGACGACCTGCAGGATCAGCCGCTGCCCGCCGGACGCCTGCGCGAGCGGATCAGCGCGGCGTCGGTGGCCGACGCCGCGCTCATCACCGCGGGCTACGACACGGCCGCCGAACGGATCGGCCGCGCGTTCGGGATCTCGCCGGTGTTCCGCGTGACGCGCGCGATCGGGGCGCCGCGGCATGTCGCCGGGCCGCGCGATTCGGTGGTCGTCCCGTCGGGGTCGCGCGTGTTCGTGGTGACCGGCATCGCGAGGCCGGATCGGTTTGTCGCGGACATCTCGTCGGTCGGCTGGGAGATGTCCGGCATGATCGAGTTCCGCGATCACCACCCGTTCACGGCGCGCGACATCCGGCGCATCGCCGTCGAGGCGGAGGCGTCGGCGTCGATGCTCGTGCTCACCACCGAGAAGGACGCCGTGCGGCTTGCAGTCTGCGACCTCGGCGATCTGCCGATCGCGTCGGTGCCTTTGGTGGTCGGCGTCGAACCCGCGGACGCGTTTCGGCAGTGGCTCATCGGCCGCATCGAGGCGAGCCGGGAATCCGGAGCCGCCAATCCCGAATCATCCAATCCCCAATCATCCAATCCGCAATCGACAATCGGCGATCCGCAATCCGCAATCCGCATTCCGCAATCGAGATGAGGCATCGCATCGAGTACCTCCTCGTGCGCGCGCTGATTGCGCTGGTCCGGGTCACGCCCGGCGCGCTCGTTCGCGCCGGCGGCACGGTGCTCGGTCTCACCTTCTATGCCGTCGACGGCGCCCACCGGCGGATCGCGCAGCGCAACCTGGCCTCCGCGTTTCCCTCGCGCCCGGCCAGCGAGCGGCGCGCAATTGCCCGGCGCGCGTTCATGCATTTCGGCCGCCTGACGTTCGAGCTGCTGCGCTTCGCCACGCTCTCGCCCAGGCAGATGCTCGCGCGCGTCGAGTTCGACGGCGAGGAGCGGGTCAAGCTGGCCCACGCCCACGGCAAAGGCGTGCTGTTCATCACCGGCCATTTCGGTTTCTGGGAGCTGCAGGCGATGGTGCACGCGCTGCGGATGCAGCCGATCACGCTCCTGGCGCGTGCGCTCGACAACCCGCACCTCGATCGCCTGCTCGAGCGCATCCGCCAGCGCACCGGCAACACCGTGGTCTACCGGCGCGAGACGATTCGACGCGTGATGCGCACGCTGCAGGCCGGGCACGGCGTCGCCGTGCTGATCGATCAGCACATCATGAGCCGCGACGCGATCTACGTGGACTTCTTCGATCGCCCGGCCGCGACCACGTCGGCGGTGGCGGCGCTCGCGCTGCGGACGGGCGCGCCGGTGGTTCCGGTGTTCGCGCTTCCGCTCGGCGGCGGCCGCTATCGCTTCGTCTACGAGCATCCGGTCGAGCCGCCGGGCGCCGACGCCGCCGACGCCGTGCGCGAGTTCACCCAGCGCTGCACCGACGTCCTCGAGATGTACGTCCGCCGGCATCCGGACCTGTGGTTGTGGATGCACCGCCGGTGGCGCGACAACGGCGCGGCCGACAGCGTGCCGGGCCTGTTCCCGCCGGCCGTGCGCGATGTTGAGGTCGTCGAGGACGAGTAGCTTCAGTCTCGTACGTAGGGCGCCGCTTTAGCGGTGCCTCGACCAGCCACGAAAGACACGAAGGCCACGAAAGACACGAAAGAAAGGATTTCTTTTTCGTGTTTTTCGTGTTTTCTGGATTTCGTGTTTTTCGTGTTCGATCCGATTACGGGCGCGTCGGCGCGGCGAGACGCTGCTTGACCTGTTCCTCGATCCACTTGTAGGTCTGGCCCACGCCGGTCTCGAGCGCGACTTGCGGCTCCCAGCCGAGCACGTGGCGCAGGCGGGTGTTGTCCGAGTTGCGGCCGCGCACGCCCTGCGGGCCGGGGATGTGCCGCTTGGCGAGCGTCACGCCCGCCACGCCGCAGACGATGTCGGCGAGTTGATTGATCGTCACGAGACGGTCAGACCCGAGATTCAGCGGATCGCCGAAATCGGAGGCCATCAACCGCCCCACCCCGTCGAGGCAATCGGCGATGTAGCAGAACGATCGCGTCTGCTCGCCGTCGCCCCAGATCTCGATCTCCTTCCGGCCGGTGAGCTTCGCGGTCGCCACCTTGCGGCACATCGCGGCCGGCGCCTTCTCGCGCCCGCCGTCCCACGTGCCGTAGGGGCCGTAGATGTTATGGAAGCGGACGATCCGCGTCTCGATCCCGTAGTCCTCGCGGTAGTGCGTGCACAGGCGCTCGGTGATGAGCTTTTCCCAGCCGTACGCGTCCTGCGGCTGCGCGGGATACGCGTCGTCTTCCTTCAACGCGGTGACCGCCGCGTCGGTCTGCCGGTGCTCGGGATAGACGCACGCCGACGACGAGTACAGGTAGCGCTTGACGCCGCCCGCCCGTGCGGCCTCCAGCGTGTTGAGGTTGATCAGCGAGTTGTTGTGCAGGATCAGCGCGTGGTGCGAGGAGATGTAGCCCATTCCGCCCATGTCGGCGGCGAGGGCGTAGACGTGCTCGACGCCGTCCGCTGCCTGCCGCGCGTTCGCGGGCTCGCGCAGATCGAGGAGCTGGAATTCGTCCGCCGCCGTCGCGCCGTACTCGGGCCGCTTGATGTCGGCACCGCGGACCCAGTGCCCCTGACGTTTCAGTTCGGCCACCAGGTGATGCCCGATGAATCCGCCGGCGCCGGTGACGAGGATGCGCGTCATGAGACCCGTGCGGCAATCGGCATCCGCCACCCCGTCCCGAACGCGCGGTCGGTGACTTTCAACCCGGGCGCGGCCTGTTTGCGCTTGAACTCGGCGATCCGGACGAGACGCAGGACGCGCTCGACCGTGGCGCGATCGAACCCGGCGGCGACAATCTCGTCGGCCGGCTGGTGCCGCTCGACGTGGCGCTGCAGGATGTCGTCGAGCACATCGTAGGGCGGCAGCGAATCCTGATCCGTCTGATTCGGCCGCAGCTCGGCCGACGGCGCCTTGGTCAACGTCGCCTCGGGAATGACCGGCCGTCCCGCGGATTCATTCCGCCAGCGCGATACGCGATACACCATGGTTTTCGGCACGTCCGCAATCACCGCCAATCCACCCGACATGTCACCATACAGCGTACAGTAGCCGACCGACAATTCGGACTTGTTGCCGGTCGTCAGGAGCAGGGCGCCCCGGGTGTTCGAGAGCGCCATCAGCAGATTGCCCCTGATCCGCGCCTGGATATTCTCCTGTGCCACGCCGGGCAAATCCGCGCCGAGTTGAGCACGCAGCGTGCCGTCGAAGGCGCGCATCAACGGTTCTATCGGCAACGTCATCGTTTCGATGCAGAGGTTGCGGGCCAGCTCGTGCGCGTCGTCGAGGCTGCCCTGGCTCGAGTACGGCGACGGCATCAGGACGCCGAGCACGCGCCTGGCGCCGAGCGCCTCGGCGGCGATCGCCGCGGTCAGCGCCGAGTCGATGCCGCCGGACAGGCCCAGCACAGCCGAAGAGAAGCCGCACTTTCCCGCGTAGTCGCGCGTCCCGAGAACGAGCGCGCGCCAGATCTCGGACTCGACGCCCAGATCCGATGCGGGCGCGATGGGGCGCGGGTCGTCGATGTCGCAGACGACGACGTCGGCCTCGAAGGAGCGTCCGCGCGCGAAAATCGCGCCGTCCGCATTGACCATGCAGCTGCGCCCGTCGAAGACGAGGTCGTCGTTGCCGCCGAACTGGTTGACGTAGGCGATTGGCAAGCGGTGCTTGAGCGCCATGCTGCTCAGCATCTCTTCGCGCCGGCGGTGCTTGCCCGCCGTGAACGGCGACGCCGACATGTTGACGACGACGTTCGCGCCCGCATTGGTGAGCTCTTCGATCGGGTCGTGATGGTAGCGGCGCCGCTTCCAGAAGTCGCGGTCGTTCCAGATGTCTTCGCAGATGCTGATGCCGAGGCGATGCCCGCCGATGTCGAGGACCTGGGCGCCGTGAAACGGCTCGAAGTAGCGATCCTCGTCGAAGACGTCGTAGGTGGGCAGGAGCGCCTTCCGGAAGCGCAGGTCGACGCGGCCGCCGCGCAGCAGCACGGCACTGTTGAAGAGGGGGCGTCCCTCATCCGACGGATTCGGTTCGGGGAGGCCGACGAGCACCGGCGGCAGATCGCCGGCGTCGCGCGCGAGCGATTCGAGAGCCTCCCAGCTCTGCCGCACGAAGCCCGCGCTGAGGAGAAGGTCGCGCGGCAGATACCCGACCAGCGCGAGCTCCGGTGTGGCGGCGAGGTCGGCGCCGCGGTCCGCGGCCTGCCGAAGGGCATCGAGAATGCGGCGAGCGTTACCGGCAAGATCGCCGACCGTCGGGTTCACCTGGAGCAGCGCGATCTTCATCGTGGTACGCTCGTCAGAGTGTAGCGCGGCCCTTTTGTGCCGCGTCCGCTGGGCTGAAAGCCCCGCGCCACGAGCCTTTCCGACCGTAACATACATGGACCGCCTGGTCATCCTCGCGCCCAACTGGCTTGGCGACGCCGTCATGGCGCTGCCGGCGATCGCCGACGTGCGGCGTGCGTCGCCGGGCGCGTCGATCACGGTTGCGGCGAGGTCGGCGATCGCCCCGCTGTTCCGCCTGGTCCCCGAGGTGAACGACACGATCGTGCTGCCGCGCGCCGCATCGCTCGGCGACGTCGCCAGTTGGCGATCCCTGGGCGTCGAGCTCGCCGAGAAGCGCTTCGACGCGGCGCTCCTGTTGCCGAACTCGCTGCATTCGGCGCTCGTCGCCTTCCGCGCCGGCATCCCGGAGCGGTGGGGCTACCGCGCGGGCTGGCGCGGCGGACTGCTGACGCGGGCGGTCCGGCGAACCTCCGGACAGCACCAGGTCGAGTACTACCGGCGGCTGGTGCAGGCCCTGGGATTTACCAACGGCGCGAGCGAGCCTCGGGTGATCGTGCCGGTCGACGCACGCGACGCGGCGGCGCGGCTGCTGGCCGGCAGCGGGTGGGACGGGCGCGTGCCGCTGGTCGCGCTGGCCCCCGGCGCGGCGTACGGCGGCGCCAAGCGCTGGCCGCCGGCGTATTTCGCCGAGCTCGCGGACTCGCTGGCGATGGACGGCGTGCGCTCGGTGATGATTGGCGGCCCGGCCGACGTGCCGACAGCCCGCGAGATCCTCCGCGCGCTCAAGCGGCCAGAGGCGATGATCGATCTCATGGACCGGACCGACCTGCCGACGCTGGCTGGCGTGCTCGCGTGCTCGCGCGGGCTCGTCACCAACGACTCGGGGGCGATGCACCTGGCCGCCGCCGCCGGCGTCAGCGTTACCGCGGTGTTCGGGCCGACCAACGAGCGCGCGACGCGGCCGATCGGCGACCGGCACGTGGTGCTCGTCCACCCGGTGTGGTGCCGGCCCTGCATGCTGCGCGAATGCCCGATCGATCACCGCTGCATGCGCGGCGTCCACGTCGCGACGGTGCTCGACGCGGCACGGCGGACGTTGTGAGGCGGGCGGTCTTCCTCGACCGCGACGGCACCATGATCGAAGACGTCGGCTACCTCGACGCGATCGCCCGAGTCGCGTTCTACCCGTGGACGATCGATGCGATCAAGGCGCTCAATCGTGCGCAGCTCGCGGTGGTGGTGGTGACGAACCAGTCGGGCGTCGCACGCGGCTACTTCAGCGAATCGCTCGTCGAGGCGACGCACCGCCACATGTCGGCGCGCCTCGAGGCAGCGCACGCGCGCGTGGACGCGTATTACTATTGTCCGCATCATCCTGGCGGCACGGTGGGCGCGTACGCGCGGGCGTGCGACTGCCGGAAGCCGGCGACCGGCCTGATCGAACGGGCCGCCGCCGAGCTCGGTCTCGATGCCGCCCGATCCTTCGTCGTCGGCGACAAGTGGATCGACGTGCGGCTGGCCCGCGCCGTCGGCGCGCGCGCGATCCTGGTGCGGACCGGCAGCGGCGCCGCGGAGGAAATGCGGGCGCCGGCGGGTGTTGCCGCCGACGCGGTCGTGGACAATCTCGCTGCCGCGGCGAGCTGGATTTTGAGGAGTCCGCAATCCGAAACCCGGGATCCGCGATGCTCATAGCCCGATCAGTTCATCCTCTTCCCGGCGAGGCCGAGCGCAGGGAACGGCTGCTGGCGCTCGTCGACGGCTTTTCGAGCCGCCGAGTGCTGGTCGTGGGCGACCTGATCGCCGACGAGTTCATCTACGGCGAGGTTGCGCGCGTTTCGCGCGAGGCGCCGGTCCTCATCCTGAAGTACGACGCGACCGAGATGGTCGGCGGCGGGGCCGGCAACGCGGCGAACAACGTCGCCGCGCTCGGCGGGCGCGCGCGCCTGGTCGGCCTCGTCGGCGCGGACCAGGAAGGCCGCCGCCTGATCGCGAGCTTTCATCGCGGCGTCGATCGCCGGTCGATCGTGCGCGCCCGCGAGTACCGCACGCCGGTCAAGACGCGCATCCTCGCGGGCGGCATCCATGCCGCCCGGCAGCAGGTCGTGCGGATCGATCGCGAAGCCGGCTGGCCGCTCGACCGGTCGGTGAGCGTGGCGCTGGCGAAGAAGATCGAGCCGGCGCTCGACGGCTGCGATGCCGTGCTGCTGTCCGACTACGGCTCCGGCCTCGTCACGCCGGCGCTCGCCGGCACCGTCCGGATCGCGCTGGCGCGCCGCGGCCGCCGGCGTCCGATCCCGCTCCTGCTCGACTCGCGCTATCGGCTGCTCGACTACCGTGGGCTCGCCGCCTGTACGCCGAACCAGTCCGAGGTGGAGCAGGTCCTCGGCGTGCGGATCGGCGATGATCCGGATGCGCTCGAACGGGCCGGGCGGCTGCTGCTGCGCCGCACCGGCATGCAATCGGTGCTCATCACCCGTGGCAGCCGCGGGATGGCGTTGTTTCAGCCGAAGCAGCCGACCGTGCACGTCCCGATCTTCGGTTCCGATGAAGTGACCGACGTGACCGGCGCCGGCGACACCGTGATCGCGACCTTCGGCCTCGCGCTCGCCGCCGGCGCGTCCTTCTACGAAGCCACGCGCCTCGCCAACTACGCCGGCGGGCTCGTCGTGATGAAGCGCGGCACGGCGACGGTGACCCCGCAGGAGCTCGCCGACGCGATTAGCAGCGATCACGAGATGGAAGAATCAAGAATTAGGAATTAAGAATTAAGAATTAGGAATGAGGAATTAGGACGACGTGGTGACGACGGAGGGGGAACTGGTGGCGGCCATCGCACGCGATCGCGCGGCAGGGAAGACGGTCGCGTTCGCGAACGGCTGCTTCGATCTGCTCCATGTCGGCCACGTGCGCTATCTGGCCGGGGCGGCGGCCGAAGCCGATCGCCTGATCGTGGCGGTCAACGACGATCGATCGGTGGCCGGGTTGAAAGGCGAGGGCCGTCCGATCCTGCCGGCGCCGGAGCGCGCGGAGCTCGTTGCCGCGATCCGCGGCGTCGACTACGTGGTCGTCTTCGGCGACGCGAACGTCGAACGCCTGCTGCTGCTGGTGAAGCCCGACGTCCACTGCAAAGGCACCGATTACACGGTCGAATCGGTGCCGGAACGGGCGGTGGTGGCCGGCTACGGCGGCCGGACGGCGATCGTCGGCGACGCGAAGGGTCACGCCACGCGCGACCTGCTGAAGAGGATCGCCGGCTCGTGACGCGTGTGCTCATCGTCCGGCTGGGTGCGCTGGGCGACGTCGTGCACGCCATCCCGGTGGCCGCCGCCCTGCGCCGAGCGTATCCCGCCGCGCGCATCGACTGGCTCGTCAGCGCCAAACACCGCGAGATCCTCGATCTCGTCCCGGTCATCGATCGCCTGGTGACGGTGAAGGATCGCCCGTCAACCGGATCGGAGCGAGCCATGGCGGAGGGGACGCCGCTGCTGTCGGCCGTGGGGGAACTGCGCCGCGCGCGCTACGACGTGGCGATCGACCTCCAGGGGCTGATCAAGTCGGCCGTGCTCGCCCGCGCGTCAGGCGCGGCACGCGTCGTCGGCTTCTCCTCGCGCTACGTGCGCGAGCGGCTGGCTCGCCTGTTCTATACCGAGGCCTACGATCCCGGCGCCGGCGGCATGCACGATCCGCGCGACACGCGCCACGTCGTCGCCCTCAATCTCTCGCTGCTCGGCGTCGTCGGCGTCAGCGCGGGTGACGCGCAATTTCCGATCGCCCACGTCGAGTCCGAGGCGGCGCGCGCCGCCAGCCGGCAGACCGGCGGCCGCTACGCGCTGGTGAACCCGGGCGCGGCATGGCCGAACAAGCGCTGGCCGCCGTCGCGCCTCGGCGCGGTCGCCGCGGGGCTGCGGGCGCGGCACGGGCTGATGTCGGTCGTGCTGTGGGGGCCCGGCGAGGAAGCGCTTGCGGCGGCGGTCGTCGAGGCGGCAGATGGCGCCGCCGTGCTCTCGGCGCCGACGCGCATCGCCGACATCGTGGCGCTGGCGCGCGGCGCGGCGCTGATGGTGTCGGGCGATACCGGGCCGACGCATGTGGCCGCGGCCGTCGGCACGCCGATCGTCGGCATCTACGGCCCGACGCGTCCGGCGCGCAACGGCCCGCTGTCGCCGGACGACATCACCGTCTCGCGCGACGCCGTCTGCCTGTGCCACCATCGGCGGCAGTGCCGGCTGGAGCGGATGTGCCTGCTCGACATCGAGGTCGCGGAAGTGATGGCGGCCGTCGATCGGCGCCTGTCTGCGGCGCCGGTCCGCGTCCGGGAGGGGCAGGCCTGACCGCCTGCGCTCGTGACGTGCGACGAGGCTCGATGCGCTCCACGATGATCGGCGTGATTGCGCGGATGCGCGTGGCGCTCGGCTTCGTGTTCGGCGTGCTCGTGCTGATCCTGGCGCAGCCTACCGCCCGGTCGCTGCTCGTCGGCATGTCGATCGCCGCGGTGGGCGAGCTGTTCCGCATCTGGGCCGCCGGCCACCTGCACAAATCGCGCGAAGTGACCGCATCGGGCCCCTACCGCTTTGTCCCGCACCCGTTGTATGTGGGGTCGTCGGTGATGGGCGTCGGCCTCGCGATCGCGTGCGGGAGCGTGCTGGTGGCGGTGCTGATCGCAATCTACCTGGTGACGACGCTGACGGCGGCGATCAAGAGCGAGGAGGCGTTTCTCCGGCGGACCTTCGGCGATCAGTACGACCTGTATCGCAGCGGCGTGGCGGCGAAGCGCCGCGATCGCGCCACGGTGCGGCGGCGGTTCAGCGCCGCGCAGGCGATCGCGAACCGCGAATATCGCGCGGTCGTCGGGTTCCTGATCGCGCTGTTGCTGCTCGTCTGGAAGGCAACGTATAATGGAGCGTTTTGGCGGACGGCCGGAACGTAGGCAGGTGCAATGGTAAGGGCGGTTAGCTCAGTTGGTAGAGCACCGGCTTTACACGCCGGCTGTCACAGGTTCGAGTCCTGTACCGCCCACCAGGCTGCTCGCGCCTGGAAGTTGGTGATTTGGTAAATTGGTGATTTGGTGATTGAATTCACCAAGTTACCAAGTCACCAACGATGTGATTCGCAAAAGGGGTCGTAGTTCAGTTGGTTAGAACGCCGGCCTGTCACGCCGGAGGCCGCGGGTTCGAGTCCCGTCGACCCCGCCAACTCCCTCGCTTCGCTCGGTCGTGCCGGGCTCGACGT
>Ga0070669_100003149_pt1 | contig 11876 bp, 7 predicted proteins | sample KBSS53metaG_FD_64680 | JGI IMG/M metagenome (GOLD analysis project Ga0070669, IMG submission 64680) | Switchgrass rhizosphere microbial communities from Kellogg Biological Station, Michigan, USA - KBS S5-3 metaG | ecosystem: Host-associated > Plants > Roots > Rhizosphere > Soil ... | reverse complement strand
CGACGGCCGACGCGGCCGCCGAGGCGCGGATGTTCCGCCGGCCCTCGGAGTGGCGGATCTTCTGGGAGGCCTTCAGCCAGGACCGGCTCGCGCTCGGCGCGGCGGCGCTCATCGGCCTCGTGTGTCTGGCCTCCCTGCTCGCGCCGGTGCTGAGCCCCTACGATCCGACGGTGGGCGACAACGCGCTGCGACTGGCGCCGCTGGGCACGCCGGGCCATCTCCTGGGGCTCGACGGGCAGGGGCGCGACATCCTGAGCCGACTGCTCTGGGGCGGGCAGGTGTCGCTGATCATCGCGCTGCTGCCGGTGACGGTGGCCAGCGTGATCAGCGTCTTCCTGGGGCTGGTCGCCGGGTTCTTCGGCGGCAAGGTCGACATGCTCATCATGCGGACGCTCGACGTGTTCTTCGCCTTTCCCGCGGTGTTGCTCGCGGTGGCGATCGCGGGCGTGCTCGGCCCCGGCATGCTGAACGTGATGCTGTCGATCACGATCGTGCTGATCCCGTACATCTCGCGCGTGGCCTACATGGCCACCGTCACCGTGAAGAACGAGCTGTTCGTGGACCAGGCCCGGGTCTCGGGAGCGCGCCCGCGGCAGATCCTCTTCCACCACATCCTGCCCAACACGCTCTCCCCGGTCATCGTCTACGGCAGCACGCTGGTGGGCATCATGATCGTGCTCGGGGCCGGGCTCTCCTTCCTCGGCCTCGGGATCACGCCGCCGCGGCCGGACTGGGGCATCATGTGCTCGGACGGCCGCAACTTCCTCTCAGTGGCTCCGCACGTGTCCGCGGTGCCGGGCATCATGCTGATCCTCGTCGCCATGTCCTTCAACATCGTCGGCGACGGCCTGCGCGACGCCCTCGATCCCAAGCTGCGCCGGTGATGGCCATGGCCGAGGCGCTGCTCGAGGTCGACGACCTCCACACGCACTTCCATCTCAAGAACAAGGTGGTGCGCGCGGTCAACGGCGTGTCCTTCTCGGTCCGTCGCGGGGAGATCGTCGGCATCGCCGGGGAGTCGGGGGCGGGCAAGAGCGTGGCGTGCCTGTCGATTCTGCGCCTGGTGCCGAATCCCGGGCGCATCGAGCGCGGGCGCATCCTGTTCACCGGCGAGGACCTGCTCGGCAAGACCGAGCGGCAGATGCGCGAGCTGCGCGGGCAGACCGTCTCGATGGTGTTCGAGGACCCGCTCAATTCCCTCGACCCCGCCTTCAGGGTCGGCGATCTGATCGGCGAGGCGCTGATCCTCCACAAGGGCCTGTCGAAGCGCCAGGCGTGGAAGAAGTCCGGCGAGCTCCTCCGGCTGGTGGGCATTCCCGATCCCGAGCGGCGGCTCGACAACTACGCGCACGAGCTGAGCGGCGGCATGCAGCAACGGGTGATGATCGCCATCGCGCTGTCGTGCGACCCCGCGCTGCTCATCGCCGACAACCCCACCACCGCGCTCGACGTCACGATCCAGATCCAGATCCTCGATCTGGTCAAGCAGCTGCGCGACCGGCTCGGCATGGGGGTGCTGTGGATCACCCACGACCTGGGCGTGGTGGCCAAGCTCTGCGACCGCGTGGTCATCATGTACGCGGGCGAGGTCATGGAGCAGGGCGACGTCTACGGAGTGCTCAAGCATCCGCGGCATCCGTACACCCGCCGGCTCATCGACGCGCTGCCCAAGCTCGGCCGGCCCGAGCAGCGGCTGATGCCCATCGAGGGCCGGCCGCCGGATCCCGCACACCTCCCGAGCGGCTGCCCGTTCGCGCCGCGCTGCTACAAGGCGCGCCCCGAGTGCGAGGCGCACGACGTGCCGCTGGTGGCCACCGGCGACGGGCGTGCCGTGCGTTGCCTGTTCCCGGAGGAGTAAGGAATGCCCGCGCCGCCGCTCGTTGCCGTCAGCGATCTCGTGAAGCACTTTCCGGTACGGCAGGGCCTGTTCGACCGGGGCCCGGCCCGCGCGGTCCGGGCGGTCGACGGAATCAGCTTCGACATCGCGGGCGGTGAAACCGTCGGCCTGGTCGGCGAGTCCGGGTGTGGCAAGACCACGACGGGCCGGATGATCATGAAGCTCATCGCGCCGACCTCGGGCGACATCCGCTTCGACGGCGCGTCGATCGGCGGCCTGTCCCCCGAGCAGGAGCGGGCCTACCGGCGGTCGGTGCAGATGGTCTTCCAGGATCCGTTCTCCTCCCTCAATCCACGGATGACGGTGGGGAGCATCATCGGCTACCCGATGCGGATCCAGAACGCCTATCCGGGGCCCGCGCGCGACATCCGCATCCGCGAGCTGCTCGAGCTGGTCGGGCTCTCGCGCTTCCAGGCGAGCTGGTACCCGCACGAGTTCAGCGGCGGCGAGCGCCAGCGGGTGGGCATCGCCGCCGCGCTGGCCCTCAACCCGAAATTCATCTTCTGCGACGAGCCGGTCTCGTCTCTCGACGTCTCCGCCCAGGCGCAGATCCTGAACCTCTTGAAGGACGTCCGGCGCGAGTTCAACCTCACGATCCTGATCGTGACCCACAACCTGAGCGTGGTGGAGTACCTGAGCGATCGGGTGGTGGTCATGTACCTCGGCAAGATCGTGGAGATCGCCGGGACCGCCGATCTCTACCGGGAGACGCTCCATCCGTATACCAAGGCGCTGGTCTCGGCGATCCCGACCCCGGATCCCGATGTGGAGCGGGAACGCGAGCAGATCATCCTGCGGGGGGAGATTCCGAGTCCGCTCGATCCGCCCACCGGATGCCGCTTCCACACTCGGTGCCAGTCGTACATCGGCGACGTCTGTCGCGACGTCGAGCCGCGGCTGCAGCAAGTGCGCCCCGGCCACTTCGCGGCCTGCCACCTCTACGCCGACCCGGGGGACGCAACGGCGGCGCCCGGCGCGGCCCGCCCCGCCGGCCAGCTCGTCTAGCGCTTCCAAAGGACAGGAGGACACATGCCCGTCTCGCTGCCGACACCTGAGCAGCTCAAGCGCATCGCCGAGGAGATGAACCTCTCGCTCACCGACAGCGACATCGCCTCCTTCCGGGCCCTCATGCAGCCGAGCATCGACGGCTACAACGTCGTCGATAAGCTGCCGGACAATCTGCCGCCCGTGAAGTACCCGCGCACGCCGGGGTATCGCCCCCAGCCCGAGGACAACGCGCACAACGCCTGGTACTACAAGTCGAGGATCGAGGGCGCTCCGCAGGGCAAGCTGAAGGGCAAGCGGCTCGTGATCAAGGACAACGTCATGGTCGCGGGCGTGCCGATGATGAACGGTGCGTCCATCCTCGAGGGCTACATCCCGGAGGTGGACGCCACGGTCGTGACGCGTATCCTCGACGCCGGCGGGACCATCCTGGGCAAGGCCCACTGCGAGTACTACTGCCTGTCCGGCGGCAGCCACACCAACGCCACCGGCCCCGTGCACAACCCGTACAAGAGGGGCTACTCGGCCGGCGGCTCGTCGTCGGGCAGCGCGGTGCTGGTCGCGCTGGGCGAGGCCGAGATGGCCATCGGTGGCGATCAGGGCGGCTCGATCCGCATGCCCGCCTCGTTCTGCGGGATCTACGGCATGAAGCCCACCCACGGCCTCGTGCCCTACACCGGCATCATGCCGATCGAGATCTACGTCGACCACACCGGGCCGATGACCGCCACCGTGAAGGACAACGCGCTGCTGCTCGAGGTCATCGCGGGCCCCGACGGCTACGACCCCCGCCAGTTCGCGCCGAAGGTGCATCCGTACACGGAGCTCCTGAGCGGCGGCGCCGATGGGCTCCGGATCGGCGTGGTGAAGGAGGGTTTCGGCCACCCGCAGTCGGAGGCGGCGGTCGACGCCAAGGTGCGGCAGGCCGCCGCGCTGTTCACCCGTCTCGGGGCGAAGGTCGTGGACGTCTCGATCCCCGCCCATCTGCAGGCCGGCGCGCTCTGGGTGCCGATCGGGGTGGAAGGGCTGACCCAGACCATGATGTGGGGCGACGGCTACGGGCTCAGCCGTCAAGACCTCTACGTGACCAGCCTGATGGATTTCCAGCGCGGCTGGCGGCAGCGGGCCAACGAGCTGTCCGAGTCCACCAAGCTCTTCACGATGCTCGGCACCTACATTCACCAGCAGCACGGCTCTCGCTACTACGGCAAGGCCATGAACATCACCCGGCGACTGACCGCCGCCTACGACACGGCGCTGAACGACTGCGACCTGCTGCTGATGCCGACCACGCCGATGAAGGCGCAGCCCATGCCCGGGCCGGGAGCACCTCGCGAGGAGATCCTGAGCCGGGGGATGGAGATGATCACCAACACCGCCCCCTTCGACATCACCCATCACCCGGCGATGGCGATTCCGTGCGGCATGATCGACGGACTGCCAGTGAGCGTGATGCTGGTGGGCAAGCACTGGGACGAGCCCACGATCTATCGGGCCGCCTACGCCTTCGAGCAGGCGGGCGACTGGAAGCGCATGTAGCATTCCCGGCGGGCACGAGCCCGCGGAGCGGCCGAAGCCGCCCCGCGGGCTCGCGGGCGATGAGCGGACTCAGTTGCTGCGGAACAGGTCTTGTGGAATGCCGGCCGCGGCAAAGATGTGGTCGCGCGAGGCTTCGAGCTGTCGGCGCAGATGCGAGAGGTCGACGTCGAGCAGGCGCCCCTTCCACTTGCGGATCTTGCCGGCCACGATCACGGTCTCGACGTTGGTGCGGTCCATCAGCGACACGACCGCGCCCGGCACCTGGTTGAGCGGGGCCACGTTGAGCGCGGTGGCGTCCAGGATGATGATGTCGGCTTCCTTGCCCGGCGTGAGCGAACCGGTCTTGCGCTCGAGCCGCAGCGCCTCGGCTCCGTTGATGGTGGCGTAGCGGAGGACGTCGCGGGTCGTGAGCGGGTCCGGCACGCCCGCCGGCTGGGGCGGCCAGGGATTGTTGGGCTCCGAGTCGAGGATCATCTGGTTCACGAGCGCGCGCTGCAGATTCATGGTCGAGCGCATCTGGGTGAAGAAGTCCGCGGTCAGCGTGACCTCCACGTCCGTGCTCAGGGAGGGCTCCATGCCCAGGCTCTGCAGCCTGAGCAGGGGCGGCATGCCGTGCCGCATGTTCATCTCGATCGGGACGGCGAGCGAGACCTGCGCGCCGGCGTTCTTGACCCCCTGCCAGCCCAGATCCGACATCCCGGTCATGTGAACGAACAGGTTGTCGGGGCCGAGCTCGAGCGTACCGCTGTCGCCGCCCTGGCCCTTGGCGAGCAAGTCGAAGGTCGGGCGCATGCCGAACGGCGAGAGGATGTGCGCCGCCACCTGCAGCCCGAGCTTGCGCCCGAGCAGCCAGGCCTTCTCGTACCCCGGCAGATAGATCTCGCCGCCCATGATCATGGTGACGAGCTGATCGGTCGAGGAGAACCACTGCTTCTGGATGCGCTCCGCGTCGTCCGGATACTTGTTGCCGGCCACGGGCCCGGCGCTCTCGAAATAGCCAAAGGCCGCGCGGCGACCCGAGGCCATGATGCCCTGGATGGCGGCGTCGGAGTGCGCGGGCGAGTGATGGATCTGCGAGATGTCATGCACCGTCGTGACGCCGTCGTCGAGCTGGCTGAGCGAGCCGAACAGCTCGCTGATGAACACGTCCTGCGGCCGGTACACCGGGGCGAAGGTGAGGAGAATGAACTGGAAGTAGTTGATGTCCCCGCCCGGCGTGCCGGGGAGCAGCAGCCCGTCGGCGATGAAGCTGCGCAGCGCCGTCTCGAACTGATGGTGGTGCGTGTCGATGAAGCCGGGCATGACGATGCGGCCGCGGGCGTCGATCACCGTGGCATTGCCGGCGTGCAGCTTCGGTCCGATGGCGACGATCTTCTTGCCCTCGACCAGGACGTCGGCCTGGGGGAAATCGCCGACGTTCGGGTCCAGCGACATCACGGAGCCGCCGCGGATGATGTAGCGCCGGCCGCGCCGGCCGGTGTCGTCCGGTGCGTCGTCGCCGTGCGCGGCGGCCGGGCGTGGCCCGAAGAGACTGGCCCCGGCGGCGGCCACCCCGGTGACGGCGGTGTCTTTCAGGAAATCGCGCCGAGAGCGGCCGTGGCGCTGTGGGTCGCCGTCATCGCATAGCTGGCACATTGGTGTTGCCTCCGCGTGGTCAGGCCCGGTGAGTAGCGCGAGCGACAGAAGCCCAGCTGCGACGTCGCCGAGGACCGTGCGCATCGGGCAATGACACGGGCTGGGCTGCCCTGAGGTACTGCGCCGCTGACTGGTCTGTCAAGGGGCCCCCGAACCCGGTCGGCGGTTCCGGCCGGGGGGTTATCACCACGGTGGAAGCTGGGAAAACTTTTCGCGTGGAGCCGAGGTTCGCTTGGAGGCGCGTGCGGGCTCCGGTAAACTGCCCTGGGCGAAACACAGCAATCCCTCGAGCACGACCTCCTGCGGCGCCAAGCCTGATGTGATGCTGCGCCCGCCCGCGGGATTGATGAAGGAGTGGCATGAGCCGGACGCGGTCAGACAACCCTGAAGCGATCCGTATCGAGGCCGAGAACGAGTGGGCGTGGTGCGGAGCGCGACGACTGGACCTCGCGCCGCGCGCGTTCGCCGTCCTGCGCCATCTGGTCGAGCACCAGGGGCGGTTGATCACGAAGGAGGAGCTGCTCACCACGGTGTGGCGGGACGCGATCGTGAGCGACGCCGCCCTGGCCAGCGGCATTCGCGATCTGCGCCGGGCTCTGGGCGACTCGTCGGCTGCTCCGCGGTACATCCAGACGGTGCACCGGCGCGGCTTCCGGTTCATTGGCCCGGTGAAATCGCCGACGGCGATCGCCTCCGCGGCACAGGCCACGCCGGCCGAGCGCGCGCCTGAGGTCACGACCACCGCCGCCTCCAGCTCGTCATCGATTGCGGTCTCGACCCTGGTGGGCCGAGAGGCCCCGCTGGCCCGCCTGCACGCGCGGCTGGCCAGTGCGCTCGGTGGGCAGCGGCAGCTCGTGTTCGTGACCGGCGAGCCGGGGATCGGCAAGACGGCCCTGGTCGAGATGTTCCTGGCGGAGATCGGTGGAACGAAAACGCTGCGCGTCGGCCGCGGGCAATGCGTGGAGCAGTACGGGGCGGGGGAAGCGTACCTGCCAGTTCTGGAAGCGCTGGGACGATGGGGGCGAGCGGCCGGCGGCGAAACGCTGGTCGAGGTGCTCAGGCAGCACGCTCCGACCTGGCTGGAGCAGCTTCCGGGGTTGCTGAGCGACCGCGACGTGGAGGCGGTGCGGCGCCGGGCGCAGGGGGCCACGCGGGGCCGGATGCTCCGCGAGCTGGTGGAGGCCCTGGAGACCCTGACTCGCGACGCGCCCCTCGTGCTGCTGCTCGAAGACCTGCACTGGAGTGACTCGGCCACCATCGACCTGCTGGGCATGCTGGCTCGCCGCCGCGAAGCAGCACGCCTGCTGGTCCTCGGCACGTACCGTCCGGCCGACGTGGCGGCCACCGCGCATCCATTGAGACGGGTTCAGCAGGAGCTGCAGCTGCACGGATATTGTGAGGAGATCCCGCTCGAGTTCTTGAGCGTGGACGCCGTGGGCGAATACCTCACCCGGCGCTTTCCCGGGCACGCGTTGCCGGTGGAGCTGGCCCGCGTGCTCCACCGGAACACGGACGGCAATCCGCTGTTTCTCGTGAACACGGTCGACGACCTGATCGGCCAGGGCCAGCTCCGGACCGTCGACGGACAGTGGCGGCTCTCCGGCCCGGCCGAGGACATCGCGTCGCGGGCGCCGGCGACGCTGTGGCAGCTGGTGGAACAACAGGTCGAGCGCCTGACGGCAGACGAGCAGGCGGTCCTGGTGGCGGCCAGCGTCGCCGGCGCGGAGTTCTCCGCGGCGGTCGTGATCGCGGCCGGGATCGATCCGCAGCACGGTGAGCTGCGCTGCGAGGCGCTGGCGCGGCGGGGCCAGTTCCTCCGAGCGGTCGGCGTCGCGGAGTGGCCGGACGGGACGGTCGCCGGGCGGTACGCCTTCATTCACGCCCTCTATCAGCAAGTGCTGTACGGGCGCGTCTCCATCGGGTTGCGGGTCGGCCTGCACCTGCGCACGGCCGAGCGGCTCGAGCGCGCCTACCGCGAGCGGGCGGGAGAGATCGCCGGTGAGCTGGCCATGCACTTCGAGCACGGCAAGGATTTCGATCGGGCCGCCCGGTACCATCGCCAGGCGGGCGAGCACGCGATTCACCGGCACGGCTACCATGAGGCGGCCGAACACGCGGCGCGCGGGCTCGAGGCGCTCCGGGCCTTGCCGGAGTCGCGGGAGCGCGCCCAGCGGGAATTGGCCCTGCAAGTCACGCGCGGAGCGGGGCTGACGGCGATCGAGGGCTACGCCGCGCCCGAGGTGGCCCGCACGTACGCGCGAGCCTGGGAGCTGTGTACGCAGCTGGGAGAAACGGCCCAGGTCTTGCCGGTGTTGCGGGGCATCGGGCGATTCTATGTCGTGCGGGCCGAGTTCTCGACGGCTCGCGACGTGGGAGTGCGCCTGCTGAGCCTCGCGGAGGCCAGACAGGACGCCACCCTCCACCTGATGGCGCGCAACGCGCTGGGCATCGTGTCCCTGTACGCCGGCGAGTTCGAGACGGCTCTCGACCATCTGGAGCGCGGGATCGCGCTGTTCGATTCCGGCGCGCACAGCCTGACCGAGGCGACCCTGTATCGACTGGTTCCCCCTGGCGTCACCTGCGCGATCCACGCCGGGTGGACCCTCTGGATGCTGGGCTACCCCGACCGGGCGGCGGACCACACGCGCGAGGCGCTGGCGCTGGCGCGGTCACTCGATCAGCCGTTCGGCGTGTCATATGCCTGCCACCTCGCGGCGGCCTTGTATCGGTGGCGCGGAGAGTATCGGGTCGTGGAAGAGCTCGAAGAGGAGGCCCTGGCCCACGACCGCGAGCACGGCTTCGGCCTCCTGCTCACGGCCGGCGTGATCCAGCGCGGCTGGATACTCGCCGAGCGAGGGAAGAAGGAAGAGGGCCTCGCTCAGATGCAGGAAGGGCTCGCGAAACACCGCGAGATCGGCGCTGTGGTCCTGGCCCCGGCCTTCATGGCCGTGATGGCCGAGCTGCATCAGAAGCTCGGCCGGCCGGCCGAAGCGCTGTCGACGGTGACCGAGGCGTTGCGGGTGGCGCAGCAGTCCGGACAGCACTACTGGGAGTCGGAGCTGTACCGGCTGATCGGCGTGCTGACACTCGAGGCGGCGACGAGCCCCGGGCCAGAGGCCGCGAGCGCGGCCGAGTCACACTTCCTGCGGGCCCTCGAGATTGCGCGCCGACAGAAGGCCAAATGGCTGGAGCTGCGGGCGGCGACGAGCCTGACTCGCCTGTGGGCCGGCCAGGGCAAGGCGACGCAGGCGCGCGCGCTGCTGTCGGGGGTGCACGGGTGGTTCACGGAGGGGCGCGAGATCCCCGATCTCCAGGAGGCGAAGTTACTGCTCGACGAGCTCGAGGAGGCCTGAGCCCGCGGCGCCGTCCGCTACCAGAGAACGCCGAGCAGCCGCCAGACCGGAATGGAGACCAGGAGCCCGCACAGCGACAGCAGCACGTAGGCGACGCTGAACGTTCGGACCTGGTGGTGGGCGAAGAGGTGGCCGTCCGACGCGCTCCAGAACGCCAGGTACGACGCGAACTGGTAGGGCACGCTCCAGAGATTCGCCGCGGACAGCACGACGAACGCGACGACCCACGGATGCAGCCCCAGCGCCGGCGCCATCGGGGTGAGGGTGGCGGTCAGCAGCGGGATCGCCACCCATTCCGATAGTAGGAAGCGCGCGGCGGTGACGATCGCGAACAACAACGTGAGCGTCAGCACCGGGGAGCCCTGGGCCCAGGCGACGACGGGGGGAAGGCCTTCGGCCAGCCGTGCGTCGACGCCGATGTGGTGGATCATCGTCGGCATGCTGAGAATGACGCCCAGGAAGATGAGGAGCGGCCAGTCGATCGTCCGGCGAAAGTGCTCGCGCGTCAGCACGCCGGTGGTGGCCAGGGTCATGGCGCCCAGGCACGCGAACCAGGCGCCATCGATCTTGAGGTAAGGCCCCGCCGCGAGCCCGATCAGCACGACCACGGCCACGGCGCCGGCCACGCAGGCGGCCGGCGTCAGCGGCCCGATCTCCCGCCGTTGCCGCGCGATCACGTCGCGGCCGACCGGGCAGTCGTTGGCCGGGCGATACGTGAGGAGAATGATCCCCAGGGCCCCGGCGGTCAGCACGAGCATCATCGGCGAGCCCGCCAGCGCCCAGCGCCACCACCCGGGTCGCGTCGCCGGGGGCAGCAGGCTCCAGGCGATCAGATTCAGCGTGGCGCCCGACAGGAACACACGGCTCAGCAGTCCGCTGCCCGTGAAGGCCGCGAGTCCGATGCCGACTGCTCCGCGGCTTCGCGCGGGGTAGCCGAGCAGGTCCGCCACCTGGCGCGCCAGCGGTGCGGTGAGCGCGCATCGCGCCACCGTGAGCGGCAGAAACGGGGTCATCACCAGACCGCCCACGAGGAACGCCACGACCTGACCGATGAAGGTCGCGGGAAACAGCGACAGCAGGGCGAGCGCAATGCGTGGAAGCACGCCGGAGCTGGCCAGCCCTCCGCCGACGGCCAGCACCCCGACCAGGAGAAACCAGACCGGTGACGCGAACCCCGAGAGGCTGGCCGCGCTCGGCCCGATGCCCGCCACGTTCCACACCACGATGACGCCGAGGGCGACGACGTAGTCGGGGAGGACGTCGAGCGTCCAGCACAGCATGGCGGCGATCAGCAGGACGGCGCCGCGCGATTGGGGTGTCGTCCAGAAGTGCGCGGCGACGGGCGCGAGCGAGGCGACCGCGCAGAGCCTCACCGCCTGTGTCACGGGCCCTCAGGAGCCCGTGGCCGGCGGAATCGCCGTCCAGCGACGCCGAGCTTCCTGGACCCGCTGCTGGGCGGGCTCGTTTCCCGCCGCCAGCTGTGCGGCGATGTGCAGACACTGCTCGGCGACGGCGCGATCGTCGAGCCCGCGGAACGCCTCGGCGCTGCGGAGCACCCCGTCGAGGGAGCGGTCACGTCGCGCGCGGACCAGGGCGGCCAGGTAGGCTTCCCGCGCGTTCAGTCGCGCGCCGCGGAGGCTTCCCGACGCGCGCCCGATCGCGAGGAAGGCGTCACCGACCGCAATCATGCTCTCCCAGCTGCGGCTCTCGAGGGCTGCGCCGTAGGCGTCCTGCCAGACGCGAACGGCGACGTCGATGTGCCCGTGCTCGAGCTCCTGCTCGACGACGGCCAGATACGTCCGCCAGAGACCGTCGTCGCGGCTCCGCCCAGCCGGCATCACGCTCTCCAGCCGCTCGAGCTCCTCGTGCACGGCCGCCCGCGCTCCGGTGAGCGCTGATCGCTCCGGTCTCGGGACCATCAGGCCTTCACCACGGGTCAAGATGCCCAGCGCGGTGACGCAAAGACCGACCAGTCCGCCCGCCAAGACGAGGTGCCGCGTTGCCATGATCCTGATCTTCTCCGTGTGCGGCGACGAGTGTGACGAACCGCCGCGAGTTGGGTGGGGCCTCAGGCCTTCGGTGTGTCGAGGAACGAGTCCAGGAAGGTGAGCAGCTCTCGAAGCGAGGAGAAGTGCGCGCTCTTGCCCGAGGAGAGGTGCTCGACCCGACCGCTGAAGCGGCGACGCCGGTGTCCATCTCGAGTGCTGAGGTGGACGACGAACGCGCCCCGGGCGGAGAGTGTGGGCTCCCGCCCATTGCAGTGGCCGACGGTCTCGTGTGCGTCTGCTGACGTCGTTCGGTGTGCCGTCATGGCAGACAGAGTGACTCCGGCGGCCGCCGAAGTCTTGGGCGAACCTAGGGATTACTCAGGGCACGCCGAGGGGAACCGGTGGGCCTCAGGCAGCGAGACCGCGCTCCTCCAGGACCTCGTGCCACCACTCCTGCGC
>Ga0070669_100003148_pt1 | contig 11877 bp, 7 predicted proteins | sample KBSS53metaG_FD_64680 | JGI IMG/M metagenome (GOLD analysis project Ga0070669, IMG submission 64680) | Switchgrass rhizosphere microbial communities from Kellogg Biological Station, Michigan, USA - KBS S5-3 metaG | ecosystem: Host-associated > Plants > Roots > Rhizosphere > Soil ... | reverse complement strand
TGAACCGGTCGCCGGCGGGCAGCGCCAACGAATCGAGCAATTGGCCCGCTTGAACGACCGCTTCGCCAGCCTCGCGCAAGAGATCGAGCAATTGCCCGCCGCCCACCCGGGACTGTTCGTGCAGGCGCGACTGGATCGCATCCATGAGCTGATCGGTGAATTCCATGCGTTGGCCGGAGCGCGTCTGGTCGCAGAACTACCGGAGCGCACCGAGCAGCCGGTCGTGTCCGTTTCGCAGCCGGGACCGTCGACGTCGAGACCCAGGGTGAAGGTCAGCAAGAGCCGCCCTCGTCAGGGCGCCAGCGAATCGTCACGCGAGAGCGAAGAGTCCGGTGCCATCAGGGAAATCCCCTTTATCAAACTGTCGCGTTCGCGGCTCCCCAAAAAATCCGATGCCGTCGATGTCATCGCGCGGGCATTGGAACTGAATCTGAAAATCAACGAGTTCAACCGTACAACCCGGGAAGATGCCAAACGTCCCGGCCGCATTCCAGCGGACATTCGTGACATGTTCGAACAGCAATCGGTCAGGCTCACGCAAACGGCCAGCGACGTCGACGCTGCGCTCGCAGCCCAGCAAAGGGCTGGGCGCCCCCCTCTGCCGGTGGCCTCTCTCAGTCAGGAACTACGCAACGGAGCGCAACGCACCCGGACCGAAGGCATCAGCACCTATGCCGCGATGCTCAAGCAACGCAAACCCCGGGAGGCGTACTTTCACTGGCTGTATGACAACGGGCTGGTGGAGGTGGTCAAGGATGAACGCGGACGCATCCGCACCCGGCAACGCGGGGATTATTTTCAGGAATACCGGATCCTCGACAAAGCCCGCAATAATGAACCGCTCTGGGTGGCGCATTTCCATTACGACGCCCTGAAGGACCCCGACGCGAAATACACCACCGCCCACCTCAAACCCGCCGAGCCCTACTTGCAAACGCTCGACGCGGCGACGCGGCAATCCTTGAGCACGTTCGATGCGGTCGAGAATGCGCTGCGTAAAATTGTCGATCCGGTGGTTCGGGACCTGTTCCTGAAGCCGCAGCCCCGCGACCCGGTCGACGATTGACGTCACGTCGCAGGCTCACACCCGCCAGGCCCGGCGCAAACGGTCCAGCGCCGAATCGATCGCCGGCTCCGGGACGGCGGCGAAACCCAGCACCAGACCGGCTCGCCGATCGAGCGGGGTCAGCGAGTCGGGCAGCCAGTAGTTACTCAATCCGCTGATCTCAACCTCTACGCTGCGCGCCAGTTCGATCAGCTGGCGCTCGCGCTCGACGCTCTCCACCGGCACCGTCAAATGCAGGCCGGCGGAGACCGCGGGCAGCGGGCCGACACCCTCGACCTCCTGCGGCCAGCCACTCATCAAGGTGTCGCGCCGGCTCAGGGCGGCTCGGCGCATCCTGCGGATATGCCGCTGAAAATGGCCGGCGGCCATGAACTCGGCCATCACCGCCTGAGTGCTGACTTCGGAATGCCGTACGTCTACCGCGCGACGTTGCGAGAAAGCCTCGACCAGGCCCGGCGGCAACACCAGATATCCCAGGCGCAAGGCCGGAAACGCCACTTTGCCGAAAGTCCCCACATACAACACCCGTCCTTGCCGGTCGAGTGCAGCCAGAGGGGCCAGTGGCGCACCGGTGTAGCGGTACTCACCATCGTAATCATCCTCGACGATCCATCCCTGAGTGCGCTCGGCCCAGGCCAGCAGTTCGAGACGACGGGCCAGGCTCATCACCACCCCGGTCGGGTATTGATGAGACGGCGTGACATACGCCACCCGGCAATCTTCGGCAGCCGCCAGTGCCGCGCAGTCGATACCCTCTTCGTCCACGGCAATGCCATGCAATCGACCACCGGCCAGCGCGAACGCATGGCCCGCTGCGCGATAGCCGGGATTCTCGATGCCCACCCCGGCGCCCGGCTCCACCAGCAACTGTGCACAAAGGCTGATTCCCTGTTGTGCGCCACTGGTGATCACAATTTGTTCAGCCGAGCACTGCATACCCCGCGAACTGCGCAAATAAGCGGCAATCAGACCGCGCAGGCGCGCATCGCCTGCCGGATCGCCGTAACACAGCTGCTGCAAATCGGGTTTGCGCCAGAACGCCGCGTTCAGCTTGGCCCAGACGTCGAACGGGAACAGATCGAAGGCCGGAACGCCGACCCGGAATGCTCGCGGCGGACCGCTTGGTGGCGCCGGTAAATGGTTCTGTTCAAGCCGCTGCAACGCACCGCTGTGGATAACTTTGCTGGATAAATCACCAGTGGAATCTAACGAAATTGTGGATAAGGCTGTGGGTAAGCCTGTTGAAAACCCTGTGGATATTTTTGTGGATAGTTTTTTCGCGGGCGCCAGCGATTGCGGTAATTGCGCCACGTAAGTGCCGTCCCCGACCCGCCCTTCGATAAAGCCTTCGGCATACAACTGATCGTAGGCACGCACCACGCTGTTGCGGGAAATCGCCAGTGCTGCCGCCAGATCACGGCTCGCCGGCAACCGCGTGCCGCTGGCCAGGCGCCCGTCGAGTACCCGCAGGCGCAAGGCCTGGTAGAGCTGACGGCTCAGGCCTTTGCGGCGGTCGAGTTCGATACCGGCAGGGTTGAACGGCAGCGACAGTGTGGTCGGATCGGGCATGACAATGGACCTATGAAATTGGTCATCAATGGCTCTTACAACAGACCAATAGCCTGCCTACGATGCAGGCATTCGCCAAGGAAATTTTCTCCATGTACACACCCCGCGCCTTTGCCATCGACGACCTGTCCCAACTGCACGAACTGATCCTCGCCACCCGCCTCGCCATTCTGGTGACCCACGGCGAACAAGGCTTGCAGGCCAGTCATGTGCCGGTGCTGCTGCATCGTGAACAAGGTCCGAACGGTACGCTGTACGGGCATCTGGCCAAGGCCAATCCGCAGTGGAAAGACCTGCGCGACGGCGCCGAGGCCCTGCTGATTTTCCCCGGTGCCGATGCCTACGTCAGCCCGGGCTTTTACCCGAGCAAGACCGAGCACGGCAAAGTCGTGCCAACCTGGAACTACGTCGCCGTGCACGCCTACGGTCACGCCGAAACCTTCAGCGATGGCGGTCGGCTGCTGGATATCGTCAGCACCCTCACCAATCGCCATGAAGCGGGCCGCGCCCAGCCCTGGTCGGTCGACGATGCCCCGGCCGATTACATCGACGGCATGCTCAAGGCCATCGTCGGGTTCGCCATTCCGATCGACCGCCTCGAAGGCAAGCGCAAGCTCAGCCAGAACCGCAGCGCCGAAGACATCGCCGGCGTGCGCGAAGGCCTGGCCGCCAGCCCCGACATCAACGATCAAACCCTCGCTCACTTGATGCGTTAAGGAAATCACCATGAGTCAGATCGACATCCGTCCGGTCAGCGCCGCCGATCACGCCGCCTGGCTGCCGCTGTGGCAGGCCTACCTGCGCTTCTACAACACGGAATTGCCGGACGCCGTCAGCGAGAGCACCTGGCAGCGCTTTCTCGACCCGAACGAACCGACCCACGCCGCCCTCGCCTGGGCTGACGGCAAAGCGGTGGGCATGGTGCATTTCATCTACCATCGTTCGAACTGGAGCATCGAAAACTCCTGCTACCTGCAAGACCTGCTGGTGGAGCCGCAAACCCGTGGCACCGGCGTCGGTCGCCTGTTGATCGAACACGTCTACGCCACGGCCAAGGCCGACGGTTGCTGCAAGGTGCACTGGCTGACCCACGAAACCAATGCCACGGCGATCCAGCTCTACGAGCGCATCGCCGAACGCCCGGGTTTCATCCAGTTTCGCAAAGCCATTTAAGGAGCCACGCGCATGACCATTTCTCTCGCTGACTGGAAAGGCGTGCCGCCGCCCTCGACCACCCTGATCGAAGGCCGCTTCATCCGCCTGGAAAAGCTCGACCCGGCGCGCCACGGCGACGACCTGTTCAATGCCCTGCAAGGCCCCGGCGCCGACCCGAAGCTCTGGGATTACTTGCCCTACGGCCCGTTTCCGGAACGCAGTGCCTTCAATGACTGGCTGAACAACCACGCCGCCCACAGCGACCCGTATTTCTTCAGCGTCATCGACCGCGCCAGCGGCCAGGTGCAAGGCATCCTCAGCCTGATGTCGATCGTCCCGGCCCAGGGCCGCATCGAAATCGGCCACGTCACCTTCGGCGCCCCGATGCAGCGCTCGCCGAAAAGCACCGAGGCGGTCTACCTGCTGGCCAGGGAATCCTTCGCCCTCGGCTACCGCCGCCTGGAATGGAAATGCAACAACGGCAACGCCCGCTCCAAATACGCGGCCGAGCGCCTGGGCTTCAGCTTCGAAGGCGTGTTCCGCCAACACATGGTGGTCAAGGGTCAGAACCGCGATACCGCGTGGTACTCGATTCTGGATTCGGAATGGCCGGCGATTGCGGCCGGGTTCGAACGTTGGTTGAGCGATGAGAATCAGACGGCGGATGGGCAGGTGAAGGGGTTGGTCGAGTGCCGCGGTTGAGCCAGTGAACGTAAAAGAGCGCAGCCTGCGGCATCTCATTCAAACGATGTCCAAGGCTGCGATTTCGACTCTGCACCACCGTCGGATCTGCAATGAATTGCAGATGAACGTCCAAATCTGAGGCCTGAACTGCAAAAGAATGCACATAGGCCGTACATCATTCTGTAAAAACCCTCCGCTATACAGGACGCCCCGCTTATAACAAAAAGGACGTTCTGCCCATGCCCTTCCCGCCCCAGCGCCTGTCGTTTGCCATTGCCCTGCTGATCGCCACCAGCGCCGCCCACGGCAAGACCGTGCAGATCGACACCGCCACCACCGCGTCGCAAACATTGGGCGGTAAAGACACACTGACGATTTCGGCGCCGGGCAGCATCACCAACAGCGGCAAGGCTGTGAGCCTCAAGGACGGCACCAGCGGCGTCGGTGTGATCATCAATAACGCCGGCAAGATCATTTCCAGCGGCGGCCGGGCTATCGACAGCAGCGGCGATCTGACCCAGGCACGCAACTACGCGATCTACAACCGCAGCGGCGGGCAGATTCTCGGTTCCAACGACGCGATTCGCATCGACAGCAACTTTGTCAGCGGCAGCCTGTTGATCGACAACAGTGGCACCATTCGCTCGACTACCGGCCAAGGCCTGGATCTGGATGCGTTGCGCAGCGACGGGGTAAAAACCACGATCATCAACCGCGCGGGCGGGCTGATTCGTGGCGACGCCAGCGACGGCATGAAGACCGGTGCCAACGCGACCATCAGCAACTACGGCGAGATTTCCACTGGCGACTCGCACAACGCCGACCAGAAATTCGACGGCATCGATATCGACACCGCGACCGGCGTCAGCGTGACCAACTACGGCGTGATTTCCGGCGGCCGCCATGGCATCACCACCGACCTGGGAGCGACGCTGGTCAACTACGGGCAGATCACCGGGCGCAACGGCTCCGGTTTCGGCTCCGATGGCGACGGCACGGTGATCAACCACGGCACCATCACTGGCGCGTATTCCGGGCTGCAACCCAATGGCGACGGCGACGGCGTGGACATCGACAAGATCGCCCACATCGAAAACTACGGCACCATCCAGGGCGTCGGCGCCGGCGGTGTGGACAAGGGTGGTTTCGCCAATGGCAGTGAAGGCATTGCCCTGGGCGGCGGTTACATTCTCAACGCCAAGGATGCACTGATCAGCGGCGCCAACAGCGCCATTCTGGTAGATGACGGAAGCGGCGGTGCAGGGCTGGCGGCCACCACGCTGGAGAACTACGGCACTATCCAGGGCCTCAACGGCTTCGGCGTGAAATTCGTCGGAGAGTTCGCCGACAGCGTGATCAACGGCGGCACGATCAGCGGCAGCAACGGCCTGGCGCTGGACCTGGGTGGCGGCAATGACAGCCTGACCCTGCGCAGCGGCAGCCGCTTTGTCGGCGTGGTCGACGGTGGCAGCGGATATGACCGCGTGGTGATGGACGACGCGGCGGGCGGCAGCTTCGGTGCCAGCCGCAATTTCGAATGGCTCGAGATCAAACAAGGCGCCTGGACGCTCACCGGCAGCGGCGACTTCAGCGACGGCGGTGCCGTGCGCAACGGCGCCACTTTGGTCAACCAGGGTGGCATCGCCGGCAACCTGACCGTGGACGCCGGTGGTGTGTATGCGGGTGGTGGTTCGGTGGGCAACCTCAACGTCAATGGCACGTTGCGCACCGACACCCGCCTCGGCACCGCGACCATCGTGCACGACTTGAACATGGGCGGCGCATCCACCCTCGCCTACGGCGTCAACGCCGATGGCAGCAGCGCACCGGTTCAGGTTGGCGGCACGGCCAACCTCAACGGCGCGACGCTGGCGGTCAATCCCGGTAGCGGCACTTATCCGTGGCAGAGCCATTACACAGTGCTGCAGGCAGCGCGGGTCAACGGCACGTTCGGCGCGGTCACCAGCGACTACGCGTTCCTCACGCCGACCCTCGCCTACACACCAACGCAGGTCGACCTGACCTATACCCGCAATGACGTGACCTTCAATGAATTCGCCGCCACCGGCAACGGCAGTAACGCCGCCAACAGCCTGGCCTCGATCGGCAAGAACAATGCGCTGTACAACGCCCTGCTCAACACCACTCAATCCAGCGCGGGCGCGGCCATCGAGCAACTGGCCGGCGCCAGCAACGCCAACCTCACCAGCGCCACCCTCGGCGCCAGCAGCCAGGTTGGCAGCAGCATGCTCTCGGCCATGCAGCAAATGGGTGGCAGTCCCGGCTTGATGGTCGGTCTTGATCAGCGTGATACGCCGATCCTCGCGGCTAACGGCGTTCCGTCCGAAGCTCGAAACCTTAATGACCCGAATGCCCGGGGCCGGCTCTGGCTGCAGGCCATCGGCGGCTACGGCAAGCTGGATGGCGAACACGGCAGCAGCGGTCTGGAACAGCGCACCAAGGGCAGCGTGCTCGGCGCCGACTGGGCGCTGAATCCACAATGGCGACTGGGCGTGCTCGGCGGCTATTCGAAGACCGACCTGGACGCCACCGGCGTCGACGGCAATGTCGAGAGCTGGCACGCCGGTGTTTATGCGCTGCATCAAAACGGCCCGCTGGCCTTGCGCCTGGGCGCCGCGTACAGCGGCCATCAGGGCGAAAGCAAGCGCACCATCGCATTCAATGGTTTCAGCGATCGTCCCAAAGGCGATTACGACGCCGACAGCCAGCAAGCCTTCGCCGAACTCGGCTATGCCATGGGCACTGGCCGGCTCAGCGCCGAACCGTTCGCCAGCCTCGGCTACCAGCGCTATCACCGCGAGCGCTATCAGGAAAAGGGCGGCGCGGCGGCCTTGCAGGTCGACAGCCAGACTCAGGACAACTTCAGCAGCACCTTCGGCGTGCGCCTGGCGCACCTCGGCTCGCTGGACAATGGCATGAGCCTGACCCCGCGCATGGCCGCTGGCTGGAAGCACACCTACGGCGATGTCAGCAGCTCGACCCGTCAGGCCTTCGTCGTGGGTGGCACCGCATTCAGCGTCGATGGCAGTTCACTGGATCGTGACAGTCTGGTGCTGGAAGCAGGGCTGGATCTGGGCGTTTCGGCACGACATACGCTGGGGCTGGGATACAGCGGCGAGATTGGCAGCAACAGCCGTAATCACGGGTTGATCGGGCAGTGGCAGATGAGTTTTTGAGATTTCGCCAATCCGGATTTCAGCGGGCGTTGTAGGTAAAGGCGTCTGGTCGATCGGGTAATCATGGCGGGTTCATTACCTGCCAGCGCCCGGGCTACAAAAGCAGACGCCATCACCTGCATCCGACTCGGAATTGCCCGGCATCGGTGGACCGGCATCGACTTTTACAGTTTGGCCTCATTTCACATGAGACGAACTGAATGCCCATTCAATGCAAATACAAGCTTCAACATCTTGTGCTGGCGGTTGCGCTGGCAGTCGGTTGCGTGGAATTTTCTCTGGCGGAGCAGTCGGAGCCCGATGCGCCCGTCATGGACGAAGTGAAACCCAAGCCTGCGCGCAAGAAGAAAGAAAAACCTGCTCTGCCCAGCCTAGCTCCAGAGCCACTGCTTGCAGAAAGTATCGCTCCGACGCCAGAAACATTTCCGGTCAGCACTGAGATTCCAGCTTCCCCCCTTCCTGCACCCGAGGACATTCCCGCCGAGAAAGTCGCCACGACGCAAAGCGGCAGCGCGCTCGAAGAAAGCCTGGGCAAACCAGTGCCCTTACCGGAACCGGTTTTGGCCGCAACACCCGCAGCTCAACAAACCCCAGTGGCTGACCAGCCACCGTCAACGGACTCCCCTTCACCACCGGGCAACTCAGCCATTGCGGCCGTGCTCGCCGCCGACGAAACCACGGCCGCCCTTGCCCTCGATCAACTGGCCGGTGGCAGCAACGCCAACCTCGCCAAGGCAACCTTGAGCAGCGTCACACCGGTCAGCGCCAGCCTGCTGTCGGCCATGCACCAACTCGATAACCTGCATGACAATCAACCAAACGCACCCCGCCACGCGGCCGGAAACGCCGAGAGCGGCAGGGTCTGGCTGCAGGCCCTCGGTCATAGCGGCAAACTGGATCGCGATATGGAGCCCATGCAGCATTCCACCAAAGGACTGCTGCTCGGCGCGGACTGGCGTCTCGACGAAGAATGGCGCCTGGGCTTGATGGGCGGCACCTCCGACACGCGCATGGACAGCAAGGAACTGGACGGCGACCTCGACAGTTGGCACCTCGGCGCTTACGCCTTGCGTCAGACCGGCCCGCTGTCACTTCGGCTCGGCACAGCCTGGAGCAACCATGAAGGCAGTACCCGCCGCGAAGTCGCGTTCGGCCGCTTCCATGACCGACTGAAAGGCAACTACCAGGCCAGCACCCAGCAAGTGTTCATCGAGTCGGGATACAACCTGGGTCGGGCTAACGTCAGCATCGAGCCATTTGCCAGCCTCGGTTACCAACGCTACCAGCGCGACGGCTACACCGAGAAAGGCGGTGCGGCGGCGCTCAAGGTTCACGCTCAATCCCAAGGCAACTTCAACACCACCGTCGGCCTGCGCATGGCGAAAGTCAGCACGCTGGATAACGGCATGCGCCTCACGCCACGATTCAGCGCGGGATGGAAACATGTTTATGGCGAGACCGACACCAGTACCCGACAACGTCTGGTCACCGGTGGCCATGACTACACCGTTTATGGCGCAGAGCTGGACCGCAACAGCCTGACGCTGGACACCGGGCTTGATCTGGCCGTCTCGGCCAACCACACACTCGGTATTGGCTTGTCGGGTGAGATCGGTACCGACAACCGAAACCACGGCGTATCAGGCCAGTGGCGAATGGCGTTCTGAGCCCAGACTGGCTGCTGCCGCACGTTGCGGCAGCAACTTGAAGGCAAAAAAAGGGGAGCACATGCCCCCCCGAGGTTTAAAGCGTTGTATCGAGGCCGTTATCTCAGCCTTCGATCTCGATCAGGATTTCGCCCGGGTTCACCCGGTCGCCCTTGGCAACGTGGATGGCAGTAACCTTGCCGGCAATCGCGGCCTGGACTTCGGTCTCCATCTTCATCGCTTCGGTGATCAGCACGGCCTGGCCCGCCTTGACGGTGTCGCCTTCCTTGACCAGCACATCAACGATGTTGCCCGGCATGGTGGTGCTGACGTGACCCGGTGCCGAAGCCTGCTTGCGCTTGCTGCTGCCGCCGCCGACGAATTCGTTGAGCGGTTCGAACACCACTTCTTCCGGCATGCCGTCGATGGACAGGTAGAAGTGACGCTTGCCTTCAGCCTTGACGCCAACACCGGTGATGTCCACGCGGTAGGTTTCGCCGTGAACGTCAATGACGAACTCGGTCGGTACGCCTTCGCCGCCGGCCGAAGCCACCTTGCCCGCTTCCGGGATCGGCAGCAGCACTTCCGGGGTGAGGGTGCCGGCGGCACGCTCTTCGAGGAACTTGCGGCCGATGTCCGGGAACATGGCGAACGTCAGCACGTCTTCTTCGGACTTGGCCAGTGCGCCGATATCGGCACGCAGCTTGGCCATTTCCGGCTTGAGGAGGTCGGCCGGACGTACGTCGATCACCTCTTCGCTGCCAATGGCCTGACGACGCAGCTTCTCGTTCACGGTGCCAGGCGCTTTGCCGTAACCGCCTTGCAGATAGAGCTTCACCTCGTTGGTGATGGTCTTGTAGCGCTCGCCGGCCAGCACGTTGAAGAACGCCTGGGTGCCGACGATCTGCGAAGTCGGGGTGACCAGTGGCGGGAAGCCGAGGTCTTCGCGCACGCGCGGGATCTCCGCCAGGACTTCGCCCATGCGGTTCAGAGCACCCTGCTCTTTCAACTGGTTAGCCAGGTTGGAAATCATCCCGCCCGGCACCTGGTTGACTTGAACACGGGTGTCGACGGCGGTGAATTCGCTTTCGAACTGGTGGTACTTCTTGCGCACGGCGTAGAAGTACAGGCCGATCTCTTGCAGTAGCTCCAGATTCAGGCCGGTATCGAACTCGGTGCCTTTGAGCGCAGCGACCATCGATTCGGTGCCAGGGTGGCTGGTGCCCGAAGCGAAGCTGGAGATGGCGGTGTCGATGTGGTCGGCACCGTTTTCAATGGCCTTGAGCTGGCACATGGCTGCCAGGCCGGCGGTGTCGTGGGAGTGGATGAACACTGGCAGCGACTGCTCGGCTTTCAGTGCACGCACCAGCTCACCGGTGGCGTATGGGGTCAACAGACCGGCCATGTCCTTGATCGCCACCGAGTCGCAACCCATGGCTTCCATTTGCTTGGCCTGGGCGACGAACGCGTCGATGGTGTGCACCGGGCTGGTGGTGTAGGCGATGGTGCCCTGGGCATGTTTGCCGGCAGCCTTCACCGCTTCGATCGCCACGCGCAGGTTACGCACGTCGTTCATTGCGTCGAAGATGCGGAACACGTCGATGCCGTTGACCGCGGCCTTGGCGACGAACGCTTTGACCACATCATCGCTGTAATGGCGATAGCCCAGCAGGTTCTGGCCGCGCAGGAGCATTTGCAGGCGGGTGTTGGGCAACGCAGCGCGCAGTTGGCGCAGACGCTCCCACGGGTCTTCTTTCAGGAAACGTACGCAGGCGTCGAAGGTTGCGCCGCCCCAGCATTCCAGTGACCAGTAGCCGACTTTGTCGAGCTTGTCGCAGATCGGCAGCATGTCTTCGGTGCGCATGCGGGTGGCGAGCAGCGATTGGTGAGCGTCGCGCAGGATGGTATCGGTGACAAAGATCTTCTTGCTCATTCTTGTATTCCTCACAGGCCTGCGTGGGCGGCGATGGCGGCGGCGATGGCCAGGGCCAGCTCTTCGGGTTTGCGCTTGATCGAGTAGTTGGTCAGTTCCGGATGGCTTTCGACGAAGCTGGTATTGAACTGGCCGCTACGGAATTCCGGGTTGCGCAGGATTTCCTGGTAGTACGCGGCGGTGGTCTTCACGCCTTGCAGACGCATGTCGTCGAGCGCGCGCAGACCACGGTCCATCGCCTCTTCCCAGGTCAGCGCCCAGACCACCAGTTTCAGGCACATCGAGTCGTAGAACGGCGGAATGGTGTAGCCGGTGTAAATCGCCGTGTCGGTACGCACGCCAGGGCCGCCGGGGGCGTAGTAGCGTGTGATCTTGCCGAAGCTAGGCAGGAAGTTGTTTTTCGGGTCTTCGGCGTTGATCCGGAACTGCAGGGCAAAACCGCGATGCTGGATATCTTCCTGCTTCACCGACAGCGGCAGGCCGGAGGCGATGCGGATCTGTTCGCGGACGATGTCGATCCCGGTGATTTCTTCGGTGATGGTGTGTTCCACCTGCACCCGGGTGTTCATCTCCATGAAGTACACCTCGCCCTCGGCGAGCAGGAACTCCACGGTGCCGGCGTTCTCG